>Ga0116174_10003113_pt1 | contig 13809 bp, 17 predicted proteins | sample AD_UKC087_MetaG_FD_89801 | JGI IMG/M metagenome (GOLD analysis project Ga0116174, IMG submission 89801) | Active sludge microbial communities of municipal wastewater-treating anaerobic digesters from USA - AD_UKC087_MetaG | ecosystem: Engineered > Bioreactor > Anaerobic > Digestate | place: USA...
ACAGGGCGATGAAGGCATATTGGTTTAATATAATACAACTGAAAACTAAAAAATCTTTCATTTATTTACGGACGAAAAGGATGGCGTTGGGAATATCACGTCCGGGGCCATATTTATAACCGCCGGACCAAAGAGCAGTGGAACCGCCGCTATCAAGATTGAGAGCATTGTCCATGCCCATTTCCAATAAAACTTTGGCAGCCCCGACGACAGAAACTCCCCTGACAACACCGATATAAACGGTAGAACCCTTGGCGGCAATAAAAGCGCGGTTGCCAGCGGCGGAAAGTTTGGTGTCACTGCTATCACCAGCAGCTAAACTTTTGTTAAAAACTAAAAGAGGGTAATTGGCTAAAACCGAATCAACCCCAGTATCTCGACCCCATTGCTGGGATTGGGTGACAAAACGGGCGGAAGCGCCGGAAAAAATAACAGCCGGAACGGTGCTGTAAACATTATTGTCGGAATTAAAATATTTTTTATTTTTGTTCATCAAGAGAGTGTCAAAGGAATTTTTTTTTGAGGCACAGGAAGGGTAAGAGGCGGGGCAAAAATAGGAACCATTGATACCGGCAAAAGCGCCATTGCGGGAAACGTAAGTGCCCAGAGGCAAAACAGGACAATTGTCGGCGCAATCGCCCTCGGAGGCGGTATCGACAATAACCCGGGTGGAATTAAGATCGGCAGCAACAATATCGACAACAAAAAAACTATCACCGACTTTAACTTTTTGGCGGGAAAAACCGCTGCCGGGTGGGGTATTGTTTTCGGTGACATTGTCGGGATTAACAGAGCCAACAACGGCCAAAGATTTTTGACGCTCTTGGGTGACTTTGGCAGAGAGGGTGGCAATTTTGGACAGGGACTGACTATATTTAAATTGACTAAGGTCGGAAAGAACCGAGCTAAAAAGAGGTTCAATAGTAGACACTCTAACCCGAGAATCCCTTAAATCAACAATATCTTCATAAAGTTTGAGGGCTTGGGAGAAGCCGGATTTGATATCTTTAACCTCCGATTGGAGTTGATTATTTTTGACAAATTGATCTTCGGATTTAACCAAATTGAGCTCGGCGCTGGCAGAAGCAAGCGAGGTGTCTAAATTATTTTTTAAATCTAAAAGAGACTGGTAATCAGATTGGGATTGACGGAGACGGGCTTGGGTTTGAGTCCAGCTATAAAAAGCAAACAAACTAAGGATAAGAAAAATAACTAAGGAAATTATTAAAAATAAAAAAGATTTTGGTTGGGGTGGGGCGGATTTTGGCATTAATTAAGTATACAAAGGGGCTGATAATTAGCAATAGAACAGGTATAATTTGGATGATGATGGAACTGGTCGAACGGCTGGGAAAAAATTTAGTTAAGTTTTTGATTCAGGCGGGGTTGTTGTGGCTAATAGTGTCGCCAATATTTGTCAGGTTGGAAGAAAGACTACCGTTTTTTGTAGCAGTATTGTTGACTTATTTTGTTTCAGCTTATGTAATACTACCCTCATTGGTTCAATTTTTGATGCTGGTGACCAGGCAAGGGAGAATCCCCCGATTTAACAAATCAAGGGATGGACTGACAGTAGATCCGGTTAATTTAATTTTGTTGGGGACAATTGATCAGCTGGAGACAGTGTTTAAAAAAATCGGTTGGAGTAAAGCAGATGAAATCAGTCTAAAAACAGCAGTCAAAATGATTGACAGATTTGTCAGAAATAAACCATACAAGACGGCACCGTTTAGCAATTTATTTTTGTTTGGCCGGAAACAGGATATTGGGTTTCAAAAAGAAATCGGCGACAGCCCCAGAAAAAGGCATCATATCAGGTTTTGGGGAACGGACGAAAACAAAGTTGTAGATCCGTTTGATGTCAATTATTGGACCAAAAAACAGGAATTTGACCACAATAAATCGATGATGTGGATTGGGGCGGGAAGCATGGATGTGGGCTTTGGATTAACAAGGTTGACATATAAAATTTCTCATCGGATAGATCATAATGTGGACAAGGAACGGGATTTTATTATCAAAGAACTAAAACAGCAGAATTCAATTGGCAGGGTGGATTATTACAAGCCAGGGGTGTTTAGGGTGGGCAAATATACTTCAGATGGCAGGATTGCAGTAGCAAAGATAAAACTAGGAGTATAATAAATTAAGTTAACATTTATTTTTGTTATGCTAAAAAGAATGGGATATGGATTAGTGTTTGGAGGATTATTTTTTATAGTAACGGCGACGCCGGCAAAGGCGTTAACCATAAATAAAATAATCGAGCCAAATTTGGACATAATTAAAAAGATAGAATTGCCGACGGCTACACCGGTACCACCAACCAACACTCCAGTGCCAGCAGGAGTTAGAATCCCGATCAAGTTGATTGACTTAAACAGAGTGACGGTAACTCCAGTACCAACCAAAGTAAAAGGAAAGGCGGCCATAAACTTCAAAAACGTAGATAATATCACCCAAAAGATGGTGGAAAAATTGGAGTATAGGTTCACCTATTTGGAGTTGATGAAGGAAAAGCTACAACTAAGAATAGAAACGTTAGCGACAACCAGAAATATGACTGAGGCTAAGTTGAAATTGGAAAAATATGATACCAGTAAATATGAAAATGATTTGGGAGTCCTAAACGAGCGGATTTTGCAGCTAAAAAAAGTCGGTCGGCCGATGGATGTGATGCCACAACTGCGGGTGGATGTCAAAAAAGTTTTAACCGACTTGCAGGAGCTGCATGATTATCAGATTGAAGTGCTTGATTTAATAGTTAAAGCTCCAAAATTAAAATAATATGAAAAAAATATTAACTTTGGCTGTGATAGTATTGGCTTCAGGAATAATGTTATCAGCCTGCACTCTGTCAAAAAAGACGACGGCGCCGGAAGATACCGGTCAGACAGACCAAGAATTGCAAAAAGAATATCAAGAGGAAACTAATCCCGATCTGACGGATGATTTGATGGAGCTGGAGACTGAGGTAAATAAGTAGTTGGTTTTTAAAACTCTTTGGCGGAGCATTGGGGTTTGGAACCTTTCTGTCCTTATAACTCCATTCTATTTTTTCTCGTTTTAAAAACATATTTTAAATTTATTTTTCAAGTCACATTTATTTGACTTGTTTTAAGCTAGTTCCATCCCATTCAATCACTGGTTCATCGCCATATTTTGCCTTTATTTCTATCGAGTGGTTTTGCCAAGTGCCATATTCAATAGTTTTGTTTTTTGGCCCTTCAAAAGGAGCAATGGCCAAATAAATTGTTATTTTATAACTATTTGGTGAAGTTTCTACTAGTTTGCCGCTTGTTTTTACCTCTGGTGGTCGAAAACCACTTTTAAAACTTTCTCCCTGACCATAAACTTTCCCCATTGTGTAGATACCGCCCACATCTCTATCTTCTGCCGGGTTGGCCGCCAAATCATCCCAACAAGTTGAACTAAGACACGCATCCATCATATAAGATTCATTACTAACATTAACTATTTTATAAATCTGAGCAGAATTACTATCAGAGTTAGCTTTTGGAGTTTCTTCTTTAACCTCTTCCTTTACCTCACCAGAGTCTTTAACTTCGGTGGGTTTCTCTTCTTCCTCTTTAATCTCTTTTTCAATTCTATTTAAAATTTCTTTAGCCGCTTCTTCGCTTTTAACAATATTATTTTCTTTCATCCACTGATCTAGTTCAGTTTCAGTTAGGCCACTAACAGTGGCTTTAACTCCACCCTTTTCGTCAGTTTTAATACTTATACCTAAAATTTTTTTATCTTGAACGGCCGATCTAATTTGATCGGCGGCAAAATAACCAGCACCGACTTTTTCCATGGCTTTTGACACATTTCCCGGCATATTAGCAATTGTCAAAATACTGGCTACTGGTTCAGTTACCGTTCTCACTTTATTTACCATTTCTGACACCTTATTTTTATCTCCGAGAGCTATTCTTGCCTCGTCATCCGCCACCTCCAAAACCAGATCCGCTCCGCCCACCACTGTTGTTGTCGTTGCCAAAGCCCCAGAAACTCCCCCTGTCAGCACCACTCCTCCCACAAACACAGTCACTTTTGCTCCATTTTTAATTCTCATCGAGTTTTGTTCACAGGTCTCAAAGACATCTCCCTCCTCTCCATAAGCCTCTCGAGTAATTTGATCTTGAGTTTGATTCAAAATCAATTGAGCCATTTTGACGTCAACTCCGAGGTGTTTAGCCAAAGTTCTTACTGTTTTACCCGATGGAGCACTCTCAATTACTTTTTGAATTTCCAATGAACTATAGGCAGAAACGTCTTTTACTAAATTAAATGATGTTTTTTCATTAGCCATTTTGTCAGCTTCTTTTTCTAACTCAGTTACCTTGCTTTCCAATGCTTTCCACCCATCGATAATGGTGGTCATTTCCGTATTCCATTTATCATAATCTCCATATTCTTTAGCCTTTTCCAAAATATTTTCTGTTCGGTATCTAAGTAATGTATATTCTTTTGAAACAAGTAAAGTTTTTTTGTAAACTACTTGGTCCAAGGTTGAAGTTTTATTTCCTTTTTTTAAAAACAAAAAACCGACAACCATAACTATAACTATAGAAACAATTGCAATTGGGAAAAATTTTTTTGTAAACATATTACATTTTATCAAAAATAAAATGATATTACAGGCTGTATTAGCGAAAAATGTTGAAAATTAAGTATAAATTAAGGTAGGTTAGGGATAATATGGTATACCACTGGGGTCGCATAGAACTTTGACCTTTTGGCGGAGCATTGGGGTCTGGAACCTTTCTGTCCTTATAACCCTGTCCCCAACCTCTGTCCTATTCTATCAACCTCTTGAAGTTAAATGAGACAAATGAGACAGTATAAAAAGGGTGTGTCGAAATGGTGGTATAGATTGAGTAATTTTGTTATTCAAACGAAATGGTTAGTTAATTACATCAATTTTTTTGGGTATTAAATCAAGTTTTTCAATTCTAGGGACTAATTTTGTTCTCATCATTTTTTCAACCAAGTCCCGATATTCTGTTAATAGCATCATTGTGCCGGGGGTAAGCTTAAGTTTTATTGCCCTGTCGACGGTAAACCAACCAATTTCCTGGCCTTCACCTGGACCAAGAACAAATTTCGACTCATCATTTTTATCTACAAAAGCGACGTACATCCAGACATTCTCGCCTTGCGAGCCCTTGGTTTTAGTTATTAACCTAAAATCTTTTAGGTCGTAACTGACTTCTTCTTTAACTTCTCTGATTAAACCTTGTTCCGGAGTCTCACCCTCCTCAATTCCCCCGCCAACTAGCTGCCAACAATCAGGCGAGCGAATAGTTGGGATATTGTCCCGATGAAATAATAAGATTTTATCTGGATTTAGGATAATAATTTTGGCGCCATCTTTTACCTTAGCCATCTGTATTGTGTTCAAATTCGTTTAATAACATCTCGATCTTCTGCATCTGGTTTGGAAATATCAAGTAAGTTGAAAGTTCATTTGGGAACACCCACTTGATGGCTCTAATTTCTTCTGCCTGTGGTTTTAAATCTGTATCTTCACCTAAAAATTTAACTAAAAATTGGACTCTTTCTTGACCGCGAAACACAGGTTTATTTTCTCTTATCTTTTGGTTTACTAATTCATCTGGCCACTCATAACAGTCTCTTAATTCACTGGCTTTGATCACCTCAAATTTATCGCTTCCTAACTCCTCACTTAGTTCTCTTGTGACAGCCGATTTGGGCTCTTCTCCCTCTTCGATACCACCGCCGGGGATATCCCACTCGTTATCTTTATAACTATTTTTTTGGACGATCAAAATTCGACCAAGTTTATCCAATATTACAGCACTGGTACTTTGTCTGTAGGTTAAGTTGTCATGTATAGTTTTTTTGGTCATACTTATTCAGCCAACCATTCAGCAATAGTTTTAACTAAAACCTCTTCTTTGCCATAAAATCCATGATCACATTCAGGCAATATGTCAAAAGTAAGTTTATCTGGATGAGGAGTTATGGTTTTTAACTTTTCTACAATTTCTCTAACCCGTCCATAGCAGTATTCATCGCTCTCGCCATACAAGACTTGTGTTGGTTTATTAATTGACTTAAACTCACGAAACAATTCTTTGGTTGAAATTCTAAGATTATTCAAGGATTCGTAATATGGAAAAATATTGTAATCGCCATCCGGATTAAGGGTGTCAAATACTGATTGATAAGAATAGAATCCCATCCATTCTTCAGGAGCCAAATGCATACCTTTTCCTTCTTTAATTTTTTGTTGACATTCTTTTAGGATTAACTCAAATTTTTCCTTCCCGACTTGAGAGTAAGTAAAGCCACTATCATCTCCACCACCAATAAAAACATACTTAGATACCGGGTTTTCTGGTTTGTAATAATTGTAAACACAAATTTTGTTAGCTCCAGTTGACGCTCCAATTAAATAAAAGGTTTTATAGCCCAGAGTTTTCAAGAACTCAATCGCCCCGTCAATATCAAAAATACATTCTTTAATTAATTCATAGGCACAACCATATTTAAGTCTTTGTGTTTCACCGTTAATCGTTTTATTCAGTTTCTTTATTATGTGAGCGCCACGATTATTAAAAGGAAAATATGCAATCCCATTTTCGTTTAAATATTTAGCGTAAGTTGCACCAAAATTTGGGGAATAAAAGATCGAGCTACTGCCATTTCCATGAAGCAATATAGCCACCTTGTCTGTCCTCTGATCAGGTTCGTAAAGTAAACCCGGAAGATCCAAACCATCAGATGTGTGAAATTCCAAATGTTTTAGTTGCATGGTTGATTATAACTTACTACTCCTGGTTTATAATTACCCTATAAATATGACTGAAATTGAAATCAGGGGCAAATTATCTAAAGACAAATTTGATGGGCTGTCTAATCTCTTGTCTGATCAGTGTGAGCTGGTCGGTCATTATCATCGATTATCGATTGATTTATCACCCGGTTTTGATTCAGAAACAAAAATTTGGAAAAATAGTAGTGGTACCGATATTAGATTGAAGAAAAGTGACGAAAAGGAAAAGTTATCAGTAAAAATGGGTAGTTTCCATGAGAAAGAAAGAAAAGAAGTTGATATTAAACTACAGACTGGCCAATTTCTAAATGTTTTAGATTTTTTGGAGGCATTGGGCTATGACTCCGGTAACCCCCTCATGAACAAAAGAAACAAGCTTGTAGAAAATTTTCATAAACATAATAGCTACTCGTGACGCAACGCTTCTATGGGAGATAGTTGACTGGCTTTTCTAGCTGGGGCTACCCCAAAGATAATACCGATCGCTGCCGAAACAGCAAATGCCAAGATTACAGACCAGAGTGTAATTGTGGTCGGCATAAATCTACCTAAAAATAAGGCGCCTCCACCCCCCAATAAAACACCTAATATTCCTCCCCCAATGGACAAAACAACAGCTTCAATTAAAAATTGCGTCAGAATAACCTCAGGTTTCGCCCCAAGCGCCTTACGTAATCCGATTTCCTGGGTTCTCTCTGTTACGGAAACTAACATTATGTTCATAATTCCAATACCGCCGACTATAAGTGAAATAGCAGCAATGCCACCCAAAGCTACAGTTAACGTATTTAAAATTCCGGAAACGGTTGAAAGAATTTCTTTCTGATCGAGGACTGTGAATTCATCATCTTTTAATTTTCTTTTTAGAATATCTTCCGTTGAATTTAACACAAGAGGTACATCTTCTGGAGAATTAGCTTCCATTAAGATTAAGCCTATATTATCTTGACCGAACTGGCGCTGGGCAACTGTAATCGGAATATAGATTTTATCGTCGGGTGTCATTGTACCCTGCCCTCCTTTTTCTTCAATAACACCAACAACAGTATAACGATAATCTCCGACTTTAATCTTCTCCCCAATAACAACAGGACTATTGGAAAATAGATCTTCTGCAACCTTGTGGCCAATGACCGCCACCTTTCTACCTGAACTAACATCAGCCTGATTAAAAAATCCACCTAGAGTAAAGTTGTATTTCCTCATTTCTGAATAATTTTCAGTTGTTCCAAATATTTGTGAACTTAGCAGTTTGTTTTGATAACTAGTAGTGGCTGAACCCATAACCAAACCGACAATATCTTTTACCTGAGGAACAACTTGCTGAATATCATTTAAATATTCGTACTTTATTTTTGAGGATTGCATGGCGGCAAGACCGCTTGACATTACTCCGCCACCACCTCCGCCTGTACCAACCTTTTTGAGATCAATATCTCCCGGCATAACCATAACTAAATTTGAACCCATATCCTGCATTTCACTGGTGATAAAGTCTTTTAAACCGGAACCAACAGCGACAAGAATTATTACGGATGCAACTCCAATAATAACCCCCAGCGTAGTAAGTAATGATCTTGATTTATTAGCCCTAACTGATTTCCAAGCAATCTTTAATAATTTTTTAAATGTCATACTTTTTTAATTTGTCCATCTTGTAACCAAATACTTCTTTCGGCTTGTTGGGCTACTTTTGGATCATGAGTAATCAGAACAATAGTTTTACCCTGATGATGCAATGAGTGGAATATTTCCATAACTTCTTTGCCCGATTTTGAATCCAGATTACCGGTTGGTTCGTCTCCTAAAATTATAGTTGGATTAGTAACTAAGGCTCTGGCGATTGCTACACGTTGCTGTTGACCTCCGGAAAGTTGATTTGGATGATGGTCCAACCTCTCTCCCAAACCCACCATCGACAAGGCCTCTTTGGCTAATCTTTGACTATCCTCTTCACTGGTACCGTTGTATAACAATGGCAGGGCGACATTTTCTATTGCCGATGTCTTAGGAAGGAGATTAAATGACTGGAAGACAAATCCAATTTTTTTATTTCTGATTTCCGCCAAACTTCTTTCGTTCATTTTGCCAACCTGATGACCATCGAGCAGGACTTCACCGGAAGTCGGAATATCCAAACAACCGATAATGTGCATCAGGGTTGACTTTCCGGATCCGGAAGGTCCAATTATAGCCACAAATTCCCCATCATGAATAGACAGGGAAACACCCTGAAGTGCTTTAACCACCACACCACCCATTTTGTATTCTTTAGTAACCTCTTTGGTCTGAAGTACTATTTTTTTACTTTTTTCCATAATTTTGGAGGATAACTTCCTGACCCTCTTTGATATCACCAATGATTTCACTATCTGTTATCGTGGTTAGACCGACTTGTACCGGCACTTCAATAAAACTATTATTATCCTGTCTGATGGTTACATAGTTATTCCGCCCGTCGTTCTTGATAAATTCTCGTGGTACTGTCAGGACATTATCTTTTTGATTGACCACAAATTCGGCTTCCCCACCTAATCCGACGGCTAATTTTTCCTGATCAGAAGTTAGTTTGATTTTTACCGGAATTACAGTTCCTCCAGTAATGGTTTTTTTACCTTCACGACTAATATAAATAACTTCTCCAGAAATTTTTTTGTCCGAAAATGCGTCTAAAAGAACATCCACTTTTTGACCGAGTGTTATTTTTCTAAAATCGACTTCGTCAACTGAGGCCTCAAAAACTAAAGTATTAAAATCTACCACCTTGATAACATTAGAGCCAAGAGAGGTGGCTGTCAGGTTTTCCCCTGGCGAGATGCCGCTTACAGTGGTAACTGTCCCGGATATTGGAGAGATTAAAGTTGAATTTTTTAGATTGTATTCTGCTGCCCTTACCGCTTCATAGTAAAAATCTTTATTGGTTTCAGCGTTAGTTCTTTTATCCTTGGTAGCGAAATCTTCGTCTGTGTCATGGTTTTTAACTTGGTCATGAATATTGTCCAGTGATGCTTCAAATTTACGTAAATTAGCAGCAGCTTGCTGATAAGCAACATTCAATAAAAATTTATCCATTGAGGCGAGTGCCTGACCCCTTTTCACCATGTCTCCTTCTTTGACTCCCAGCCAAGCGACTTTTCCGGGAGCAGTAAAGACCAACTCGGCTTGGTTTTCTGCCTTAATTTCACCGGATGCCGAAATTGTTTCCGTCAAATTTTGTTTGGTTACTAATGCAGTGCGTATTCCATTTTTGGGCTTTTGGGAAAAAAACCAATATGTGCCACCAGCAATAATTAAAATCAAAACTGCCATCATTAATGGATGACGGGCAAGTTGATGTCTAATAGATTTAATAATTTTATTGACTTTATTCATATTTTTGGTTAATAACTATTTATATAGTATGAGGAAGGATAAGTTCACCGCGTCTATTCGTTTTTTTTAATGTTTCGGCTAATAAAATGGCGGTAAACCTATTTTTATTTTTCCTGTTAAATTTTGTCTGAAACGGATTCAGTACTAAACCCAAAAGGGATGTAGTCATAAAAAATACCCAACTATAGGTAATTTTTCTGGTAAAATTTATCCCTCCGATAAGAACCCGAATAGATTTGGTAAGATAAATACGTAAATTTTGTACAAATTGAATCATTGGATCTTTCTCATCAGAAACATAGCCCAAGGTTACCAGTAACGAAAGCTCGGGATGATTAATCCTAAAATCTAAAAGTGTGTCGACCATATTAAAAATCTTCGTCGAAGGCAGTACCCCTGTATTGCAAGCTTTGTTTAAAGCCTTTTTTAAATCATCAGTCGTGTCCATTAATAATTCTTCAGTTAACGATTCCTTGCTCTTGAAATGATAGTATAGTGCGGCTTTGGTAATTGAAAGTTCATTGGCGATATCCTGCATTGAGACACCAAAATACCCCCGGCGAGAAAATAATCTTCCTGCCGTTTTTAAAATTAGTGCCCTAGTATTGACTTTTCTTTGTCTGGACATCAGTCTATCAATTACTAACTAATCGGTAAGTATACTACAACAAAACCGAGTGTCAATAAATTAAAGGCTGATGGTCTTACCCTGGCTAATTAGTTTGAAAGTATAACGGTTCTCCCCCACCACTCATCACTATTGATCGACTTTAAGATGAAATCCGCAACATCGGCCCGGGAAATACTGTCTCCAGGAGAAACATTCATTTTATCACTAACCCTGTAATTTTCCGTTTGATCTCCATCAGTCAGCATTACCGGACGGATAATAATAAAGTCAAGCCCACTATTTCGAGTTATTCTTTCCTGTTCCATCTTATCTGCAAAAATCGGTTTGATGGTACTAATCTGTTTATCTGTCATCCCAATTTGTTTTAGTAAAGATACCCCTTCTTTGGAACCATTCATGGCGTATGAACTCATTACGATTATTCGCCTTACTTGATTATTTTTCATTGAGCGGACTATGTTTTTAGTTCCATCTGCCAGGACAATGTCGGATATCATGTCGGATGAAGCCCCTAGTGTTACAATCACCGCATCCGTTCCCATTGTTACTTTTTCTACATCACCGTAATTAGTTACATCGCCTCTAATAACTTCAAGCTTGGGATTTGAAATTGTCATTTTGGCCGGATTCCGTACCAGCACCTTGACGTCAAATCCTTTTATCAAAGCTAACTCAGTAACTTTTAAACCGGTTTTTCCTGTAGCGCCAAAAATAGCTATTCTCATATATTCGGTAAATTAATATTTTTATTTTATGTGATATACTTCATATAGTAAAGTAGTTACATTTAGTATAGTATGCAAAACCAACATTGCGGTGTGGAAAATACACTTAAAATTATTGGACAAAAATGGACTGTTCTCATAGTCCGTGATTTATGTGAAGGAAGTCAACGCTTCGGTGAACTTCAGCGTTCGCTTTCCGGAATCAGCCCCAGAACTTTATCTCTACGCCTTAAACAACTTGAAAAGGAGGGTATTATTGACCGAAAGGTTTATAATGAAATTCCTCTCCATGTTGAGTATTATTTGACAGACAAGGGAAAAACGCTTCGTGAAATTATCGACAAAATGAGAGAGTGGGGAAAGAACGACTGGGTTAGGAAGGGCCGCGCCGACATTCAGATTTGATAAAACTGGGAATTTTATCTTTTTGCTGAAAATAATACCGATACCTTAGGTATTATATTGCTATAGTAAGGGAGTAGAATTATTTAGGCAAAATAACAAATGAGTCTCTTGACAAAATTTTAGCAGTCCTTTTATAATACTGCTAAGGTGGTTAGAATAGCCAATAAAGCATTAGCCTGCTGTAGTGGCTTAACAATCACAATTGCAATCTCTTGGTGGTGACACTTACGTGTCAGTTGGTGATCTTCTGACCACTTTTTTATATATTTATATAAATTAAGGAGGTAAAAAATGTCAGTCAATATTGTCCCTAAAAAAATGTTGTCTTTCCCCTCATTCTCCCTCCCTAGTCTGTGGGATGATGATGAAGATTGGTTTATAACTCCCTCGACACAAAACGGACTAACCGTTTCAGAGGATGACAATAAAATATATGTCGAGGCAGCAGTTCCTGGAATTGATCCTAAAAATGTTGAGGTGACTTTTCAGGATGGTTATCTTTGGATCAGAGCTGAAACCAAAGAGGAGGAAAGGGATAAAAAGAAAAAATATTATCGTCAGGCCAGCCAGTCATTTTCCTACAGGGTAGCTGTTCCCGGCGAAGTTGACCCAAGTAAAGAACCGGAGGCTACTTACAAACACGGGGTGATGACGATTACTTTTAATAAATCTCCAAAAGCCCAACCAAAAAAAATACCAATAAAAACGGTTGAGGAATAAAGCCATTTTGATGTTAGCTTGATTAACCCCACCTTAACTGGTGGGGTTAACGTGTAGAGAACGTACAGCTATTTGATAATGTTACAGGCTATTTTAGGGAAAAATGTTGCTTTTGGAGAATAAACACCAGCAGGTTGGGGAAATACTTGACTAGCACTGGGGTCGCGTAGAACTTTGACCTTTTGGCGGAAGGAGAGGGAGTCGAACCCTCATGCCATTTCTGACGCAGGTTTAGCAAACCTGTGGCTTACCATTCGCCGCATCCTTCCTGGGTTGATTTGAGACAGATATCTAAATTTGCAGTGGACAAGTATACCAAATTTTGAATTTTTGCTTTATTATTAGATTAGGATGGAACAGTTGGAAACAAAAGAAAAAATATCAACCAAAGAAGATAGAGATTGGAATGAAGAGAAAGTTTTGTTTGAGTGGGAAGCACCGGAGCGGTCTTATCAGAAAAAGGATCGGGATTTTTGGATTACGGCGATTTCGATATTGGTGCTGGTATCAGTGATATTGTTTTTTGTGAAAGAATTTTTTTTGATAATTGCTTTGGTGTCGGTGTTGTTTTTGTATTATGTGCTGTCGACGGTGCCGCCGCAAAATGCAAAGTATAAAATTACCAACCGGGGGGTTTATTTTGGCGAGGATAGATATGAATGGGACTTGTTTACTAGATTTTGGTTCAAAAAAAGTTTGAGTAATGAAGTGGTTCACTTTGAGACAATTTTGAGGTTCCCCAGGCAAGTGTCGTTGGTGATAAATGAAACCGATAAAGAAAAAATTAAAGAATTGGTGGTCAAAAGACTGCCGTTGGTGGAAGAGTCACCAAATTTTGTGGATAAACTGACAAAATGGTTTGTAAACAAATTGCCGTTGGAAACGCGCAATCCCGAGAAAAAAGCTTAGTTTTTGCTATAATTGGCGGACGTACCCGTAGCTCAATTGGATAGAGCATTGGTTTGCGGAACCAAAGGTTGGAGGTTCGATCCCTCTCGGGTACACAACAGAGGAAAAGTTTATGAAGTCAAAAGTTTTTAAAGTTTAGGAGGGTTGGCCGAGTGGTTTATGGCGCACGCCTCGAAAGCGTGTGGGCGAAAGTCCGCAGAGGTTCAAATCCTCTACCCTCCGCAGATTGAAACTTCCTCGGG
>Ga0116174_10003114_pt1 | contig 13808 bp, 10 predicted proteins | sample AD_UKC087_MetaG_FD_89801 | JGI IMG/M metagenome (GOLD analysis project Ga0116174, IMG submission 89801) | Active sludge microbial communities of municipal wastewater-treating anaerobic digesters from USA - AD_UKC087_MetaG | ecosystem: Engineered > Bioreactor > Anaerobic > Digestate | place: USA...
CAAGGTGGTCATAATGGGCGCCGATGATCACATATTCATCCCTGAGGAGGGGATCGCTCCCCGGCAGCAGGGCGACGACGTTATGGGTGCGGCCCATCTGATGCACCACCTCCGCGCGGGCGTCGACTGTGCAGGGGAGGGCCATGCTGGCGGGCGTCAGGGTGGAATCGAGCTGCTGCTGCAGGCCGGCAAGGGTAACGCCGCTGCCAGCGAGGATGCGGTCGGCGAGGCTGCGGCGGATATGAAAAAGGGGGATGCCGAGGCTGCCGAGGCCCTGGTCGGCGTTAAGCCGGGGCAGTGACTCCTCTTCCTGCGCAGCTGCCGGGACGAAGAGGACGCCAGCCGCGCCGTGGTCCCGCGCAGCCTGGGCCTTCTTGCGAAGGCTGCGATGGGGCTCAAAGCGGTCCTGGCCCGATGCGGGAGGGGGCGGGCCGTCGCGAAGGATGAGGGCCCATTTCCCCTTCAGCTCCTGTCCGGCAAAATCCTGCCAGGTGAGGGAGTCGGTCTCGATGGCAAAGCCGTAGCCGGCGAAGTGGACGGCGGCGGCGAGCTCCCCGTTTTCAGAGAAAGCGAGGGGGGTGAAATCCCTGCCCGGGACGGCATGCTCTCCCCCGATGCTGAGCCGGTTGTGTTCACCGGCGGAGAGACTGTTGAGGACCTCGAAACTCTGCAGCCCCTCCTTGCCCAGGAGGACGAGGCCGTCAGCGGCGAACTGGTCTCTGATATATTCAGCCGCCCTCTCCGCCTCGGGGCTGCCCGAGCGTCGTCCCTTGAGCGTGTCACTGGCGAGAAAGCTGATATGGTTCAGGAGTTCCTGGCTGGTGATCTCGGCCTCCGTAATCTGGGCGCGACCGGCGGACCACCAGGTCAGGAGAAGTGGCAAAAGCAGCAACAGGGCGGGTTTCAACCCCTTCATAATCGAATACCTCATGAATTGATTCGGAAAAGCGCAACAACAAAGTACGCAGGAAGAGGGAAAAGGGCAAGCGATTTCCCGTGTTCGACCCGGATGTGGAGCACTCTGCCCCGGATCAAAGGCGGGCGCAGTGGTCGATGAGGCGATTGACGATCTTCATGACCAGGGCGTCGGGCACGCCGTTGGCATGGCGTGAGCGCATGCGCATGTCGCAGATCTCGTTGACGAAATCAATGACCTGCAGGGAGCCGTCATGGTCGATGGCAATTTCCGTCGAGAAGAAATGGATCTGCGTCGTGCGGGCGATGTGGGCGACGATCTGCTGCATCTGCACCAGGCTCCCCTGCGGGATATCATTTTCGGCGCAGGGTCCATAAAGATGGGTGAGGTCGTCCCACCAGCAGAGGGTGATGAGATCGAGGATGTAAAAGACCCTGAACCAGGCCCGGCGGCCGCTGAGCAGCTGCGGGGCCACTTTTTTCTGCAGGACAACCTTGCCGGTCGGGCTTTTTTTCAGGGCTTCGGCGATATGGCCGGGTGAGGCGGCGTCGAGGATTACCCCTTCGCCACCGCCCCCTTCGGAGGGTTTGATCACGAAAGGCAATCCCAGCTTTTCCATGGCGAGGTTGAAGGTCCCTTCAGGGGAGTCATGACGCGAGGCGATGATGCCGTAGGGGACGTTGATGCCGCTGGAAACCAGTTCCAGATGCATGGTCGCCTTGTCGCGGCACCACTCCACGCGGGCCGGCTCATTGATGATCTGCGTGCCTCGTTTGACGAGGGCATCCAGTCCCGGACGCAGGGAGGGATGGACATCAGAGGCGCGGTCGATCACCATCCTGGGGGCGTAATCTTCGCGTGAGCTGGTATGCAGAAAGGCGGGCAGCTGGGCCGGCGCATAGATCTGCACCTCCAGGCTGCGCTGTCTTGCAGCGGCGGCCAGATAAAAGACAAAATCGTCATCGTATTCCCACTCCCAGAGAATGACCAGATCCGGAGCTGGGGAATAGTAGGGCTTGGCGCTGTGTGAGATTCTGTTCTTTCCGATCACGTTCCTAGCAGATGATTTCTTCCAGTTCAGGAAATGCCTCCAGGGCCGGGCAGCGGGGCGCAATGTGAGCATTGGCGGGCACGGATGGGCTGCCTGCCTTCGACTCCTGGGGGTAGACGAAAAGTTCGCCCTTGTAGTTGCGCATGACCACCTTCTCGTCATCAACGGACTGGACATATTCGGGCAGCAGGGGGATTTTTCCTCCGCCTCCGGGGGCGTCGATGACGAAAGCGGGCACGGCCAGTCCCGAAGTCCATCCACGCAAGGCCTGCATGATTTCCAGCCCCTTTTCCACGCGGGTGCGCAGGTAGCCGGTCCCCTGGACGTAGTCGGCCTGATAGATGTAGTAGGGCCGTACGCGTACGGTCAGGAGTTTCTGCATCAGGCGCTTCATGGTCTCGGGATTGTCGTTGACGCCCTTGAGCAGAACCGTCTGGTTGCCGAGGGGAATGCCCGCATCTGCAAGCAGGTTCAGGGCGCGCGAAGACTCTTCCGTGATCTCATCCGGATGGTTAAAGTGAACATTCATGTAGAGGGGGTGGTACTTTTTCAGCATGTTCACCAGCTCCGGGGTGACGCGCTGCGGCAGAAAACAGGGCACGCGCGAACCGATGCGGATGATCTCTATATGCTTAATAGAACGCAAAGAAGACAAAATATATTCTAGCTTGCTGTCAGCGAGCATGAGCGGGTCGCCGCCGGAGACGATGACGTCGCGGATTTCACTGTGCTGGCGGATATATTCGATGCCGGCATCAATATGGCGAGGATTGATCTTGTCGGAATTGCCCACCTTGCGTTTCCTGGTGCAGAAACGGCAGTAGGAGGCGCAGCTGTGCGATACCAGAAAGAGAACACGGTCCGGATAGCGATGGACAATGCTCGGCACGGGGGAGTCCTTGTCTTCCGAAAGAGGATCGGCGATGCCGCTCTTTTCGGCCAGCTCCTCAACATCGGGTACAATCTGGCGGTAGATGGGATCGCCCTTCTCCTTGATCAGGCTGGCATAATATGGCGTAATGCGAAACTGAAAAACCTCTGCAACCTTTTTAACCTCTTCGACATCCAGGTCGAAGCGTTTGGCAATCTCTTCGGGCTTGGTGAGACTGCCCCTGAGGAGTTGCTGCCAGTGTTCCATAGTGTTCATAATCCTTTCAAGAGAAATACTTGGCATAGATAATGCGATCATCGTTCGCTCGGTAAAAATCGGCGATGCGCGCGACTTCCTGATAGTGCTGTTTAAGATAGAATTGCCGGGTGCTTTCGTACCGCGGCTGGGACGAAGTCTCGATGATCAGTACTCTTCCCTTCTCCTCCTCAATTTTATTCTCAACCTGGCGCAGCAGCATTTTCCCGTACCCCTTGCCTTGCGCCTCGGGTGAGACGGCAATCCAGTAGAGATCAAAAGTGCCATCGGTCAGGGGGGTAGGCCCCCATGTGGCAAAGCCGACAACCCGGCCTGAATCTTCCTCGAGCACATCCACGATATAATCCTTTTGCCCGGGCAGATTCAGATAAAGGTCGACAAGTTCTTCAGCGACCACAACTTCTTCGGCGGTGAACATGCCGGTTGCTTGGAGCAGGCGTATCACTTCCTCTTTGTCCTGCGGCTGCATGGCGCGGATCATGGTCACTCCTTGCGCTCGAGGGCGTTGTTGATGAGGATGCGCCAGAATTCGGTATAAGGCAGCCCTGCGGCCTTGAGGGCACGGGCATAGCCGGCGCCAAGCCCGATATCGGGATTGGGATTGACCTCGAGGACAAAGATCTCGCCCTCACCGCTGGTCCGGAAATCGACCCGGGCATAGTCGCGGCAGCCCATCGCCGAAAAGGCCTTGACCGCCAGGCTTTGCAAGGCCTCCCGCAGGGTTTCCGTGATCGGGGCCGGGCAGAGGGGAACGGTGGCCTGGTAGAGGGGATGGTCCTCAAACCATTTTGCCTCATAGCCGACAATTCGGGGGGTCCCCTCGGGCATGCCGGCAAAGCTGATCTCGGAGACCGGCAAGGCTTCCAGGCGGCTCCCTCTCTGGAGGACACCGACATTGAACTCGCGGCCGTCGATGAAGCGTTCGACCAGGGCGGGTTGATGGTAGCCGGTCCAGATTCTCTCGACCTGCCGCTGCAGTTGGGCCCGCTCGTAGATCACCGAATCAGGATGGATGCCCAGGCTGGCATCCTCCGCATTCGGTTTAACGATGACCGGCAGGGCGATATCGGGCAGCTCAGCGCCGGGCTGAACAAGTGCACCGTCAGGGCAGGGCAGCCCGTGCGCCTGCAGGATGGCTTTGCTCACGAATTTCTGCTGACAGAGGGCCAGTGTGACCGGACTGTTGCCGGTGAAGGGCCAGCCCATGGCCTCAAAAAAGGCGGCCACATGTGGTTCGAGCTGCGGAATGCCGCGAAAGGCCTCGCATAGATTGATGAGCAGATCGCAGGGTTGTTCGCGGAGTCGCTCCACCAGATCGGTGAGACTGTCGCGCAGCGGCAGCAGCACTGCTGCATAGCCGGCATCGCGCAGTGCGGCGAAGAGCTCCGCGGCTGTTTGCTCGACGGAGGTTTCAGAGATGGTCTCATCGCTGCGGTTGGCAGCGGGCGCGAAAGAGTTGAACGCAATGCCCACGAGCGGGCTGTTTCCGGTCATGATGCCAGTCCATTGCGCACGGCAGCCTCCTCAACCACACGAAGAATCAGCTGGTTATAGCTGTAGCCGGCAGCGCGTGCCGCTTTAGGCAAACATGAATTGTCATCCGGATTAGGCAGAATCCCCGGGAGTGGATTGACTTCAATGATTTGCGGTTCGTCCTTTTCATCGAGACGGATATCGATGCGGCCCCAATCCTTGAGGCGGAGAACCTTGACGACCTTGCGGACCAGGTCTTCTATCCCGGCCTGGAGTTCCGCGCTGATATCGGCAGGGCACTTGAAGATGGCGAGGGGCTTGTCGGTTGTGTCCCAGATCCATTTCGCTTCATAGGAATAGATTGGCGCCGCCCCCCGGGGGAGTTGGGCATGGTCGATTTCGACAACGGGGAGAATCTCGAGGCCGGGATTATTGCCGATAAAGCCGACCGTGAATTCGCGGCCGGGTAGAAAGCGTTCGACGATGACCGGCTGGCGGTAGTGGCGGCTGACCTCGCCGACCCGTTCCCTGAGTTCGGCGGAGGTGCGGACCAGGGAGTTGTCCTTGATCCCCTTGCTTGAGCCCTCATAGAGGGGTTTGACCATCAGGGGCAGAGGCAGGCCATCGGGAACAGCATCCTCGCAATCGAATATCCAGAAGTGCGGATTGGGAATCTGATAGTAGGAGAGGATTTCCTTGGCGCGTGACTTGTCAAGGCAGATGCCCAGGGTGAGGGGATCGGAGCCGGTGTAGGGAATGTTGAGGTATTCGCAAAGAGTTGGGATTTGGGATTCACGGTTGGGGCCGGAGAGGCGTTCGGCCATATTAAACACGAGGTCAGGGCGGCTTTCCTGGAGGTGATGGAAAGCGAATTCATCGGATTCGATTAAAACAACCTCATGCCGTTCAGCGAGGGCGCGCTGAACGGCTGATATGGTCTCGTCGGAATCACACTCGGCGAGCAAATCTGGAGGAGGTTCTTCATCCTCCTCGGCTATTTCCTCGACGAATTGACGCGAAACCATCTCGGCCATGCCGTTTTTAGAGCTATGTATCAAAGCAATTTTCAAGATGATGCCCTCTCCTGAATTTCAGAATATAACGACGTTGGGCCGAAAAAGTTTCGTATCAGGTAAAATAATTGCATGAATAATTTGGGGATAAATATAGCCTTTTCTGCATAAAAGTCAATACTTATTTATTCTTTTTTGCGCGGCGTCAATATATTGGGTCTTCCCTCAAGCCCCTGTCGTCGAGATGGAAAATTCCGGGGGCTGCGCGAGATGTTTTTTCACCGCACACTGATCCGCCGCCCGGATCACCGCTTCACGGTATTTTTCAGGAAATCCGGCGGGCAGCTTGATCTCCAGGGCGATCTTGCGGATCACATGGGTGACAGGGTCGGTGATCATGCTCTGGGTGATCTCCAGCCCTTCGGTGTTCAGGCCGCGTTGTTTGCAAAAGCTGAGCACATAGATGCCCGCGCAGGTGCCGATGGAAGCGAGGAAAAGGGCGAAGGGGGCGGGCGCTGAGCCGTCCTGATTAGTAGGGATGGTCACGGGACCGTATTGGGCGTCCACACGCAGTCCGCCCGGAAAGGTGATTTTGATATCCATTGCTGCCTCCTTAAAGAGATCGGGCCGGCCACTGGCCGGCAGGGTTTGTGGATTAAACAACCATGCTGTTAGATGACGGGGGTCCGGGTTGGATTCAGGCTTTCGGCTTCATGCGCGTTGATTTGCTCAGGTAGTCGGAATTAGGGGGGTACCCTGAGATAAAATATCTTGATGCTTGGTCTTTTTTTGTTTATTTTATGGCAAAATCAGCAAATAATAATCGACAAAGAGAGCCCATGAAACTGCCCAATATCCTCACCGTCAGCCGGATTTTTTTATCCCCGCTGTTCATCATCGCCTTCATGTTCGATACCCTGCCCTCATACATCATCTGTTTCTTTCTCGCCCTGATCATTGAGCTGTCGGATATGTTTGACGGCTTTTTTGCGCGGCGCAACAAACAGACCTCCGATTTCGGCAAGCTGATGGATCCCTTTGCCGACAGCATCTCGCGTTTCTCTATTTTTCTTTGTTTCCTGAGTGCTGATTTGGCCCCCCTCTGGGTGATCGCCATCTTTTTCTATCGCGACACCCTGGTTTCGATCATCCGCGTTTTTTCGGTGCTGGAGGGTTTTGTGGTTTCGGCGCGGCAGAGCGGAAAGATCAAGGCCTGGGGCCAGGCGGTCAGCATCTGGCTGGTGCTCATCCTCATCGTCGTCCACAAGGCGGAGTGGTGGCCCTGGCTTGCTGAAGTGCCCGGACGCTATCATATGCTCACCTCGATCATCATCTTTATCGCGGCGCTGATCACCCTTTGGTCCGGCATCGATTACTGGAACTCGCACAAAAAGGCGGTCATCAATGCGATGAAGCCCAAACCGACCGCCTGATTCCAGGCGGCGGCGAGCGGATTTTTCTGTGTGAGGCGTAACGCGTCTGTCAGCAGATGAAATAAAAATAACCCCGGCCTGAATATTCGAGCCGGGGTTTGCTATTTGGGGGTGCGCAGGCCTAGAGGCGGGGGCGCTCCAGGTGAGGGATAAGATCGGCGACAGAATCGACGGTCATGAGGGGGTGATCCGGGGAGGCCGCAGCCATCTCACGGCTGGTTTCGCCACTGAGGACCAGGACACCGACCATCCCGAATTTGTGAGCCATGCGTATGTCGGTGTAGAGCCGGTCGCCGATGAAGGCGATTTTTTCGGCCGGCAGCCCGGTGCGGTCACAAATGGCCTCGACAGCCGGCCGGTTGGGCTTGCCCATGACCAGGGGTTCCGAACCGCCGGTGGCGGTGGCAAAGAGGGAAATGAAGGAGCCCACATCCGGGATGAACCGGCCGCCGGCGACAGGACAGAGGAGGTCGGCATGGGTGGCGATGTAGGGGACGCCCTTCACCATCAGCTCATAACCGGTGCGGATCTTCGCATAGGTCAATTCGGTGTCGAAGCCGAGCACCACCGCCTGCGGGAGTTCACGTGAGCAGCGCTCTTCATCCCAGCAGGCAAAGCCCGCCTCTTCGAATTCCCGTTTGAGGTCATTGTTGCCGATCAGGTAGATAGCGGGGCCGAGGTGATGATGACGAAGGTAGGTGAAGGTGCAGTCGGCGGCGGTGATGATCTGTTCCGCGCAGACCGGGAACCGGATCCGGCCCAGTTTTTCGATATAACTGCGGCGGGAGCGGGAGGTATTGTTGGTGAAATAGAAGAGCTGGCGGCCGGAGTCCAGGACCGCGCGCAGGAAATCGTGGGCGCCGGGCAGGGGGAGGCCGTCGAGATAGAGCGTGCCGTCGAGGTCGCAGATGACCGCCTCAGTGGCGGCCAGCCGGGAGAGAGCGTTGGATGGATTCATGAGTCAATCACTCGCATCAAGGGGTGGAAGGGGCTGACTGGCTCCAATTAAAGGAAAATAAGCAACAAAATCAAGGTCAATCTCCTGGAGGGTACCCCCCGAAATCTGGTTGCCACTGTTATGCCTTGCTCCGCGTACCCCGGGAAATCTGGTTCCCACCGTTATGTCTTTCTCCGCTAAAATTCTTGCTTTCCACTTATTTTTTATTTAACTTAGTTGCTGATTACAGGCAACTCGTTCGATCCGCCCGATCGCCGCGGCCGGCACTGAGCGGAAAAGTACTTCCGGTCAACAACTGATTTGAGTCCCATATCGCATAATCAACATCTGTATGGAGGCATGTAATGGCAAGAGAAAAGATCCTGGTCGACGGAAATGAAGCGACAGCCCTCGTTGCCCACAAGATCAACGAGGTGATCGCGATCTATCCCATCACCCCCTCATCCAACATGGGTGAGTGGGCGGATGCCTATTCCGCCGAAGGCCGGAAGAATATCTGGGGCACTGTGCCTCAGGTGGTTGAGATGCAGAGCGAGGGCGGCGCGGCCGGCGCCGTGCACGGCGCCCTGCAGACGGGGGCACTGACGACAACCTTCACCGCCTCTCAGGGCTTGCTTCTGATGATCCCGAACATGTTCAAGATTGCCGGCGAACTGACCTCCACAGTATTCCACGTCTCCGCCCGTACGGTGGCCACCCATGCCCTGTCGATTTTCGGCGACCACAGCGACATCATGGCGGTGCGCTCCGCGGGTTGGGGGCTGGTCGCCTCCAATTCGGTGCAGGAGGCCCATGACTTTGCCCTGATCGCCCAGGCCGCCACCTTGAAGGCGCGGGTTCCTTTCGTTCACTTTTTTGACGGCTTCCGCACCTCGCACGAGGTGCAAAAGATCGAGGGACTGGACGAGGCCGACCTGCGCGCCATGATCGATGATGAGCTGGTAATGGCCCATCGTCTGCGCGGCCTTTCGCCGGATCGGCCGGTGCTGCGCGGCACTGCCCAGAATCCGGACGTCTTTTTCCAGGGCCGCGAGGCCTGCAATCCCTTCTATGCTGCCGTCCCGGAGATCGTCCAGGAGGCGATGGACAAATTCGCCAAGGTGGTCGGCCGCCAATATCATCTCTTCGACTATGTGGGCGACCCGAATGCCGAACACGTGCTTATCGTCATGGGTTCGGCCGCCGAGACCGCCGAAGAGACCGTCGAATACCTCAACAAAAAGGGCGAAAAGGTCGGCCTCATCAAGGTCCATCTTTTCCGTCCCTTCTCGACCGAGCACCTGCTCAAGGCCCTGCCCAAGAGCGTCAAGCAGATTGCGGTGCTGGACCGGACCAAGGAACCTGGCGCCGGCGGCGAGCCCCTCTACATGGATGTGGTCACGGCCCTGACCGAGGCCTTTTCGGCCGGAAAGCTTCCCTTTGCCCAGCTGCCCAAGGTGATCGGCGGCCGCTATGGCCTTTCCTCCAAAGAGTTCACTCCGGCCATGGTCGTGGCGGTCTTTAACGAGATGAAAAAGGCAACCCCCAAAAATCACTTCACCGTCGGCATCAACGACGATGTTTCCCACACCAGTCTCGATTTCGATCCCGCCTTTTCGATCGAGCCCGACGATGTTTTCCGCGCCCTTTTTTACGGCCTTGGCTCGGACGGCACGGTCGGCGCCAACAAGAACTCGATCAAAATCATCGGTGAAGAGACCGAAAATTACTCCCAGGGCTACTTTGTCTACGATTCGAAAAAAGCGGGCACGGTGACAGTGTCGCATCTTCGTTTCGGCCCCCGCCCGATCAAGTCGATCTATCTCGTCGACCAGGCGCAGTTCATTGGCTGCCATCAGCAGTTCATCATGGAGCGCTTTAATCTGCTCGAGAAGGCCGTGACAGGTGGGACCTTCCTGCTGAACAGCCTCAGCGGTCCCGACGAAGTCTGGGACACCCTGCCGCGGGTCTATCAGGAAGAGATCGTCAACAAAAAGATGAATTTTTACGTCATCGACGCCTACGAAGTGGCCAAGAAAACCGGCATGGGCGTGCGCATCAACACCATTATGCAGACCTGTTTTTTCGCCATCTCCGGGGTTCTGCCCCAGGAGGAGGCGATCCGCTACATCAAGAAGGCGATCAAGAAGACCTATGGCGCCAAGGGCGATGCCGTGGTGCAGAAGAACTACGAAGCGGTGGATGCCACCCTGGCCCATCTCCACAAGGTCAAGGTCCCCGCTGTGGTGACCAGCACCAAGGAGATGCCGGCGGTGGTTCCGGCCCATGCTCCCAAGTATGTGCGCGATGTGGTCAGCCAGATCATCATCGAAAAAGGCGATCAGATTCCGGTGAGCGCCCTGCCGGTCGACGGCACCTTCGAGTCCGCGACGACCCAGTACGAGAAGCGCAACATCGCCCTGGAGATCCCGATCTGGGATGCGGAGGTCTGTATCCAGTGCGGCAAGTGCTCCATGGTTTGTCCCCACGCGGCCATCCGCCAGAAGGCCTACGATCCCAAGCATCTGGACAAGGCGCCGGCCACTTTCAAATCGACGGCTTCCCGCGGCAAGGATTTTCCGGAAGGCTGGAAGTACACCATCCAGGTGGCGCCGGAGGACTGCACCGGCTGTGCGCTCTGCGTCGAGGTCTGCCCGGCCAAAAACAAGACCGAGGTCGGCAAAAAGGCGATCAACTTGGGTGAACAGCCCCCGATTCGTTTTCAGGAGCGCGAGAATTACGAGTTCTTCCTCAATATCCCTGACGTAGACCGCCGGGAGGTCAAGATCGCCTCGGTGAAGGGCAGCCAGCTGCTGCGGCCGCTCTTCGAGTACTCGGGCGCCTGCGCCGGCTGCGGTGAGACTCCCTACCTCAAGCTGCTGACCCAGCTCTTCGGCGACCGCATGGTGGCGGCCAACGCCACGGGCTGCTCCTCGATCTACAGCGGCAACCTGCCGACGACCCCCTATGCCAAGAACCAGGATGGGCGCGGGCCGGCATGGAACAACTCCCTCTTTGAGGATAACGCGGAATTCGGCTTCGGTTACCGGCTGACCATTGACAAACACAGCGAGTTCGCCCGGGAACTGGTCAAACTTCTCGCCGGCGAGATCGGTGAGGATCTGACCACTGCACTGCTGACGGGCGATCAGAGCAGCGAGGCGGGCATCCATGAACAGCGTGAGCGGGTCGCACTCCTGAAGAAAAAGCTCGCCGGCATGAAATCGGCGCAGGCCCGGCATCTCCATTCCCTCGCTGATATGCTGGTCAAAAAGAGCGTCTGGGTCATCGGCGGTGACGGCTGGGCCTACGACATCGGCTACGGCGGCCTGGACCACGTCCTCGCCTCAGGCCGCAATGTCAACGTGCTCGTGCTCGACACCGAGGTCTACTCCAACACCGGCGGCCAGATGTCCAAGTCCACTCCGCTCGGTGCGGTGGCCAAATTCGCGGCCGCCGGTAAGCCCCTGCCCAAGAAGGACATGGGCATGATCTTCATGAGCTATGGCAACATCTACGTCGCCCGCGTGGCCATGGGCTACAACGATCTTCAGGTCGTGCGTGCCTTCACCGAGGCCGACGCCTATGACGGGCCGAGCATCATTCTGGCCTACTCGCACTGCATCGCCCACGGCATCCCGATGCACAAGGGGATGGAGGAACAGAAGGCCGCGGTTGAATCGGGCCATTATCCCCTCTTCCGCTTCAATCCGGAGCTGGCAGCGCAGGGTCAGAACCCCCTCAAGCTGGACTCCAAGGCGCCCTCGATAACCTTTGAGGATTTTGCCTATCGCGAGACCCGCTTCAAGATGCTGACCAAGAGCCATCCCGAACGCGCCCGGCAGCTGATGGCTGATGCCACCCGGTCGACCCGTGATCGTTGGCACCTTTACGAGAACTGGGCGGCGATGGAATATGGCCAGGGCGGAAGCAAGGCCGAAGCGGCGGAGTAATCGCTCTCATCCCGTGGTTCATTCGAGACTAATCCGCCCGGCGGATGCACCCCTGAATCCGCCGGGCGCTCACCGAGATAGAAAGGACAGGCATATATGGATTTAACAACCACCTATATGGGCTTGAAGCTCAAGAACCCGCTGGTTCCTTCGGCCTCCCCCCTCTCCAAGAATCTGGATACCATCAAGAATCTCGAGGATGCCGGGGCATCGGCGATCGTTCTCTATTCCCTTTTCGAAGAGCAGATCTCGTTCGAGGCCGAGGAGCTGGATCATTTCCTCAGCTTTGGCACCGACAGTTTTGCCGAGGCGCTGACCTATTTTCCCGAGGCGCAGGAGTATCGGCTTGGGCCTGAGGGCTATCTTGAGCACATCCGCAAGGCCAAGGAGGCGACCGGAATCCCGATTATCGCCAGCCTCAACGGGGTCTCCACTGGTGGCTGGATCGACTATGCCCGCAAGATGGAGCAGGCGGGCGCTGATGGACTCGAGCTCAACGTCTACATGCTTGCCACCGATCCAGTCCGCACCAGCGCCGAGATTGAACAGGTCTACATCGACGTCCTCAAGGCCGTCAAGAGCAGCGTCAAGATCCCTGTTGCCATGAAGCTGAGCCCCTTTTTCAGCGCGACTGCAGCGATGGCCAAGCGGCTCGATGACGCAGGCGCGGATGCTCTGGTCCTTTTCAACCGTTTTTACCAGCCCGATCTCGATCTGGAAGCCCTTGAGGTCAAGCCCGGGGTGGTGTTGAGCAGCCCCGAGGAGCTGCGCCTGCCTCTACGCTGGATCGCCATCCTCTTCGGCCGCATCAAGGCGAGCATGGCCGGGACCTCCGGAGTCCATACCGCCACTGATGCCCTCAAGCTGATCATGGCGGGGGCCGATGTGGCCAATCTGTGCGCCGTTCTGCTCAAGCACGGGCCCGCCCACCTCGGCAAGATCCTCGACGAGATGGAAAAATGGCTCGAAGAGCACGAATACACCAATCTCAGGATGGCGCGCGGAAGCATGAGCCAGAAAAATGTGGCCGAACCCGCTGCCTACGAGCGCGCCAACTATATCAAGGCGCTCAACAGTTACACCCGCTGAGGGGCTGGTCTGATCTGACCGGAAGGCCGGTTCTCCTTGCAGGGGACCGGCCTTTCTTTTTTTTGTGCGGGCGATGGAAGATCGTGCGATTTAGCCTTGATTTTTTTCAGGATGATTGCTATTATAGAAAAAGAATTGCCGGTCGGGCTGAACCCGTCATTCGTCGGGGAGGTGTCATGGTCAAAGAGCTGATCCAGGCCGCGCGCCACCAGATCAAGTGCTCACTGGTGCTGCGCAATGCGCGAGTCATCAATGTCTATTCCGGTGAGATCGTCCTGAGCGATGTGGCGGTCTACCGGGATACGATCGTCGGGCTGGGCAGCGGCTATCGCGGCGAGGAGGAGGTGGATCTCAAGGGGATGCATCTTGCCCCCGGATTCATCGACGGCCATGTCCATATCGAGAGCTCGATGGTGGAGGTTCCGCAGTTCGGCCGGGCGGTCGTCCCCCTCGGCACCACCTCGGTCATCGCCGATCCCCACGAAATCGCCAATGTGCTCGGCTATGAGGGCATCCGTTATATGATGGATGTCAGCAAATACAACCCTCTCAATGTCTTCTTCATGCTCTCCTCCTGTGTGCCCTCCTCGCCCCTGGAATCAGCGGGCTCAGAGCTGCGCGCCTTCGACATTTTTCCCTTTCTGCGCGAGCGCTGGGTTCTGGGCCTGGGTGAGATGATGAACTATCCCGGTGTCCTCAACGCCGAGCCCGACGTGCTCGACAAGATCAAGATCGTGACCGACAAACGCATCGACGGCCATGCCCCGGGGCTGAGCGGCGCGGATCTGGCCGCCTA
>Ga0116174_10003117_pt1 | contig 13803 bp, 13 predicted proteins | sample AD_UKC087_MetaG_FD_89801 | JGI IMG/M metagenome (GOLD analysis project Ga0116174, IMG submission 89801) | Active sludge microbial communities of municipal wastewater-treating anaerobic digesters from USA - AD_UKC087_MetaG | ecosystem: Engineered > Bioreactor > Anaerobic > Digestate | place: USA...
GAACATCATGTGCTCGAGCACATGGGCCACGCCCGAGGTGCCATCGACTTCGTCCATGGAACCCACGCGCAGCCACACCATGTGCATCGCCGTGGGGGCACGCCGGTCGGGCTGCACGATGAGCTGCATGCCGTTGGCCAGCGTGAATTGCTGCGCCCCCGATGCCGTGGCCGCCTGCGCAGACAGGGCCGCAGGTGGGTTGGCAGAAGGCGTTGCCAAAAGGGTTGTGGACGCAAGGGTTTGCGCCCCGGCACTGAGGCAGGCCAGCAGGCCCAGAAGGGTGAAAGCACGTTTCATAGAATGCAGTGATTCTAAGTACCCGCCAATGTTCAGTTTTTTCAAGAAAAAACCCGCTCCCACGCCCGCGCAGCCCGCTGCGGCTGCGCCTGCAACCCCTGCCGCGCCGGAGGCTGCGCCTGCGCCGGTAACGCCGCCTGCGGTGCAACTGGCACCCTTGCCCGAGCCCGCTGCTGCCACCCCGCCCCCACCGCAGCCGGCCGGCAGCGGCTTTGGCTGGCTGCGCAACCCCTTTGCCGCCAAACCACCCTCAGCGCCCGCCCCGGAAGCGGCCCCTTTAGCGCCCCCGACAGCCCCGACAGCCCCAGCCCCGACGCAGCCCGCCGAACTACCGGCGTCTGCAACGAAGGCTGCGCCGCCTCCCGCTCCGGTCTCAGCGCCGGTGGCTGCGCCCGTCTCTCCGCCCGCGCCCCCGGTGGCCGTTGCGGCTGCGCCCATGGCCGTCACTGCCCCGCCTTTGCCTGCGGCCCCGGCCCCGGCCGAGCAGCCGGCCACGCCCGCCGAACGCAGGGGCTGGCTCGACCGCCTCAAGGCCGGGCTGCGCAAGACGGGCTCGAGCATCGCCACCGTTTTCACCGGCACGCAGATCGACGACGCGCTCTACGAAGAACTCGAAGAGGCCCTGCTGATGGCGGACACCGGTGTCAAGGCCACGCAGCACCTGCTCGAAGACCTCAAGCGCCGTGTGAAAGACAGCAAAACCACCGACCCCGCCGCCGTCAAAGGCCTGCTGGCCGACGCGCTGGCCGAGCTGCTGCGCCCGCTCGAGAAAGCGCTGGTCATCGGCGAGCACCAACCCACCGTGATCATGGTGGCGGGCGTCAACGGCGCAGGCAAAACCACATCGATTGGCAAGCTCACCAAGCACCTGGCCAACGAAGGGGCCAGCGTGCTGCTGGCGGCGGCCGACACCTTCCGCGCTGCGGCGCGCGAGCAGCTCGGCGTGTGGGCCGACCGCAACACCGTCGAGATCGTCAGCCAGGAAGGCGGCGACCCCGCCGCTGTGAGCTTTGACGCCGTCACCGCCGGCAAGGCGCGCGGCAAGGACGTGGTGCTAGTGGACACCGCAGGGCGCCTGCCCACACAGCTGCACCTGATGCAGGAACTGCAAAAAATCCGCCGCGTGGTCACCAAGGCCGACGCCACCGCGCCGCACGAGGTGCTGCTGGTGATCGACGGCAATACCGGCCAGAACGCGCTGGCCCAGGTGCGCTCGTTTGACGACGCGCTGCAACTCACCGGCCTCATCGTGACCAAGCTCGACGGCACGGCCAAGGGCGGCGTGCTGGCGGCCATTGCGCAGGAGCGGCCCATTCCCGTGTACTTCATCGGCGTGGGCGAAAAGCTTGAAGACCTTGAAACCTTCAACGCCCGCGAATTCGCCCAGGCTTTACTGAGCTGAGCCCCCCGCACTCTGCCACCCCGCCCCCGAACTATGGCCCCATCCAGGGCCATATTCACGTTTACGAATCCTCACATTTGCTCCATGATGGGCCTCCCCCTGAAGGACACGGAGGCCCATGTTCATTGAGTTGGTCAAAGGCGTTGCATTGCTGCTCGCGCTGTGCTTTATGCACGGTTTCAACATCCGCCTGTGGCAGCAGCATCCGCGCGTCGGCCAAATCTTTTCGGGGCTGATCTTTGGCGGCATCTGCGTGGTAGGGATGCTCACCCCGGTCATGCTGATGCCCGGCGTGATCTTTGATGCACGCTCGGTGGTGCTGAGCATGGCCGGCCTGTTTGGAGGCCCGCTGGTGGCAGGCATTGCGGCGCTGATGGCCGCCACCGGCCGCCTGTGGCTGGGGGGGGCGGGCACCGAGGTGGGGCTGCTAGTGATTGTGCTGTGCACCCTGCTGGGCCTGGCGTACCGCACGGGCCGCGCACGCGGACGGCTGGGGGTGGAGCCCATCACCCTCGCGCTGTTCGGGCTGCTGCTGCACGCAGCGGTGATCGCCCTCTTCCAATGGCTGCCTGCAGAGGCGGTGCAACGCATCAACCAGACCCTGGCCCTGCCCTATCTGCTCACCTTCACCCCCGCCACGATGATGCTGGGCCTGCTGCTGCAGGACGTGGAGCAGCGCATGACCACCGAGCAGGCGCTGGCTGGCACGGCCGCGCGGCTGCACGCCATCACGCGGGCCATCCCCGATGTGCTGCTGGTGCTCGACGCCCAGGGCCGCTATGTGGAGGTGCTGTCGCCCGACGATGCCGCGTTGGTGGCCAGAGCCCCCGAGCTTTTGGGCATGCGGTTGCATGATGTGCTGCCCCCCGATCAGGCCGACCGCTTCATGGCACTCATCCGCGAGACGCTGCTGTCAGGCCAGACGCACAGCGTGGAGTACGAGATGCAGACCCTTTCGGGCCTGCGCCAGTTCGAGGGGCGCACCCAACCCCTGGGCGTGCAGGTGGGGGGCCAGGCGGCCGTGGTGTTTCTGGCCCGCGACATCACCAAGCGCAAGCAGGCCGAAAGCGCACTGCGCGAGTCGGAGCTTCGCTTTCGCTCGCTGCTGCGCAACATCCCGTCCATCTCGGTGCAGGGCTACCTGCAGGACGGCACCACGAGCTACTGGAACCAGGCATCCGAGCATCTGTACGGGTACACCGCCGACGAGGCGCAGGGCCGCAACCTGCTGGACCTCATCATCCCCCCGCCCATGCGCGACGCCGTGCGCGCCCACATGCAGCACATGTTTGCCACCGGCGAGGTCATCCCGGCGGGCGAGCTGAAACTGCAGCGCAAGGACGGAACCCCCGTGCATGTCTTCTCCAGTCACGCCTACATCCAGGTGCCCGGCCACCCGCCAGAGATGTTCTGCATCGACATCGACATCTCGGGCCGCAAGGCCGCCGAGGAAGAAGCGCGTTACCTCGCCTTTTATGACGCCCTCACCCAGCTGCCCAACCGCCGCCTGCTGGTGGACCGACTGCAGCAGGTGCTGGTCAACGGCGCCCGCTCGGGCCTGACCACCGCCGTGCTGTTTGTCGACCTGGACAACTTCAAGACCCTGAACGACACCCGGGGCCATGAGGTGGGCGATTTGTTGCTCAAGCAAGTGGCGCAGCGCCTGCAAAGCTGCGTGCGCGAGCAGGACACCGTGGCCCGCCTGGGCGGAGACGAGTTTGTGGTGATGCTGCAGAACCTGAGCAGCGATGCGCCCGAGGCCGCGGCCCAGGCACGCACTCTGGGGGAGCTGATCCTGGCCCAACTGCGCCGGCCCTACGATCTGGCCGGGCACGAACACCATGTCTCGGCCAGCATCGGCGTAACACTGCTCAACCATCATCACGATTCGGTGGACGAAGTGCTCAAACAGGCGGACATGGCCATGTACCGCGCCAAAGACGCAGGGCGCAACACGCTGCGCTTCTTTGACCCCGACATGCAGCAGGCCGTGAACCGCCGGGCGCTGCTGGAGACCGAGCTGCACAACGGCCTGCGGCGCGCGCAGTTCTTGCTGCTGTACCAACCCCAGGTGGACAGTCTGGGGCGGGTGACCGGCGCCGAAGCACTGGTGCGCTGGCAGCACCCGGTGCAGGGCATGATCCCGCCATCTGAATTCATCCCACTGGCCGAGGAATCGGGCCTCATCCTCCCACTGGGGCACTGGGTCATGGAAACCGCCCTGCGCCAGCAGGCCCGCTGGCGGCAAGACCCGCTGCTGGCCCACCTGAGCCTCGCCATCAACGTGAGCGCACGCCAGTTCCTGCAAGACGACTTTGTGGCCCAGGTGTTGGCGCTGGTGCAGCAAACGGGCGCCAACCCCGCGCAAATCAAGCTGGAGCTGACCGAGAGCCTGCTGCTCGACAACGTGGACAGCGTGATCTCCACCATGCGCGTCCTCAAAACCCATGGCCTGGGTTTCTCGCTCGACGACTTTGGCACCGGCTACTCCTCGCTCAGCTACCTCAAGCGCCTGCCGCTGGACCAGATCAAGATCGACCAGGGCTTTGTGCGCGACGTGCTGCTGGACGCCAGCGACGCGGCCATCGCCCGCTCCATCATTGCGCTGGCCGACAGCCTGGGCCTGGACGTGATCGCCGAAGGGGTGGAGACCGCCGCCCACCACCAGTTTTTGCTGGCGCACGGCTGCCAGGCCTTCCAGGGCTACCTGTTTGGCCGCCCGCTCACTCTGGAAGACTTTGAAAGCCGGGTGCGGCAAGCTGTCTAAGCCCCTGGCGGCGCAACCGCCAGGGCGATTGAAAGGGGTCTGATTCAAGTTCTTCACCCCGAGCGTTGATGTCTCCAGATGGAAACCGCAGAGGCGTCCCATGAAAATTGACCCGTTCGTCCCGCAGATGCAGACCCAGCATGCACAGCATCAGTGGTCACTTTGAAGCCTGGGTGGGCGACCGCCCGCCCCCCCCGGCACCCCGACCCGAGCGACCCAGGCCGTACAGATCTCTGGCGCTGCCCGCCTGGCCGCAGAGCACCAGCGCCGCCAGGCCGAAATGGCCACCGTGCAGGCCAGGACGCGGCCATCAAGCTCGAAACCTTTCCGTTCACGCGCTATGGCACTGTCAAGACTACGGTGCACAAGGTCACGCAAGACGCGGTGAACGACGAGAAACGCGGCGCCCTCTTTCCGGTCACGCTCAAGCTGGCGCCGGGGATGGGCGGATTCAAAAGTGGCATGCAACACCTGCCAACCTGCAAGGTCCTCAGGTGCCAACCACCTCCTCGCACTATCACCGGTTCAAGCCCAAAGACCGTGTGACGCTTGCTCGCCTGCGACAGCAGAACCAGAGCACCAGAGCGATTGCAAGGCGGTTGCAGCACTCCCCAGGCACCATCAGCCGGTAACTGCAGCGCAGTAAGGCGCCGGGCTGTCCACAGCAGGCTATCGACGCCAAAGGAAGCCGCCCTTGCAGACGGTGATCAAGCAGCAGTTGGGCGATGCCAACACGCACAGTCGGGGTGCCAGAAGAACGCGTTGCAGTTCAGGACGCTGCCCACGCTATAGAACCTGAAGATGCTGTGCCACTCATGGATGGGGCCCTAAGGTGAGTGCGCCTGATAACAGGGTGCGGAACGCAACAACGACGCAAACGACCCGAAACCGCCCAAAAACATCGTGCAGCCCGCAGCTTCATGCCCGCCCGTTGGTCACCTCACCCTCCACCCAGCGCACATAAGCCGGTGTGGCCTGCAGTGGCTGCACCACCAGTTGCGGCAACGCATAGGGGTGCAGCGACTGCAGCAATGCCAGCAATGCGCTGGTGGCGTGCGGCAGGGTCTTGCAGGCCAGCCGCCATTCGGCCGCTTCCTGCAGGGCGCCCTGCCAGTGGTAATGCGAGGTGATGGACTGCACCTGCACACAGGCGGCCAGCCGCGCCTGCACCACGGCCTGCGCCAGCCGGCGCGCATCGGCCGCGCTGGCCACGGTGGTGGTGACAAGGCGCAGCTCTTGCGCATCGACGCTGGCTTGCATGTTCGCCTCCTGTGTTCCAGTCGCACTGGCTGTCAGTGTAAACAGCGCTTTTTTACTCATATATTTATAGCAAATAGTGATTGAATTGATTGGGCTTCAAGCCATTTTTGCTTGTATTTTCGAAATCAGACACTTTGGAACAACCAGACGGGAACTCGGGGCTTAGCACTCCCTCCAACAGAGTGCTAACATGACGGCTTAGAGGAAAGGATTCCCGAATGACACTGCCATCTGGAACCACAACGACGACTTTGGCACCCGCCAATCCCTGGGCGCTGGTGCCGCCCCTGGGCAATCTGGACGCCTATATTTCGGCCGTCAACCGCCTGCCCCTGCTCACGCATGAAGAAGAGCAGACCTATGCGCGCCAGCTGCGCGAGCACAACGATGTGGATGCCGCCGGCCGGCTGGTGATGTCGCACCTGCGCCTGGTAGTGTCGATTGCGCGCCAGTACCTCGGCTATGGCCTGCCCCATGGCGACCTGATCCAGGAAGGCAACGTGGGCCTGATGAAAGCCGTCAAACGCTTCGACCCCGACCAGGGCGTGCGCCTGGTGAGCTATGCCATGCACTGGATCAAGGCCGAGATCCACGAGTACATCCTGAAGAACTGGCGCATGGTGAAGGTGGCCACCACCAAGGCGCAGCGCAAGCTGTTCTTCAATCTGCGCTCCATGAAGCAGGGTTTCAAGGCCGACGCGGCGGCAGCCGATGCCGGCACGCACCGCGACACGCTGTCCGACCGCGAGATCGATTCGGTGGCGGCGCAGCTCCATGTCAAGCGCGAAGAAGTCATCGAGATGGAAACCCGCATGGCGGGTGGCGATGTGCTGCTGGACCCAGCCCCTTCAGACGATGGCGAGCAGGCCTTTGGCCCCATTGCCTACCTTGCCGATGCCTCGCACGAGCCCACCGCAATGATCGAGTCGCGCCAGCGCGATGAACTGGCCACCGATGGCATTGCTGCGGCGCTGGCCAGCCTGGACGAGCGCAGCCGCCGCATCGTGGAAGAGCGCTGGCTCAAGGTAAACGACGATGGCAGCGGCGGCATGACGCTGCACGACCTGGCCGCCGTGTATGGCGTGAGCGCCGAGCGCATTCGCCAGATCGAGGTGGCCGCCATGAAGAAGATGAAGGCAGCGCTGGCCGATTACGCCTGAGCACCGCCTGCCCGCGGGCGCGGCCGGCGGGAAAGGCAGCAGAGATAATGGAGCGCGCAACCGTGGTTGCGCGCTTTTTTTTGGGGTGCCGGCACCACCAGCTCGCACCCGTCCAGCCCAAAGGAACTCCTGATGAACCCGTCCCCCCTGCGTCGCGCTGCGCTGGCGCTGGCCCTTGCCGCCGCTTGCGGCCCTGCCCTTGCACAATCCACTGCGGCCGGTCAGGCCCGGGCCACACCGGGCTGGCCCAGCAAGCCGGTGAAGCTGGTGGTGGGTTTCCCGGGCGGGTCCTCGCCCGACCTGGTGGCACGCACCCTGGCCGAGCCGCTGGCCAAAGCGCTGGGGCAGCCGGTGATTGTGGAAAACAAGGTGGGTGCAGGCGGCAACATCGCCGCCGACGCCGTGGCCAAGGCCACCGACGGCCACACCCTGGGCGTCATGATCAATGGCAACCTGACGATTGCCAAACTCATCAACCCCAAGATCAACTACGACCCACTCAAAGACCTGGCCCCCATCAGCCTGATCGCCACGGCCCCGCTGGCCCTGGCCGCGCCGGCCTCCGCACCGGGCACGACTGCGCAGGAGTTTTTTGCCTCGGCGCGCGCCAGCGGCGACCGCTGGAGCTATGGCACACCGGGCGTGGGCACGGTGGCGCATATCGGCATGGAGCTGCTCAAAAGCAAAGCGGGCATCAACCCGGTGCATGTGCCGTACCCGGGCAACCCGCAGGTCATCAACGCCATTATTGGCGGGCAGATCCAGCTGGCCCTGCTGCCCCCGGCCATGGCGGCTGCGCAGGCCCGCGCGGGCAAGCTGCGCGTGATCGGTGTGACCTCGAGCGGGCGCAGCACCCTGGTGCCTGAATATCCCAGCCTGGCCGAGGCAGGCGTGAAAGACTTCAACCTCGAAATCTGGAACGCGGTGGCGGCCCCCCGCTCGCTGCCCCCGGCAGTGGCAGCACGCCTGTCGGTACTGTTCAGCGAGATTGCCCGCAGCCCCGAGGTACGCGCCAAGCTGTTTCAACAGGGCTGGCAGGTGACCGGCACGACCGCCGAGGGACTGGCCAACCGCATCCAGGCCGATGCGCGCGTGCTGGGCGGCGTGATCACCTCGCAGGGCATCAAGGCCGAATAAGGACGGAGGGAGGGCTCATCTGGGCCAATGGAGTGCCTGATGATCAAGGCCCGATGAACGGAGGCTTAGCGGGGATGCCTGCGCTGCGCCCGTTTAACCAGCCTCTTGCAGCAGTGCCCGCACATCTGCGCCCAGGGCCTGCGCACCGCTGCCGTAGCGGTTGTACACGCGCAGGCGGCCCGCCGTGTCATACACGTAGCTGCCGGCCGAGTGGTCCATGGTGTAGCTGGTGGGGGTCTTGCCATCGACCTTCTTGAAGTAGATCTTGAAGTCTTTGGCCACGGCGGCGATCTGCGCGGGGGTGCCCGACAGCGCCAAAAAGCTGGGGTCGAAGTTGGCCATGTAGGCCTTGAGTACCTCGGGCGTGTCGCGCTCGGGGTCTACGGTGACAAAAAGTCCCTGCAGGCGGTCGCCGTCCTTGCCCAGCATCTGCTTGACCTCGGCCAGTTCCTGCATCGAGGTGGGGCACACGTCGGGGCATTGGGTGTAGCCAAAGAACACCACCACCACCTTGCCCGCAAAGTCCTGGAGGTGGCGCGCCTGGCCGTTGTGGTCGGTCAGCGGAATATCGCGCGCGTAATCGGCCCCGGTAATGTCCACCCCGCGAAACTCGGTCTTCTTTCCGGAACAGGCAGAAAAAATGGCGCTAGTGCTTATGATTAAAGCACTTTTTGCTATTAATTTAAGAGCATTTCTTTTATGCATGGTGTTCACAACGCGTAGTGGTCCACCAGCAGCGCGGCAAACAGCGCACTCAGGTGAATGAGGGAAAAGCGAAAGGTCTTGCGCGCCAGGGCATCGGAATAATTGCGCCACAGCGCAAAGCCATAGCCGCAGAACCCGGCGCTCAGCAGCACAGCCGCCGCCAGATAGATCCACGAGCTCATGCCGTAGATGAAGGGCATGAGGCAGCCCGCAAACAGGATCAGGGTGTACAGAAACACCTGCAGGCGCGTGAACTCGTTGCCATGCGTCACCGGCAGCATGGGCAGGCCCGACTTGCGGTAGTCCTCTACCCGGTACAGCGCCAGCGCCCAGAAATGCGGCGGCGTCCACAGAAAGATGATGAGGAACAGGATCAGCGCCTCGGGGCCGACATCCCCCGTCATGGCGGCCCAGCCCAGCACCGGGGGCATGGCGCCCGATGCGCCGCCGATCACGATGTTCTGCGGCGTCAGCGGCTTGAGGATGACGGTGTAGACGACGGCGTAGCCCACGAAGGTGGCGAACGTGAGCCACATGGTCAGCGGGTTGACCCAGACATACAGCAGCACCGACCCGGCCGCACAGAGCAGGGCCGAGAACAGCAGCGTCTGCCGGTTCGACAACTCGCCCTTGGCCGTGGGCCGCCAGGAGGTGCGCTTCATCTTGGCGTCAATGCCCTGCTCGACGATGCAGTTGAAGGCTGCGGCAGCGCCCGCCACCAGCCACACGCCGGCACTGGCCAGCGCCATCTGCCAGAGCTGCGCCAGCGTGGGCAGGCCCGGCACGGCCAGCACCATGCCGATCAGCGCGCAGAACACGATGAGCTGCACCACGCGGGGTTTGGTCAGCGCGTAAAACTGCGAAAAGCGCGAGGGCGCGGGAAGGGTGGTGACAACACTCATGCGGAAACTCTCGGTGCGCGGGATGGGGCAAAGGATTCATAGGGGGTCGGGGCAGCGCGGCTGGACGCAGCCGCCCAGGTCAGCACCACCACCAGCGCGGCGGCACCCCCGGTGTGCAACACCGCCGCCAGCAGGGGCCAGCCCAGCACCACATTGCTCAGGCCCGTGGCCAGTTGCAGCAGGGCCAGACCCGCCAGCCAGCGCGCCTGCAGACGCAGCGCTGCGGCCCGGTGCAGGCGCCAAGCCAGCCAGACCAGCGCCAGCAGCACCGCGTAGGCCATCAGGCGGTGCGCGTAGTGGATGGCGGTCAGGCCGGCAAAACTGATGTGGCTGCCATCCTGCAGCAGCCCCAGCGGACGCCAGAGCTCAAACCCCTGCGCAAAATCCATCACGGGCCACCAGCTGCCCTGGCAAGTGGGAAAAGCGGTGCAGGCCAGCACCGCGTAATTGGTGCTGACCCAGCCCCCAAGCACAATCTGCAGCGCCACCAGGGCGCCAGTGACATAGACGCCCGCGCGCAGCGGCGCGGCCAGCAAGGCGGGCGGCACGCCCCGCACGGCCTGGGTGTGGCGCACAGCCTGCACGCACAGCAGCGCCAGCAGCACCAGGCCGCCCACCAGATGCAGCGTGACGATGGCAGGAAACAGCTTCATGGTCACCGTGAGCGCGCCAAACGCGCCCTGCAAGCAGACCCAGAACAGGGTGAACGTGGGCCACCACGCGCTCAGCGGCGGCAGCGCTCCCACTCCGCGCCGGGCGCGCAGCCGCTGTACCCAGCTGGCCACGGTGAGCACGATGATCAGCACGCCCACGCCCGTGGCGAGGTAGCGGTGGATCATTTCCACCCAGGCCTTGCCGTGCGTCACCGGACCGGTGGGCATGGCCTCTTGCGCCGCCGCAATCTCAGAGCGTGCGCCCACCGGGCTGGCGCTGCCATAGCAACCCGGCCAGTCGGGGCAGCCAAGGCCGGAATCCGTGAGCCGGGTGAAGGCGCCAAACAGCACCAGATCAAAGGTCAGGAACAGGGTCAGCACCGTCAACGCCTGCAAACGGCGCCCCTGCCTGCCGCCGCGGTTGCGCCAGCCCACCCAGGCCAGCGGCCCGAGTGCGATCACGGTGCCCAGCAGCATCAGCTGCGCCAGCGGCGCCAGGTCGTAAAGCGGTTGGGCGTCCATCAGGGCTGCCCTGGCCGTCCGGCCTCGTCCCACGATGACGATGCGCGCAGCAGGCGCTCCAGATCACGCTTGGCCTTGGCAGCGCCGGCCGCATCCATGCCGGCCGGAAATCGCATCATCCAGTTACCCATCGGGTCCACGAGGTAGAGATGCTCGGCCGGTGCGTGGCCCGCCGCAGGCTCAAGCCACTGGGCGAGCGCCGCACCATCGACGCGCAGCACTGTGGCCTTTTGCAATGCCGCAGAAAGCTGCGCCGGCAGCGGCGCCGCATCGGTGACGAGCCAGACCCAGTCCACACGGTCTTTCTCCTTGCCCACGCTTTCGCGCAGTTGCCGCTGCAGATACAGGTGCTGCTGGCACAGGGCATCGCAGGCCCCGCCGCCCACGCTCACCAGCAGCCACTGGCCCTTGAGCGCCGGCAGCTGGCTGGGCGTGCCATCGAGCGCCACGGCGGCCAGATCCGGCAAGGGGCGCGGCGGCTGGATCAGTTCGCCGTAATTGCGCCGACCATCCGGGCGCACCACGTAATACGTGAAATACGAGGCGATCACCGGAGCGGCGCAGACCAGCAGCACGGCCAGCATCTTCCAGCGCCCGTGGCGGGTGTTCTGGGCATGGGCCACGGCGTTGCCGGCCTCGGGCAGGTTGTGCACCGTGAGGCCCAGCGGGTGGTCAGCGCCCGCCTCAGGCGAGTGGCCGGGGGCGCGGGCGATGGAGGCGTCGGACGAGTTGGAACCAGACATAGAGAAGTGCAATCAGGCTGCTAAGCCCGAACCATTGAAATGCGTAACCGTAGTGTTTGTCGACGCCGGCGCCGATGACGGGCCAGTCCCGCTGCAGGCCTTCGCTGGCGGCGCCGGTCTGTAGCACCGACAAATTCATCAGTGCAAGACCTGTCTCTGCGCTAAAGGCGGCCAGGTCGAGATTTTGCCGGATGCGGGAAGACCCCTGCGAACGGTCGGCACTGTCAAATTCGTACAAACGCGAGGGCGGCGGCGCGATGCGTCCGGCCAGTTGCACCAAGCCCGGCTCGGTCTGGACCGGTGGCAGCAGCTTGCGGTCCTGGAAGTTGCGCGGCACCCAGCCGCGCTGGACCAGCACCACCGCATCGCTGCCCTCCAGCTGCAGCGGCGTGAGCACAAAAAAACCAGGCCGCCCCTGCATCTGCCGGTTGTCGAGGTACACCATGTGCTGCGCCAGCCAGCGCCCCTGCAGCTGCACGGCGCGGTGCGTCAGGCTCTGGGCGCTGTCGGTATCAGCAAGCCCCTGCCCGCGCAGCTGCTGGTTGTCGAGGGGTGGCAGGGCGGCCCGCTGGTCCAGCAGCGCCTGCAGGGCCTGCTTTTGTGCGGCCCGCGACAGCTGCCAGCGCCCCAGCGAGGCGGTGGCCAGGATGCCGACCACGGCAGCCAGGGTGATCAGCCAAAAGCGCAGGCCCCAGGCGGGTTGAACCGGTGTCACGGGATAATGAGCTCCATGAAATATCTTGTTGCCTTGGCATTTCTTGCCATTCTCGCCAGCCTGGCCTCGGCCCTTTTTTTCATGATGCGCAACGGACGCAACGACAAGGCCAAGGGCAGCCACATGGCCAAGGCACTGGCATTTCGGGTGGGGCTCTCGATTGTTCTGTTCATCTGCATCCTGCTCGCATGGCAGCTGGGCTATATCCAGCCCACGGGCCTGCCTGCCACGCGCTGAGACCCCACTGCATCGCAACAAAAAAAGCGCCTCGCGGCGCTTTTCTCGTTTTGCATGGCCGTGCTTACATCCAGTACACCAGGATGTACAGACCCAACCACACCACGTCCACAAAGTGCCAGTACCAGGCGGCGCCTTCAAAGCCGAAATGCTTGTCGGCAGTGAAGTGGCCCTTTTGCAGGCGCAAGGTGATGACCAGCAGCATCAACATGCCCAGAAACACGTGAAAGCCGTGGAAGCCCGTCAGCATGAAGAACGTGGAACCGAACACACCCGAGCTGAGCTTGAGGTTCAGATCGGTGTAGAGGTGGAAATACTCATAACCCTGCACGCACAAAAAGACAAAGCCCAGCAGCACGGTGGCCCACATGAAGCCAATGGTCTTGCCGCGGTGGTTTTCACGCAGCGCATGGTGGGCGATGGTCAGCGTCACGCCCGAGGTCAGCAGCAGCGCTGTGTTGATCGTGGGTAGCCAGAAAGGGCCGACCGTCTGGAAGGGTTCCACGATGCCTGCAGGGGATGCCGTGGCACCGGCAGCGATGCTGGGCCACACCGCCTTGAAGTCGGGCCACAGCAGGGCATTGTCGAGACTGCCCAACGCCGGCACCGAGTGCGCGCGCGCCCACCACAGGGCCGTGAAGAAGGCGCCAAAGAACATCACCTCCGAAAAGATGAACCAGCTCATGCTCCAGCGGTACGACAGGTCGATCTTGTGACCGTAAAGCCCCCCTTCGCTTTCCCGCGCGGCATCACGGAACCACTGGTACAGCACAAACAGCCACCACACCATGCCCAAGGCCAGGGAATACATTCCCCACGCGTGGCCGTTGATCCATTGGGCCGCACCCAGGATCACAAAAAACAGGCCGGCAGCCGCCATCGCAGGATGGCGCGACTCTGCGGGCACATAGTAGTAAGGCGTTGCGCCGTGGGTTGATGCACTCATTTCAGCTCCTGAATCTCAAAATTGTTGTTGTCGGGTAGGCATGTCGGCGACGCTCAGACCACCCAGTTCACCACCGCAATCAGCGACAGCACCAGCAGGAAGATGGCCACCAAGCCCACCACGATGATGTGCAGGGGATTGATCTTTTCCAGGTCTTGCTGGTATTCGCTGCCTTTGCGCAGGCCGATCAATGACCAGGCGACTGCGCGCACCGTGCGCAGCAACGACCCTTTGCGCTGCACTGCAGATTCCGGGGGCTGGCTCATGAGCCCTCCTTCGCCGGAAGCAGCGAGACGGCTGCGGTGGACTCAGGCGCCGGAGGCGTTTTTCCACCCACCTCGAAGAAGGTGTAGGACA
>Ga0116174_10003124_pt1 | contig 13772 bp, 11 predicted proteins | sample AD_UKC087_MetaG_FD_89801 | JGI IMG/M metagenome (GOLD analysis project Ga0116174, IMG submission 89801) | Active sludge microbial communities of municipal wastewater-treating anaerobic digesters from USA - AD_UKC087_MetaG | ecosystem: Engineered > Bioreactor > Anaerobic > Digestate | place: USA...
CGGGTCGAACGTTTCACCGCCGCCGACGGAAGGGCATGCCATATCTTTTACAGTATGGGGAACTTCATCTCAAACCAGTCGAGCGAGCACTCCCTGAGCGCCGGCGCGGCTCTCAGCACCCGCGACTCCGCGATCGTGACGCTCCGGCTCGAGCGGGTAAAGACGGGCCTCGCCGCGCGGTATGAGGTCGTACCAATACGCACCGTGAACGAGGTCGCGCGGCACGCCTCGGGGCGCTACTACCGGAGCATCCGGCCCGTGGCGATCGCCGACGAGCTGCGCTCCCTCGGGCCCGATGAAACCGCGGGAGAGAATGCCCGCTCGCTCAGAACGAGGATGGATGTAATCCGCACGGCGATCATGCTGGACAACGAATACGACACGGTGCGTTTCGTCGAGGAATAGCGCCACGGAAACCCTGCAATGAGCGATCGCCCGGAAATCCGCCTTCCCCATCTTCGTACAACCGCGCTCCCGCGCCTGACGCGGTTTTCCGGGGTCGTCGCGCTCGCGACCCTGCTTGCGGCCGCGTCGTGCACAGGGGCCGCCTGCGGCGAACGGGGAGAGCTCATCATCGTCGCCCATTTCACCAATCCGATTGACTCGATACGAAAGGAGCACTGCCCGGCGCTTCTCGATGGGCGCGTTACCGATTTCAGCCAGATCGGGGGAAGGCCCGGGGCGGTGCGGCTTGTCGCCGACGAACGGATCGCCGGAGCTCTCGCGAAGACGCATCCGCGCCTCGGGGCGGTAACCGTGCGGCTGGACGAGGACGAAGCGCTCGCCTCGGACCGTTCGATCCTCGGCCTGTGCGACGCGCGGGCCCTCAGGCCCCACTTCAAGGCGGTCGCCGTCGACGGCGTCTTGCCGTGGGGCCGCCGCGGGGACGATTACACGATCGACCGTGACGCTCCGTATCTTCTGCTGTTGCCCGGCGCGACGCCATGGAAATCGAAGAGGTCATTCACCGTCGTGCAGACCGGGGTGACGGCGATGACGCGCGCATTTATCGCCGGGGTCGACCGCTCCGGCGATGTTCTGTATCCGGTGAAAGAGACCGCCCCCATTACCGCGCGGGCGGACCTGGCCATTACCTCGAACGAGGTGTCATTTCTCGATCCGTGCGCGTATCCGCTCAGGGATCGCATGCGCTTCTGCTCTCCGCTGCGTTTTTTCGAGATACTGAGGCATTCCGGATTCGACGTCATCGAGCTCACCGGTAATCACAACAACGATTTCGGAAGAAAACACAACACGCGCACGCTCCGCCTGCTCAGGGAAAACGGGATGGCGTATTACGGCGGCGGCGCCAGCCGCGCGGAGGCGGAATCCGTGCTCTATCTCACGGCGGGAGAACAGCGGATAGCCTTCATCGGATTCAACGAAGTCGGCCCGCCCGAGGCCTGGGCGACAGACACCGAAGCGGGCGCCGCGCGTCTCTCGAAGCCGCTTCTCGAAGAGAAGCTTCGCGAGGCGACCGCCGGCGCGCCCATCGTATTCGCCATGGTCCAGTGCACAAACGAGAACGAACCGGTCCCCTGGCCGTCCCAGGTGCGGCTGTTCCATCGCGCGGTCGACCTTGGCGCCACCATAACCGGTTCCTCGTCGGCCCACCGCGCCATGGGCCTCGAGTTCTATCGCGGGCGGCTTATCATCTACGGGCTCGGCAATTTTCTCTTCGACCAGATGCAGACCGTGCATCACCGCAGGGGAATGATCGCGCGTCATCACTTCCACGACGGGCGCCACGTCCAGACGGAGCTCATCCCCTACATCATCCACGACTACTGCCGTCCGCGCCTGCTGCAGGGAGGGCCCGCGCGCGAGCTTATGGACGAGGTGTTCCGCTACAGCCGCGGACCGGTGTTCGACTGATCGGCGCGGCGGCGCGCGATCATAAGGTTCGACTTGGCGGGGATGAAGCCGTACCCGCAGGCGAAGGGAAGCGGCCCCGCCGAGCGCTGTTTGACGGCCCGGTCAAGGTCGGACTGAAAGCGCCCTTTGAACATCTCGAGCACGCGGTACCTTCCGTGGAGCGTTATCTCCCACTCCTTTTCGCTGAAATACTTATAGGGGACGGCGGTGTCGTCCTGCACCACGCGGCGGCTCCGCTCGAGGATGATGGAGCGAAGCGTCTGAAAATTGTCGTAGCTGAGCAGATACGAGGCGGACTTCATGAAGGTCGTCGCGGTGCTCTTGTCCCGGAGGAAGGCGGCGAATTCCGGCTTGTTCCTCAGCGAATCGTCGGAAATGTCGACGCTCAGGTAGAGCGCGCGCTGAATGGGTGAGCCGGGCCCCTTCCTGAAGGTGAACTCAACGCCGCGGATTCCGGGGTCCTCGCCCGCGGCGCCGGACGCCGGCATCGTCACCGCTTTGATGTCGAGGATCTCCCTGCCGGAGCGCGCAAGGAAGAACATCATGATCCCCGTCGTGTTGCTGATTGAATCGTCGCGCAGGTCCGACTGCATCTCGAGCGTCCGGAAAAGGTTGAGGAGCAGGAGCGTGCGAAGCGCGTTGCGCACCCCTCCCAGCCCGTCGTACACCCTGCGCGGCGTCATGGCGAGCGGAGCGGGCAGCATGCCGGGCGACTCGAGCCCCATCATGATATATTCGCGCGCGTCGGGAAAGAACGCGACGGCGTTCAGGATGTCCGGGCCGCTGAACGGGTAGAAGAGGACTTCATTCTCCCCCTCGAGGTTGTGAGCCCGCCATTCCTCTATTTTCTGGAGATTGTTTCGCACGTAGCGCTCCCACGTCGCTTCGATGCGTTTTCGATACATGAGGTACTCGGGCGCTGCGGCCAGGACCGTATACGACGAGCCTTCATCGAGCGGAAGCCCCGCTATGAAGGCCGCGGTGTCGTTGAACGCGCGCGAACCCGGATAGGTCGCCCGTACCCGCTCCTCGCTCGTTTCCAGGTTCCCCTCACGGCAGGCGGGCACGGCGAAGACGACAAGGCACAGGAGAAGCCCGTACACAGCGTGTTTCATTATTAACCTCTCATTATCGTTGGTATTCCGATTACCTGGAAGGGACCTGGTCGGAGATCTCAACGGGGACCGGCGCGTAAATCGCTTCCAGTCCTTCCGCGATCGCCGGGACAAACAGGTCATCGTGACCCAATCCCTCAAACAGCGAATAACGCACAATCGCCCGTTCGCCCGCCTTCCTCCGGACTCTGCGGTCGAACATTCTCGCCAGGTCGTCCATCGAAGAGTCCTCGAGCGTGCCCGAGGCCGAGTAATAGTATAGCGGCTCTCCGGCTGGAATTCCCGAAAAATCCATTCTATAGCGATTTATGAACATTCCGTCTCCCCACCACAGCGAGGGGCTGACCGCGATGAATCGACCGAAAAAATCATGATAATACATGAGCCCGTAGCACACAGCGATTCCGCCGAGCGAATGCCCGGCGATCAGTCGGCCCGCCGGCCCGGCGTTCGTCCGGTACTTCCGGTCGATGCGCGGCGCGAGCTCGGTGCGCAGGAAGCGGTAGAATTTCTTTACCCCGCCCCCGGTGGGAAAACCCGGCACCCTGATCGGTGTGTAATCCCGCTTGCGGTGGTTCGCTCCCTTCCCATAGCCGATTCCTACTATGATGAGGTCCTTTTCGGGAGCGCCGTCAGGCCGTTCCTGTACGGCTTTCACGACATCCCCGAAATATTTGTCGCCGTCGAGAAGATACAGCACGTCATGGCGCCGGTCCGACTCGTTGTAACCGTCCGGAAGGTGTATGTAGACCCGGTACGTGTGCCGCGTGTGCCGGGAAACCAGCTTCTTTCCCGTGATGTCCGCATCGGCGTCCGGCGTCGCCGACAGGATAAACGCCAGGAGCGCGGCAGCGGCGCATGCCGCCTTAGAGTTGCGACGCGATGACCATTCTCTGGACATTCGACGATCCGTCTATTGAGATGAGGAGCTGCGCGTCGTTAAAAATATTTCTGACCTCGGAATCGTCCTCGAAGGCCCGGTAACCGAGGGCCTCAAGGCTGAATTCCGCGATGTCCCGCAGCGTTTCGCTCGCGAAGAGCTTTGCCATAGAGGCCTCCATGGTGAACTCGCGACCCGCGTCGATGAGGGCGAGCGCATCGGCGTACAGCAGACGGGCCGCCCTGAGGCGCGTGGCAAGGTCCGCAAGGCGGAAGGATATGCCCTGGAAGGCGAAGAGGGGTTTGCCGAACTGCTCCCTCCGGCGTACGTGCGCGGTCACGATATCCATAAGCCTTCTGGCCGCCCCGACACAGCTCGCGGCGACGAGCGGCCGCCCCTTGTCGAAGGTTTCCATCACCAGGAAATATCCGCTCCCCTCATCGCCCAGGAGACTTTCACGCGGAAGGACGACATCGGCGAAGCGCACCCTGCCTATCGCGCTTTGCCCGAAACCGAATCCGCGCGCCGGTTCGCGACGCTCCACGCCGGGAAGCGCCGCGTCCACCACAAAGGCGTTAAGGCCAGCCCTGCCCTTCTGTGAACCGGTGGTGGCGATGACGATGAAGAAATCGGCGATGGCGTTGTTGATCACGACCGATTTTTCGCCGTTGATAACGTAGCCGTTCTCCGTGGCCGCGGCGGCGCACCTGATACCGGTGATATCGGAACCGGCCTCCTCTTCGGTGAGACAGAAGCCGAAGATGCTTCCCCGGCCGATTTTCTTCAGGTACTCGTCCCTCTGACCGGCCCCGGCTATTTTCAGAAGCTCGGCGCAATGCGCGGTTGTGAGGAGCGCGGGCATGAAGCCGATACCGTGATAGCTGAGATCCTCGTACACTGCGCCGGCCGCGGCATAGCTCAGGCCCGCGCCGCCGTGCGTGTCGGGAACCAGCAGGGCGTGATATCCGTCCCCGGCGAGCCCGGCGAAAAGCCCCCGGGCGGTCTCTTCGATCCCACGGCCGCGGTCCCGCGACACAGCGCCGAAGGCCCGGCCCGCCTCACGCGCCCGCCGGAGCAGTCCGTTCCCGCGGTCTCCAGCATCAGTCATGGGTCTTCTGCCTCCATTCCAGATATTCGAGGAAGTCCTCAAGGTTCCGGAGATGATCATCGCTCAGGTTCGCCGCCCGATCCAGCAGGGAGCCAAGCAGGCGCTCACGGTCGTCCCGCGGCCCGTGGGATTCGGCCTCGAACCATTTTTCCTGCGCGATGAAATAATTGACGCTCTTACCGAGAAGCCTGGCGACCTCCTGAATCTGTCCCAGGTACAGGCGCCGTTTCCCAAGCTCATAGTTGGACAGGGCCGCCTGCGATATGCCCAGTTCCTCGGCAAGGTCGGCCTGTGTCATGCCCTTTTCCTCGCGCGCGGACTGAATCTTTTTTCCTATTTCCTTGAAACCCATCGCTCAATTCCCACCGGGATACCGGGTATCCTTGAATTTTGTGCCTTAAAGTTCAATAAAAATTCCGGATTGAACCAGCGTCCCGGATTGAGAGGCATATCACGATAAAGCGACAAGTATCTCGTTAAATATATATACAATTTTATATAACATCTTGACATATTATAACAATATTTTATGAAATATAACAAATTGTTATAATCGGAGGCGCCAATGTCACGCGACATCATGAAGCTCTACAGGGAAAAACGCTATTCAGCCGAAGAGGCCATGTCCTCTATACAATCCGGATTCTGGATCGATTACGGATTTTTCAACGGGAAGCCCCAGCTCTGCGACAGGGCGCTGGCCGCGCGCAAAGCAGATCTTTCCGATATAACCATCCTGGCCGCCGTTACGCTCCCGCCCGTACCGGAAGTCCTTACCTGCGACCCGACGGGCGAGGTATTCACCTACAACGATTTCCATTTCAGCCCGTTGAGCCGCATTTTACAGACACAGATGCGAAACGTGTTCTACAATCCGATACTCTATTCGGAGTGCGAACGCTATTACTCGGACCGCATCACCGATCCCGTTAAGGTCGGAACTCCACGCCGCAACGCCTCCATCGTGCAGACCCGCCCGATGGACGAGCACGGCTATTTCAACTTCGGACTGCATAATTCATCGACATACACCTCTCTCACCCACACCGACGTGGTCGTCGTCGAGACGAACTCCAATCTCCCCTTCTGTCCGGGCGGCAGGAACGAACGCATACACATCTCGCAGGTGACACATGTTGTGGAGGGTGAAAACCCGCCCCTTCTGGAGATCCCGTTCCCCGCGCCCACCGATGTGGAGCGTAAAATTGCCGGGCATGTCATGGAGCATATCCGCGACGGCTGCTGCCTGCAGTTCGGCATAGGGGGAGTCCCCAATGTGGTGGGAAGCCTGCTCGTGGAGTCGGATCTCAGGGACCTGGGATGCCATACCGAAATGCTTGTGGACGCATATGTCGATCTCTTCGAGGCCGGAAAGCTCACCGGTGCGCGAAAAACCATCGACCGCGGCAAGATGGCCTATACCTTCGCGGTGGGGGGCAGCCGCCTGTATGAATTCATGGACAAAAACCCGGCGATCTCCTCGTACAACGTCGAGTACATCAACCACCCGAACGTCATTTGCCGGAACGACAACGTCGTCTCGATCAACTCGGCCCTACAGATAGACCTCTACACGCAGATCAACGCCGAGAGCATGGGATTCGGCCAGATTTCCGGCAACGGCGGCATGTTCGATTTCGTCCTGGGCGCCTACTGGTCCAGGGGCGGCCGAAGCCTCATCTGCCTGCCGTCGACCTACTCTCTCTCCGAGGGCACCGTTAAGTCCCGTATCGTGCCGCATTTCGCGCCGGGCACCATCGTCACCATACCGCGGCAGATGGTGAACATCATCGTCACCGAGTACGGATGGATTTCGCTTAAGGGGGATTCCACCTGGGCGCGCGCCGAGAAACTCATCGGAATCGCCCACCCGGATTTCCGCGAAGAGCTCATCAAGAACGCTGAAGAACAGAAGATATGGCGGAGGAGCAACCGTATAGCGTGATTATGGTTGACAGCATATTACACTGTCATAATATTTATAACAAATTGTTATATTCAATGGAGGTACGGCAATGTTCGATTTCCTGCTGAACGACGAGCAGCTCAAGCTTCGCGACGAGGCGCGGGCTTTTACCAGCTGGGTCCCTAAAGAGATGATCCTGGATATGGACGCGGAAAAGATACAGTTTCCCCACGAATACCTCAAGGAGGCCGGCCGGCGGAACCTGCTCGGCATCAGGCTGCCGAAGGAATACGGCGGCAGGGGGCTCGGATGGGTCGAGGACACCATGGTGGCCGAGGAGATCGGGGTGGCGAGCTACAGCCTGGCCTGCCTGTGGGGGGTCGGGGCCGATATCGTATGCGAGGCCGTGGTCAAATATGGGAACGAAGATCTCAAGAAGGAGATCGTCGTTCCACTCCTGAAGGGTGATGTGTACGCGGCCGAATGCCTCACGGAACCGCGCGGGGGTTCCGACTTCTTCGGGGCCGCCACCACCGCCCGCAAGGATGGCGGCGACTGGATCATCAACGGACAGAAGCGCTTCATCGTGGGCGCCGAGGGCGCGGACTGGTTCATGGTCTACGCGGTTACCGATCCGTCCGCTCCGGCCCATCAGCGCATGACATGCTTCATGGTGCCGCGCACCAGCGGCGTGGAGTCCAAATATATCTACGGCCTCATGGGAGTTCGCGGCGGTGGCGCGGGCCGGGTCATCTTTAACGACGTGCGCGTCCCCGAGCGCTACGCGCTCAACGGAATCAACGGCGGATTCCCCGTATTCCAGACCAACATGATACCGGAGCGCCTTGGCACCGCGGCCATGACCATCGGTTCGGTGCGCCCGGCCGTCGAGATCGCCACGCGCTACACCTCCATGCGCAAGGCATTCGGCACCGCGATCGCGAACTTTCAGGCCGTGGGATTCCGCGTCGCCGACAGCGTCCAGAAGCTCGACACCATGCGCTCCATAGCCTACACGACCGCCCGGGCGATCGATTCAGGGAAGGTTCACGCCGGGCGCCTGCGGCGGATGGTATCCGAAAGCAAAAAGTTCATCACCGAGGCATCGTGGGAGGTCGCCAATAACTGCATGCAGGTTATGGGGGGAATCGGCTACACCAACGTCTATCCGATAGAACGCATCGTGCGCGACATCAGGCTTTCCATGATATGGGTGGGCACCAACGAGATCATGCAGCTCATCATCCAGAACGAATGGTACAAGGAGTACCACAAGGTGCTGTCGAAGGAGAACGTACGCGACGTGGAGCAGGACGCCCCGAACGCCGGCGAGGTTGATGAAAAAATCTACGAGTGAGGACCCGTCCCCCTGGAGGCGAGCCGACGGCGGCTTCAGGGGGACGCCCGCCGTTTCTTCGAGTACTTGTCCACGCGGTATATCTTCATGTCGAAGGCCTGGACTTTGAATCCGTAGACCAGGTTTTCAGGTTTTATGAGCCCCGGATCATACTCGTTGTATTTGTCCTCCTCGTTCTTGTGCGACTTCACCACCACGTAATCGGGCTTGAGGAGCGGAATGTTTCCGACGTTCCTTCTGTCGTCCGGGTTCGCGTAAATCGGCTTGAGGTCGCTCTCGAAGCAGAGCATGGGCGCCCAGTCGCCTATCATCACGGAACCGGCGGGAAGCGTTTCGACAAAATCCATAGCGTCGCGGATGGTGGCCGTGCGGTTGAACTGCCAGCTTAGCAGGTAGATTATCTGAACCTCGATGAGCAGGAATATCATCATCTTGGGACTTATGTGTTTCTGGAGGAAGGCGACGAAATCGTCGTAGTTTTTCGCCAGGTAAAAGCACAGCGGCAACACGACAGCTATCAGAACGAACACGAACGAGGCCCCCGGTCCCGAGAGCACTCCCTTTTGAAGATTGAGATAGAAATCGTCGAAGATGACCTTTCTCGTCTCGTAGCTCAGGAAGAGCATGACAAGAAAAATAACGAACTGGATGACGATATAGAACATCAAAAAGAACAACAGCACTTTTCGCGGAACGCCGCCGGAGCGTTTTTTGCCCTCGTTCAGAATCTTGATTTCCCGGTCATAGTTCGCGACGAAACGCCCGGCGAGAAAGAGAATGGACACCTCCGAGAAGAGGAAATAGCGAAGCGGGCTGTAGGATGACATGTAAACGACCAGGAACGAATATATGAACTGAAGCGCGAAGAAGACGTCGATCTGGTACTGCACGAAGCGCTCGCGGTCGTAGTTTACATAACGCCGATTTCCGAGTATTTTCAGGACCGCGATCGAGCACAACACCGCCATGAGAAAGGTGTTCGGCTGGAGGTAGATGATCTCGAGAAACCAGATTTTACCCAGAAGTATAAGCGGGTTCCCGAGATAACGCACCTGAAAGCCCAGATTGGCCTGCCAGACGTAGAGCACGAACGACACCAGGAGTATCCCGCCGATTGAAGCAAGAAACAGGTTTTTGGGGTCGAGCAGCCGCGGGTAACGGGTACGGTTCTTGAAATACGGCAGGACGGCCGCGAAGACGAATGCCGCGAGCACCGAGCCCAGGTATATCGCGAACGAGCCCTTTATGCGCATCCCCAGCCAGGCGACAAGCGTGACGGACAGCGCGATTACGAAGACTAAGAGCATACGTCCCGCCCTGTCCATCCGCCCTTCCCGGCTCATGTAGCAGAACAGCGGCGGGAAGAGCAGCACGCACAGGAAAACCATGGGGAGCTCGTAGAGCGCGATCCTGCTGTGGAACAGCAGGATCACGTTTATCGACATCGCGATCCCCAGCAGAAAGATCGTTCTCTTATTGAAGAAGAACGAGAGCACCGACAACGTCAGCACGATGATGCCGACCGATACCGCTATATTGAAATAGCGAAGATTGACTATTTTTATTCCGCACTTCTCGAATATCAGAAGCTGAACGGCGTGTATGAACGGCGACTCGTCACGGTGCCCGCGGTATCGGTCGTGCTCATTCCACTTCGTCGCGCCGTATTTCAGGATATTCCGCGCGTCGAGGGCCTTGTAGCCCTCATCGATGTAGATAGCCGCACTCCACGAAAGATAGTCGGGGGGGTCGCTCTCGAGGCTGTACAGGCGGAGCGCGAGGCTCGCCACGGCGATCGAGACTATTATAAGCGTCTTGTACAGGAACGACATTCTACCTGAAGCCATGCTCCTCCGACGACCGCCGCCGTCCCGCCGCGCCTCAGCGCGGCCTCCTCGGCTTCTTTCTGCGCTCCGGCGGCTCTATCCGTTGCAGGCGCGCGTTGTCGATATTCAGATGGATGTCGGCGCCGGCGACGGTGCGGCTGTCGTGGGTGGCGATGATTATCGCCATGCCGTTCTCATCCCTGAGGGTCTTGAACAGGGTTATGATATCGCCCGCGGAGCGCTCGTCCAGGTTGCCGGTTGGCTCGTCGGCCAGTATGATCCGCGGGCTGTTGATAATCGCCCGGGCGATGGCGACGCGCTGGCGCTCCCCCCCCGACAGCGTGGCCGGGTACTGGTGAAGGATCTTCTCGAGTCCCAGGTAGGACACCAGATACTCCACCTTTTCCCTCAGGCTCCGGGACGCGGGACTGATGATCGCCGGGTAGATGATGTTCTGGTACGAGGTCATGTCGGGCAGGAGGTTGAAGAACTGGAATACGAATCCGATCTCCCGGTTCCTGAAACGCGACCGCCTGAAGTCCCCCCATCGAAGGATGTTCTGCCCCCTGTAGACGACCCTCCCGCTGTCAGGCTTCATGAGCCCCGATATGATTCCCAGGAGCGTCGTTTTGCCCGCCCCCGAGCGCCCGGTGATCGCGACGATCGACGAGGGCTCGACCGTGAAGCTGACATCATCGAGAATCGTCCGTTTACCGAACGAGGCGCTCACTTCTTCCACCGAAAGGAGCACCGGCCCCGGCTCGGACAGTTGATCTTTCGACACGCCCATGCTATTTCTGCACCGCCTTGAATAAGCTCATATTGGAGGCGAATACGGCCGGGATGAATGCAGATACCGACGAAAGCAGCGCCGACAGCCCCACGGCCATCGGCAGAACACCGGGCTCGCGCCCGAGCGCAAGCCCCTTGAGCACCGGGACCCAGTGCGGCATGTTGTGCTTGAGATACCCGATCGCCATCACTCCCATGTAATACCCGACAAGACCGAAGAGCGCGCCGATCACCGCGGCCTCGAAGACGAAGGTGAGGATGATACGGGCCTTCGAAACGCCGATCACGCGCTGGAGCGAGAAAGTATAACTGCGATTGTAGACAATCGTCAGATACGAATTGAAGATAGCGATAACGGTGAGGAAAAGGAAGATTCCCATGATGACCAGAGACGATCCGTCGATAACGGCAAGCGCCTTGTTGGTTTTGGAGGCGATGTCCTGCTGGGACTCTACCCTGAGGCCGAGCGCCTGGATCTTTTTGCTGATATCGGGAAGGTCTTTTACGTCCTTCACCGTTATGACAAGCTGGGCGTATGAAAAACCCGGCCTGATGGCGTTCGGATCGCCGGCATGCGCCGCCGCGAACCTGGTGATGAAGTCGGACGGCACGATGAGGCCCGTAAGCGGCAGTTCCGCGCTGAAGCCGAAGACGCGGGCGGGCTGATCATATTTTTTACGCTCCGGGGCGCCGCGCGCCGCGGTCTCGATGACCAGCTCCATCGGGAATCCCCAGAGCGCCCTTTCACCGAGCTGCGGAAGTCCCCGTGCCGCCGCGAGGTTGTTGAAGACGTCCAGAACGAACTTGGGCACGATAACCGGCACCTCCGCGCCCGGGACGAACTGTCTCCAGCGCTTCTCCGACTTCCGTAAAAACGCCGGGCTGATGCCGTACACCGGCATGTATTAGCGGACCGAGCGGCCGAACATTTCGAGCTTCACCTTCGCCGGGTATTCCATCCGTATGATGGAATTGATCTCTCCGGTTCCCTGTATCGCCCGGATGCGCCGCACCCTGTCAACAGGAATTTTCTCCGATCTCGCGCCCATGCTTATTAGCTCGCCGGCGCCCGAGGACGGCGGCGAAACCACGATCTCGTTGATGTCGAGGGTCCCGAAGAGCGTTCCGCCTATATATTCCTTGATCGACTGCCGGAGCGAAAGGTATAGGACCAGGAAGGCGATGAGGAATATGATCCCGAAGCTCGAGAGAAGACTGCGAAGAATATTCCTGACGATTTCCCTGAGGGAGAAATAAAGGTTTCGTCCGATGTACGATAAAATCGATTTCATTTCATTTATTTTCGGCAGACGGCGCTCAGCCTATCCCGACCCGACGCCATGTCAAGATAATTACCGGCGGGGCTGACGCGGGGATGATACGTCAGATGCGCGAATTTGTCAACATTCGATTTCCTTTCCGGACCGTTTAAAGCCGCCAGCCATCCCCCTGACGCTGAGCGTTCGCGGAATGGATATCCGGATTTCGCTTGAACTGGACACCCTGGAGGCGTATCTTCGATACAACTTCATCGGGAGGAACGCGATATGAAACGCCGTCTGCGCCCCGTCCTTGCCGTCATTCTTGCCCTCTCCTGTTCCACCCTGGGAACACCCACGCTCAGGGACCTGCCGAAGGACCGTGAATACCCGATCGTGGTGCGGCACATCGTCGACCCGCGCCTGCCTGCGCTTTCTGAATCCGAGTTTCAGGACATGCTCGACCGCTGCCGGGCATACATTCGCGAGTACCTCGGATACGACGTGACTTTTTTCGTACAGGCGAACCAGCCGCTGCTCGATTTCAGGAATGAGATGCGCGGGCTCGATAACCTGCCGATGATGGCCGAACTGAAGAAAAGTCTGCTGGATGTAAACAGCGAAACCGACCGCGCGCGGTTGAAAAACTATATCGAGGACCTCGTCGCCGCCGCGCCCGAATCGACCCTGCGCCGTCACGTTCCCGACTTCGGGCGCTTTGCGGGCAGGAGGGAGATCGCCGCGCACATACACCGCCAGTATATAGAAAAGCTGCAGAAGATACAGAATGTCCGCACCGCCGACGGCACACCGCTTGCCGCCGGGCCATACGCGGACACGCTCACGTATCCCTTCTGGGACATGGCCCTTCGCCACCTCCAGGGGGCGCACTTCATCTTCACCAATACCATCATGGCGGACATGGAGCTCGATATTCCGATATATGTAGCGCTTCGTTTTGGAATCACCACCGGCCTGGTAGAAGAAAACCTCAACAACGCCTACCGCGCGGCGGGGATCATCTTCACCTATCCGTTCCTTTCCCGCGACGGCTTTTTCGTATCCGAGCGCGGAAGCGAAATCCCCGGAGAACGCCTCACCGACGTCATCGCGCTCTACGCCACTCACGAGTTCGGGCATTTTCTGAACCATTACCGCGATTACTACGACCACGACAACTGCATCATGGTCCCGGCGCACGACCTCGATTACTACGGCTGGTATCTGGACAAAAAGGACAAGAAGTGCGCGCTGGAGCACGAAAAGCTCAGGAGGTTCTAACGGTTTCCTTCTTCTTCGAATGGGCCTTTACCCCGGCGATAAAGGCCACGCAACGGCTTATCTCGGTGAAGACCGGTATTCCCGCATCCTCGGCCGCCGCGCGGTAGCGCTCGCTTATATCCATCGCTCCGATCTGCCAGAGTACGACGGGCTTCCGGTGGCGCCGCTGCATCTCCCCCGCCGCGGCGAGGTACCCTGGGCTCGCGAGGTCCCAGGCGATCGTTTCGACTATGACCGAGTCCACACCCGGGTCCTCCATGACCGCCTCGATCGCCTTCGCGTACACCGGCTCGAGACCGTTCAGCTCTACCGAGGGCCAGACATCCACCGGGTGCGAGGGTTTCATCCAGGCCGGGAACACCTCCTCGAGGGC
>Ga0116174_10003126_pt1 | contig 13765 bp, 10 predicted proteins | sample AD_UKC087_MetaG_FD_89801 | JGI IMG/M metagenome (GOLD analysis project Ga0116174, IMG submission 89801) | Active sludge microbial communities of municipal wastewater-treating anaerobic digesters from USA - AD_UKC087_MetaG | ecosystem: Engineered > Bioreactor > Anaerobic > Digestate | place: USA...
CAATAACGTCACCAGGGGGTTTCTTGTCTTCAATTCGGTCGAGCCGAGCGCTTTCAACAGCGAGCACAGTTTTTTCATACGATCCATCTCGGGCCAGATTTCGTTCAGTATCCAGCGCGCCGAGCTGCTCGACCAGCTCGAGCTGCACACGAAGAATCTCGAGCACCTCGTAAAGGCGCGCACGCATGAAATCCTCAAGACCCAGAAGACCACTATTTTCGCGCTCAGCAGGCTCGCCGAGGTGCGCGATCCCGAAACGGGAGAGCACCTGGAGCGCATCCGCAATTTCAGCGTCCTCATAGCGCAGATACTAAAATACTCCGGCAACGAGGTCGAGATCACCAACCAGTACCTGCGCGACCTCTACGATTCGTCCATTCTTCACGATATCGGAAAGGTCGGCATACCCGACGACATTTTATTGAAGCCGGGCCCCCTCACCCCGGTGGAGTACGAGATAATAAAGACCCATACCACAATCGGTTATACCGCGCTCAAGGAGGCGTCGCGGGACCTCGGCGAAAACTCCTTTCTCAATATGGCAATGGAGGTCACTCTCTACCATCACGAGCGCTACGACGGCGGCGGGTACCCGACGGGTCGCAAGGGGGTGGAGATCCCGCTGGCGGCGAGGATCGTAACGATATCCGACATCTACGACGCCCTTACCTCAAAAAGACCTTACAAGGAGGCCTTCTCGCACGACAAGAGCGTCAGGATTATGAAAGAGGAATCGTCCCGCTTCGACCCGATGCTTTTTAAAATATTTCTTGATAATGAGGGCGAGTTCAACCGTATTAGAAAGGAATTCAGCTGATAATGACGCGGCGGGTTTCCTGAAATGCGGCAGACAATGAACGTGCGTATAGGCGGGCCGATTACCCCGGTGGTGAAGAACCTTCTCATCATCAACGCCGGGGTATTCCTGTTCCAGCAGTTCGCCTCCATGCTCGCGCCCGGGATGATCGAGCACCTCTTCGGCCTCAACCACCAGGGCCTTGTCTACGAACTGCGCTTCTGGCAGATCGCGACCTATATGTTTCTTCACGGCGGCTGGCTGCATATTCTGTTCAACCTGCTCGGGCTCTGGATGTTCGCCGGCGATCTGGAAGCGCTGTGGGGAAGCAGGCTGTTTCTCCGCTATTACCTCTTCTGCGGCATAGGCGCTGGCGTATTTATCGCGGCGATGAACTACTTCGTGGTGCTGCGATACGGTCCTAATCCGTTCGCGCCCTACGCCCCGACGACCCTGGGCGCGTCGGGGGCCATTTACGGCATTCTGCTCGCCTACGGGCTTACCTGGCCGAACCGCGAAGTGCTGCTGTATTTTCTCATCCCCGTCAAGATGAAATACCTGGTGCTCTTCTTCGGCGTCGTCGAGTTCTTCGGTACGCTCACCAGCGTGAAGGGGGCGGGCGGAAACATCAGCCACATCGGCCACCTGGGTGGGCTTGTGTCGGGGCTGGTGTTCATTTTTATCCGTTCGAGGTCCGGGGCCACGAGGGGGAGGGCGGCGGCTCGGGGGACATCTCTCTGGTCCCGTTTCGCGAGGAAACGGCGACTGAAAAAGAAACAGAAGGAGATAAACGAGCGCATAGAAGCCAAGCGCATAATCGATGTCCTGCTCGAAAAGATCGCTCGGGAAGGAATGAGCTCGCTTTCCCCCGGCGAGCGCAAGCGACTGGACTGGGCGCGCCGCCATTACTACCCGGACGACCGGGAGACGATGCATTAAACGAGTTCGCGCCGTGTTTTCCCATCTCCCGCGCCGGGGTGCGCGGACGCCTGAATGCTGATGCGACATTTGTCCATTTCTGTTCATTTACAATACATTCCCGGAATTTATCATTGACAGGTGTGGTTCCGAATAACACCCTTTGAGGCATCGGCGGGCGCCGGCGCGATACTGTGTCGCGCGGGCATAACGGACGCCGTGAGAATCGGCCGCGGACAATCGGACCGACGGCCGGGTTCTGAACTGACACTTTACACATTACGGGGACGGAACATGTACTGGAACAGCGAACTTGAGACCATCGACCGCGCCGGGCTGGAGAGGATACAGCTCGAACGTCTGAAAAAAGCGCTCTCCGCCGGCGCTTCGACCCCGTTCTATAAAAAGGTATTCGCGGAGAACGGTGTGGACCCGGCGAAAATCACCACGCTCGGCCATCTTAAAGACATTCCCTTTACGACGAAAAACGATCTGCGTGTGAGCTATCCGGACGGCATGGTGGCGGTCCCGAAGCGCTCCATCGTGCGTATGCACGCGTCTTCCGGCACCACTGGCAAGCCAACGGTCATCTTCTATACGATGAAGGACGTGGACGAATGGGCCCATCAGGTTGCCCGCGGGATGGTCGCCACCGGCACAACGCCGGACGACGTGTTCCAGAATATGATGGGCTACGGGCTCTTTACCGGCGGACTCGGCCTGCATTACGGCGCGGAGAAGCTCGGCTGCATGGTGATACCGATGTCCACGGGCAACACGCTCAAGCAGATCCAGTTTATCCAGGACTTCGGGAGCACGGTGATACATATCACGCCGAGCTACGCGCTCCATCTGGTCGAGGAAATCCGCGGCCATGGCGTCAACCCGCCGGACCTCGGCGTGAAAAAGGCGTATCTGGGCGCCGAGCCCTATTCCGAAGGAACGCGCGACAAGATACAGGAACAGTTCGGCATCGACGCCTACAACAGTTACGGCATGTCCGAGATGAACGGTCCCGGCGTGGCCTTCGAATGCGTGCACAAGAACGGCATGCACCTGTGGGAGGACTACTATATCGCCGAGATCATCGACCCCGAGACGGGGGAGAACCTCCCCGACGGGGAGGAGGGCGAGCTCGTACTCACACACATCAACCGCGAGGCCATGCCTGTTTTCCGCTACCGCACCCGCGACCTGACGCGCTTTATCCCCGAGCCCTGTCCCTGCGGTCGCACGCACAGGCGTATCGAACGTATCAAGGGGCGGACCGACGACATGATGATCGTCAGCGGCGTGAACGTGTTCCCGTCGCAGATAGAGACCGTCCTCATGAACATTCCCGAGGTGGGGAACAACTACCAGATCGTGCTCGAGCGGGAGAACAACCTGGACAGGATGCACATCAAGGTGGAGCTGTATTCCAAGATGTTTCACGGCGAAATAAAGGAGCTCGAGCGCTTGAAAAAGAGGATGGGCGAGGCCCTGCGGGCCATCATCACCATCAATCCGAAGATCGAGCTCCTCGAGCCGGGCTCCCTGCCGCCGAGCCAGGGCAAGGCGAAAAGGGTGTTCGATAACAGGTCACTTTAATCAAGGAGGAATCCATATGCCGCACCAGGTATCGGTTTTTGCGGAGAACAGGCCGGGCAAGATCGAACGGATCACCGGCGTTCTGATGAGGAAGAACATCGACATCCGGGCGATCACCATCTCCGATTCGGGTGACTACGGCATCGTGAAGCTCCTGGTGGACCGGCCGCAGGAGGCGGTTGACGCGCTCAAGGAAGACGGGATCGCGGCGAGCCTGCGTGATATCGTGGCGATACGGGTGAATGATAAACCGGGCGGCCTTCACGAGGTGGCGTCGATCCTTACAAAAAATGACGTGAACGTGGAAGACGCTTACGGCTTTATCGTCGAACGTAAAAAGGACGCCGTCTTCGTCTTCCAGGTGCAGGATGTGCGCAGAACCGAAAAACTTCTCTCGGAGGCGGGTTTCACCATTCTCTCCGACGGTGAGCTCTACCTGCTGTAAGCGCGAAAAAGGCTTTTCTTTTTGCAGTGCCTTCGATACATTCACAAATAATCAGACTCTAGTCTGGTGGTTGCGGCTTTGAGTCCGCATGCGGAAAGTACCGGGCCTCTCGCTATATACGGGGCGCGGGATCACTGAATTGATATTGAGCGGGAGCCCGATATGGAACGGGAAAGTGCGTTGAAACTTCTGACGGAATACGTTAAAAATGAAAACATGCGGAAGCACTGCCTGGCCTCCGAGGCCGTGATGCGTTCGCTGGCGCGGGAGCTGAGGCAGGACGAGGCGAAGTGGTCGCTCGCGGGTCTTCTGCACGATCTGGACGTTGAGCTCACCGACGCCGATCTCGCCGTTCACGGCCGGGAGACGGTGCGCATGTTGGGTGAGCGCGGCGTCGATCCCGAAATAATTGACGCGATCCGGTTGCACAACGAAGAGGCCTTTCCGGGGGAGAAGCGGTCCACGCTGTTCCAGCACGCGCTCGCCGCTGGCGAAACCGTTACGGGGCTGATCACCGCCACCGCCCTGGTCTATCCCGACAGGAAGCTTTCAAGCGTAAAGGCGTCCTCGGTGGTGAAGCGGATGAAGGAGAAGGCCTTCGCGCGCTCGGTAAACCGGGACATCATCCTGGAATGTGAGAAGCTCGGCATTGAGCTTCCGCGCTTCGTGGAGCTTTCGCTCGCGGCCATGCGGGAGATTTCGGACGACCTGGGGCTGTAGAGAGCGACGCCCGGTACGGGGAGCGGTCGTTCCGCCGCCGATGGAGGAAGAGGGATGAATAAAACACTCGCCGTTATCGCCGTTGTATTGATGTTTGCGGGCTGCGGCCAGAGAAAGGCGGGGGACCGGGGAAGCATTCTTATAAAAAGCGCGTTTATTGACGATACAAGCTATATGATCGTCTGCAAGGGGTATCCGCGCGAGGGGCTGGAAGGAATCCAGGCCATGGAGACCGCCAAGGAGGCGGCGCTGATAAACGCGCAGATGATAGCGAAGGATATTTTCGCCGATTCCGTGGACGTGGTGCGCCAGGGAACGGCCGACCGGTACGATACGGCCGACGGCTATGCCGTGGTGACCTATATAATCAAGGGGCCGGGACTTAAGCAAAGCCTTCGGCCCGAACGGCCGCCGGTCGAGTGAAGCTGCAAAAACATAATGAGAGTAACAGAGATGGGTCATGAAATCATTTAGATCAATAGCACTGGTGCTCTGCATGACGCTGCTTGTGACGCTGTCGTGCCGGGAGGAGCTTTTCGAGCTTGCCGGGGATCACGATATCAGGGTTATTTATTCTGATGGGGATTTTTTGGATCCTCATACCGTTACGCCAACATTTGTACGAAATCTTTCAGGTGGTAGGGTCGAAATAGAAGGGGGCCAGACAATTTATTTTCAGGTTAGCAGTGCGTCGGGTGCCGAGGTTGAACTTGAGAGCGTTGAATGGATAAACACATCTCCGGCATATATGATATTGGATAATGCAGGCTGGCCCGAAATGGCGCCGCTTACGTTTTCTATTAATTATTCTGGAGCAGAGGACGAGTCCGCTACCGTCGGGATTGTGTATTTACTTCTAGGATCATCAGTGCGTACACTGTACTTTGTTGTTGATGGATATCTTTAGCCTGATATAAATGGCTATTTGAATGTGAAATATTTTAATGTAAGAAGGCGAGAGAACATTCTCTCGCCTTCGTGCGTTTACGTTGTTAAATCCGCCTACAGCTTCTTCGCCGCTATCGTAATCTTGTTCGGATACGTTTCCTTGATCTCGATCTCGAAACCGAGCGCCTGCGATTTCGCGTTGAGCTCTTGCGCAAGGTCGTCGGTCTTCCCGGCGAACTCCACCTCGACCTTGGCCGCGCGTCCGGCCTGTCCGCGCGAGTACACCTTTTTGACTCCGCGCACGCGGTTCTGCACCTCGTTGCGGAACTTGGTGAGCTCGGTGAAGTCGAGACCGGTGATGGTGAGCATGATCATTCGCCGGTCGCCGACTGGAGGAACTTGCGGGTGATCTGGTTCATGAAGGGACCGGACTGGAACTTGCCCGTATCCTCGTCGGTCTTGCCGAGTACGCGTTTGAGACAGTTCTGTATGGCTGCCTTGGACGCGGTGTCGCCGTCTATGTGCACGCCGGGCGCGTTGGCGCTCGTCGTCGCGAGTATCGCGCCGGTGTACATGTCGATAGCCTTGATATTGACGATGGCCTGCTTGGATTTCATGTTCTTGGAATAGGCCGCTATGGCCCCGCTCTGGTCGCTGGTCTTCACCTCTCCGACGATTACGACCTCGGCGCCGGCCGTGTCCATCAGGAAGTCCTGAACCGCGCCTTTTACCTGGCCGGCCATTGCCTGCTGCATCTTGGCGGCGTCGCGCCGCATGAGCTGCTGGGTGGTGGCCGCGTCCACGAACTCGAAGCCGGCGTTGCCCATTATCTCCATCATGGTGAGCTCGGTGACGGTGAAGCCGGGCATGTTCTGTTTTCCCTCGAAGGTCTCGCGTATGAGCACCATGAATTTGGGGCGGCCGTAGTTTTTAAGGGTGGCCTCGATGGTATCGTTGACCGCCTGGGGATAGACCTCGCCGTAGATGGTTATCACGAACGAGCCTTCCTGCGCGCCCTCCTTGAGGACCTTCCAGTTGCGGACCATGCCGCTGGTCTTTGCCTCGACTATGGACGATACGAGCGCGAAGTCCTCGACCACTGAGGTGCCCGATACGAAGGTGCCGAGCTTGCTTCCGACGAGCTTGTTCATGGCGTCGTCGATGGCCCTGTCGCGGGCGAGCGACTGGTCGTTGTCGAATATCTGGGCGTAACCTGTGGCCTCGCCGCAGAGTTCGCAGCCGGCCTTGCCGGATTTTCCGGATTCGCCCTTTACCTGTTTTTTGGACCCGCCACCGCATGATACCGCCGCCGCGAGGAAAAAAATCGCGACGAACAGCACGAGCCTGTTGCTTTTCATGAATAGTACTCCTGGGAATAGATTTGCTTCTGTCGCCGTTCTATGACCGTGCGTCCCCCGCGGAATCCGGAGGGAAGACATGACGAAATGATACTGATTTTTAAAGGGCTCGTCAAACCATTTTTGCCATTCGCGGCCCGGCGCCGGACGTGAACGGCGTAATGAAGTCAGGCAGGCAACGCGCTTTTTTTATTGCAATGCCCCTCGTTGTCGGTATTCTGGGGACGCCCTCGAAGATCCGGGCACGTCGTTCCCCCCGACGGGAGGAGTTGATGGAAAAGGATTATTTACAATCGCTGAAGGTCGAAATAAGCCGGTCATTCAAGCTGGTTCCGTACGAGCGGATGGCGTTTCACCGCCTGCTCGGCATAGTCCGCTCGGAGAACGGAACGGGGATCCTGCTGAGAGAGCTCGAGCAGGAGCCGTACGTTCGCGAGAGCGCGTTTCTGGTTCTAAAAGATTTCGACCGGCCGGAGGTGGGCCCCGCGCTCATTGATTTTGTTAACGGCGGAGAAACCTCGGTAACGGAAAAACTGTGCGCGCTGGAGAACATCGAGAGATTCGGCTCCCCGGAGCTGCTCGATTCAATTATCACCTTTATAGAAAAGAACGAGGGGGATTCATCTCAGATCGAGGCGGTGGAGAAGGCCTTCTCGATTCTTCGCATTCACGGCGCGCAGTCTCAGGATGTCGCCGGATTCATCAGGAAGATCGCGACCGACCGCGAGAAGAACGTCGCGCTGCGCTGTTTCGCGATAGAGGCGCTCTCCGCCTTCAAGGACGTCTCGCTCTACGAGGACTTCCTCAGGGAAAAGAACGAGGCCGTCTCGTACAGCGTGTACAACTCGCTCGCGATGCTGAGCGACGCCATAATGAAAGAGGCGGAAGACAGCAGGGGAGAGGAGGACGTTTCGTACACCTACGCCCCCGAGTTCGAAGACAGACTGATTCTCAACGTGCGGGTACTGCTCGGTAAGATGACCTCCCAGTTCGATTCGTATTCCAGAAGGGTGCGGACCGCTTTTATCAACGCGATGATATGCTCGAACCACCGGGAGTTCCTTATATACACGATGAAGGCGCTCACCTCGGACGACAGGGAGCTCATGGATATGGTCCTGCGCCTTCTGTATTCATCCTCGCAGAAACTGCGTGATCCCGACAAGCTTTTCCGTAATCTGCTCGCCCTGTCGGTCGAGGACGAGCGTGAGAACGAGATGATCGTGGCCATCTTCGAGCGGTTTTTCCTCAACCTGAAGGAAAACAGGATCAACAACCTGTTGAGGGACAAGCTGTTCAACTATATAACCGTTACGCTCGAAACATATTTCGAGACGTACCGCAAGGAATTCATGGTGACGGAGGTCGTAGAAAAGGATTTCCCGGAGAGTTTTCGCATTCTTCGCCGGTTCATCCTGGACCACTTCACACCGGAAATGAAGAAAAAGATCGTCCATTTTCTCCGTAACGTGGACAGGACGATGATTCAGGAACTGATAAAGGACCTCGCGGATGCGCTTCCGTACATCAGGAAGGAAGATACAGGCAGACTCGAGGTTCTTATCGAGATTCTGTACGATATCGACCGGAAGTCGAGAGAGAACTCCGCGCTGCGCATCGAGGGCATCAATTTCGAGAAGCGATACCTGCGTAACCGGATAGCGCGTCTGTGCGAGATCATAGCCCGCCTGAAGATAGAAGAGTCCGCCTCGACGCTTGTTAAAATCTTCAACTACGTGAAGAAATATCCTGACGAGGACATCTCCTCGGCCGTCTCCAGGTGCCTTTCGATGCTGAATTATTCATATATGCTCGGGGAGCTCGAGGTCCAGCTCACCACCGGAGACGCCGCGGATCAGACGAGGGCGATCCGTTTGCTGTCGCTCTTCGCGGACCAGCGTTCGCTGAATATTCTCCTCGATTTCCTGCGGGATCGCGTAGAGCTCGATTCGGAGGATGTGGAGCAGACACTTACTATTTTCCTGCGCAGGGACGTTACGGGGAACGTGGCGGCAAATACCGTGTTCAAGCAGATTGCGGAGAACAACGGCAATATTGAAATCTCGCGTCTGGCTGTTCTCTGCATCGGCAAAGGCGGATTCGAGGCGGACATAGAGTATCTCAACGATCGATTTACGGCGTCGAGTTCAAATGATTACAAGGAGGCGGTTGTTCAGGCCATCGGATATATCGTTTTTAACAACAGCTCGGTCAACCGCCGGCAGGTGATCAAATATCTTCTGGAGTACCTGAAGGACTCGGCGATAAAAGTCAGGATCTATTCGTGCGCGCTTCTGGTGAGCCTGGGGAACAAGGAGGCCATGAAATCGCTGCGCGACATGATGGTCATCAAGAACAGGCATATCCAGCGCGAGATACTGGCCGCTATCGGTGTCCAGCGCTCTTCGGAGTTCGCGTATTTCCTCATTTCACTGCTTAAGGAGGAATACGGAATATCCCATGACATTCTACAGGCGATCGCGTTGCTTCCCGCCGATGAGCTGCGGGAGATCGATCATTTTATAGTGAACATCTTCAAGAAATATGAGGGAGGAGTGCCGGATGCGACGGAGCGCAGGGAGGGAGCGCAACGGCGTCATACCGGATCACTGTCAAGGGATTCGCTTCCCGGAAAGACGTTTATTAACGTGGAGATGCCGGGATATCGCAAACTTGCGGGACGCCTGAATCTTGTGGATATAATGATAGGGAACAGGCTTACGGAGAAGCTGGTGACCTCCGTGGTGACGTCGCTCAAGGGATCCGTTTCACAGATGGTGGAGGGCAGGGTCGTGGCGGTGTTCGATGATGCGATAGCGGCCGCGGAGGCGGGACTTCGCATAAGGGAGAACATCAAAAAATTTAACGAGCTCAGGATTCCGGGGCACAGGCTGCTTCTGAACATACAGGTTATTACAGGGGGGTTGACGATATTAAACGGCGAGGTGATCGACCTTCCCGAGCACGCGTTGAAGCGGGCCCGGCAGCTGTTCGCGATCAACCGACTGATCGCCGACGGCGCCACGGTGGAACAGATGGGCAGGACGTATCATTGCACACCCTTCGCCGACGTGCCGTCAGACGGCGGGGCCTTTCCCGCGCGCTTCTTCGAGCTTTTAAGCCCCGTTAACTTCGCCGATCTCGCTGAATCGATGATTACCGAGCTGATCAGGAGGGACCAGGAACGGCTCATGGCGCAGATGCAGATTGAAGTAGAACTGCGCAAGAGAAAACACGAACAGAAAACGGGAAGCTCGGTCGAGTACGCCCAGGCCATGGACGACGTCGGCCGCGTGATCCGTGAAGATCTCGCCGAGGTCGTCAAATACATACAGAAACGCTCGACGGACAGGGAGCTTATCTCCACCGTCGAAAAGATGGTATCGAACGTCAACAAGCGCTACCTCGCCGAAACGACACGGATAATAATGCGGTAGGAGTGAGCGATGCGTTTTTTCCCCATCGGTATCGCAATGGTGTTGACGATGTTCGCTTTCTGGGGGTCGGTTTACGCGCAGGAGACCGGCGACGGCGAGAATGAGACTCCTCCGGAGAAAACGAATATTTTTTCCTACGAGGAGCCCGTGCGCAAGGAGTCGGAGGAGAGGCGCTGGTTTCTTACCCTCTCCGGCTGGTATGAGCGCAAGACCGGGAATACCGATACGCTGAAGACCAACGGTCAGGTCGATCTCGTATTCGACGATAACATATCGGAGTTCCGCGTTGGAGGTCGAATCTTTTATGGCGAGAACGCCGGCGAGGTGAACGAGCACAGGGCCACCGGCGTGATAAAGTACGACCATTATTTCCTGCCGCGCCTGGAGCTTTTCATTTTCTCTCAATCGGACTACAATGTCCCGGCGAAACTCTCTTTCCGGAACAACAGCGGTTCCGGCGTCAAGCTCACTTTTTTCAGGAACGCATTCTGGAAGATGGACGCGAGCGGCGCCCCGGTGTACCAGTATGAGGATTATGAGACGAGAGAGAACACCGATGAGTTCCGCTGGTCGTTCCGTTATCGTGTGAACGTCACTCCCGTCAGTCCGGTGACGCTTTCGCTGACGGCTTTCTATATACCGAGAATGGCGGGCTGGCGGGCGTATCGTTCGGTGCTTGACGCGACGCTGGCTGTGTCGATTACAAAGCTCGTGACGCTGAAAGCGGGTTTTCTGCGCAACTACAACCGTAACGCCCTGCCGGGGACCAGGAAGCTCGACGACACGGCCTACGCACAGGTCGCCGTCACGCTGTAAGTCCGGATTCCGCCGCTCATCGTTCGATAAAACGCCGCGACATCTCCATCTTGTGCCTGATTATAAAAGTCGAGGTGGTAAGAAAGAACCGGTCCCCGCGGTGCTTCAGCAGTTCTTCATACTGCTCGAAGGCGGTCTGATAATCCCGCAGGCGGTACGCCGACTCGGCGTGGTAATAATGCAGCGACTTGTCGTACTCTCCCGACGTGTCTATGGATTTAATCTGAACGATCGCCTTGAAAAACTCTCCGCGTTCGAAGTGGATCTTGGCGCGCCCGAGCAGGCCGTTCGGGTAACGCGGGCTCTGGCTGAGTGACCTCTCGTAGAACTTGGCCGCCATCTCGAGCTGTTTTCGTCTGTAATATATATCTCCGGTCCGAATGTATGCCTCGAGTTCGCGCGGATTCCGTCGAAGGGCGGAGGTGTAGTATTGCATGGCCAGGTTGTCGCGCCCCGTCCGTTCATGGATAAATCCGATATGGAGATAGGTCTTTGAGTATTCGGGCAGCAATTGAAGCGCTTTGTTGAGATGGATGAGGGCGGCGGCGGTATCTTGCAAGTGGATACGGCACAGCCCGAGGTTATACCGGAACGGCAGGAAGAGAGATGCTCGGATGAGCCCCGATTCGAGAACGCCGGCGGCCTCCGCATAGTTGCCCTCTCTCATCATTTCCGCGGCCCTGTTGTTTGCGACGGCCGCCTGACTTGTCCCCGTGCAGTACAGTATGTCGTCCTTCGAATAGATTTCCTCCTTCGCCATCATGTCCTCGGAATCGCGTCTGGCTTCGTCCATCAGGCGTATGAGGCGGTCCTCCGACGAAAAGGCGGGAACCGTTACGGCGGAACCGCCGCCGAGAATACAGGCTGAAAACGCGAGCACGAACAGGACGAGTCGGAGCCGGTGGTGGCGTGAAGTGGCGGGGTGCTCGATTGCCGGACGCACGCCCGATCCTCGCTCAGTAGAGATGACAGGCCACGCGCGCGTCGGCGCACGGCCTCATCGCCGGGTATTCGTTTCGGCAGATCTCCATTACGTGCGGGCACCGCGGGTGGAAATAACATCCGCCGGGCGGATTTTCAGGAGACGGTATCTCGCCACGGAGCACATTAAAACCGTGTTTGACAGGTTTTTTTTCGGGAATGGACGTGATAAGGCTCTGTGTATACGGATGAAGGGGTTTTTTGTACAGACCGGCCTTCGGGCTCTCCTCGATTATCCTCCCCAGATACATCACCGCGATTGTGTCGCTGATGTGTTCGACGACCGAAAGGTCGTGCGCCACGAAGAGAAAGGTGAGGTCGAGACGGTCGCGGAGATCCGCCAGCAGGTTTAAGATCTGCGCCTGTATAGAAACATCGAGCGCGGACACGGGTTCGTCGAGGATGATAAATCTCGGATTGAGAGCTATCGCGCGGGCGATGCCTATGCGCTGGCGCTGGCCGCCGCTGAACTCGTGCGGGTAGCGGTCCGCGTGCTCACTCGCAAGACCCACCAGATCGAGGAGTTCGGCTATCCTCTCCCGGATCTCGTTTTTCGACAGTCGGGTATGGATTTTCAGCGGTTCGCCGATTATCTTGCCGATCGTCATCCGCGGATTGAGGGAGCCGTAGGGATCCTGGAAAACTATCTGCATGGTGCCGCGAAAGCGGCGGAGATCTTCCCGCCCCAGCTCCGAGACGCATGTTCCGCCGATCGATATTCTGCCCGAGTCCGGTTCGATCAGACGGAGGATCGATCTCGCGACGGTGGTTTTGCCGCTCCCGCTTTCGCCGACAAGGCCGAGGCAGCGCCCTTCGGAGATGGAGAAGCTTACGTCGTCGACGGCGCGTACTATGCCCGGCTTCTGGAAGAGACCTTTGCGGCGGACGGTGAAGAATTTTTTCAGGCCGTGCACCTCAACCATCCGGGGAGGATCGGCGGCGGGAGTTCGCTTACGCATTGAGCCTTCCCTTCCCCTGCATGAGGAATTTTACCCCGTCATCCAGACCGTCGAGCGTCAGCTCGAACATGGGAAAGACTTCGGCGATCATACGGGTCGTCTGTACGTATCCCCAGGCCCGTTTCTGAACGGGGGTGAGCCATATGGAGTCGCGAAACTTTTCGCGGATGCGCTGCAGCCACACGAGTCCCGGAACGTCGTTATGATACCAGTAATCAACAGCCCCGTTGACCCATGTGAGCTCGGACGGGGCCATCTCGGCGTCGCCCACCATTATGAGCTTATAGTCGGAGTCCTCGCTCTTGAGGAATTCGGCGGTGCTTACCGAATCGCGACGCTCGATATCTGTCCACAGGTCCTGGTACACGCAGTTGTGGAAGTAGAAGTGCTTGAAACGGCTTATCTGCGACGAGGCCGCGGAGAACAGCCGCTCGACCATGCGCGCGTACGGCGTCATCGAACCGCCCACGTCCATCATCAGAATGACTTTTGCTGCCTTTTTTTCCTTATTTTCCCAGATGAGCTCGATCTCGCCCGCGTTCTTGCTGGTCGCGTCGATCGTCGCTTCGAGATTGAGCTTTTCCTCCGGTCCGATCGGAAGGAGCGCCCTGAGGTGCGCGAGGGCCACTTTCATCTGGCGCGTGTCGAGGGTGATTGAGCTGGAATAGTTCCTGAAGCTCCGTTTTTCCGCTATCTGGACGGCGCGCTTGTGGCGTGATTCACCCTGCCCGATGCGCACCCCGGCGGGATTGTATCCCCAGGCTCCCTGTGTCGAGCGGCCGCCCGTGCCTATGGCGCGGTTGCCCCCCACGTGTTCCTTGAAATGCCCCTGGCGGAGCTGTTCCTCGAAATTGCGC
>Ga0116174_10003134_pt1 | contig 13745 bp, 9 predicted proteins | sample AD_UKC087_MetaG_FD_89801 | JGI IMG/M metagenome (GOLD analysis project Ga0116174, IMG submission 89801) | Active sludge microbial communities of municipal wastewater-treating anaerobic digesters from USA - AD_UKC087_MetaG | ecosystem: Engineered > Bioreactor > Anaerobic > Digestate | place: USA...
CCGAATAGATTGTAACGTTATCTTCAATTGTCGGATGTCTCTTACGTCCCTTTATAACATCTCCCTTTTCGTCTTTGGGAAAGCTTTTACCGCCTAAAGTTACGCCTTGATATATCTTAACGTCGTCTCCTATCTCCGTAGTCTCTCCTATAACTACTCCCGTTCCGTGGTCTATAAAAAAATTTTCCCCTATCTTCGCCCCAGGATGTATATCTATTCCGGTTAAACTATGCGAATATTCCGACATTATTCTCGGTATTAATGGAATATCTCTATTATAAAGAATATGAGCTATTCTATGTATTGTAATAGCCGTTAGTCCGGGATAGCTAAATATTATCTCATTATAACTTTTAGCGGCCGGATCGCCTTTAAACGCGGCTTTAACGTCAAGAACAATTTTTCTTCGCAGTTCCGGTATCGAATCTAATAGAAACATCGCAGTTTCGATCCCATTTTCTACGCAATCGTCGCATAGTTCGCACTGCTCGCTTTTAATATCGTGATTATGCCGAAAAGATTTTGCAATTTCAATCGATAGCTTTTCAAATACGTCGTTAGCTTTATCGATTAAAAAATATTTGATATTAACGCCGTTTAACTCTTTTTCCGTAAAACATCCCGGAAATATTATATCAATTAAACCGTTCAATATCTTAATAATCTCTTTTTTCGACGGAATGGGATACTTATTAATATGATAAAGCATAGATTCACTATTAACGCTATCCAGAATATTATTAACCGCGTCGTTAAGTCTACTCTCAATATTGTTCTTCGCAATAAACTTTTTTATCATCCGGCAATGTCCCTTCAATCTCTACGGCGCGATTATAACAAACATTCTATTTTATCTCAATAATCTTTCCAGCGGTTCTTCCAAAAACCTCCGGCTCGTACATTAATTCTACCGTACAAGGAGGCGTAGGATAAACGCCGGGAGTCGTCGTTCTAAATTGGAAAGATAGCTTCAGAGTCCCCTTATAATATCTGTCTATATGATACCTGACTTCATTATCGTATATCTTTTGAACCGGATACGGCGAATACCAATACAAATCTGTATTACTTCGCGAATATTCGGAACCGGAATCGTATTCGACCTCTGAAGTTTTACTATATCCCGCCGAAGTAACAAACGATCCGTCTATCGGTTCGGCTCCGGAAGGAAGCGGTATTCGAACCGCCATAAATTCCCGGTCGCGTCCGCTAGATATATAAACGGTATACTTATAAGTTTGACCAAGCTTATAGGTATTATCGTATTCTACGGACGAATCGTCCGTTATTTTTGAATAAACTGAAATTCCCTCGTCCCGCGCTTCTATTTTGTCAGAATTCAGGGCGTATTTCAAAGTAGCCGAATAAAACAGAGTTCCGTCGCCGTCCTTCTTGAAAGATAAGGGCAAAGTTTTACCGGCAGATAATTTCAGCAGTTCGGTTATGCTTATATCGTATACTACGGGACTTTCGCTTATCCCTTTAAATTTGTTGTTAATAATTTCATTGCCGCCGAGACTTATTTTAGCGAGAAAGTTTGTGTTTTTACCGGATTCGGTTCTAAAAAGGTTTGCAAAGGAGTATAATATCCAACCGGTTGAATGAGTATTTCCCCAATAACCGCTTTTTTGTCTGCTCATTATACTATTTACAAGACCTTCTATTATTCCGGAATCCGCCTTCAATTTTGAATAAAGCGTCAACAACAGAGCCATATCCGCCTCTTCATTCCAAAAATAACAGTCGTTAACCGCCTCTTTAGGTTGAGTAATATCGACGGTTTTTGTTCCCACCGTAATATAATTTGACAGGGCGTTAAATATTTTCTTCGCTTCCCAATTATATCCGTTGTTTATATACGCTAAAGCCAATAAAGCTCTTCCCGAAATCGGCAGATAATTCATAACATTTTCAAGTTCGTTTCCTCTTGTTTTTATATTTTCGCCGTCGAGCGATAAAACATAACAAGCGTACGCTTTATTAAACGCGGATAAATATTTGGAATTAACGTATTCGGTTTTTATATAAGTTTTTAACAACTCCAAATCCAGGTTTTTAGGAATCTTAAACCCGAATTCTTTTGCTCTAATGAGAAGATGGGCGACCCTAAGCGAAAGATAATAGTTAGCGTAGCTCCAAGATTCGGTCCAATAAGAAAATCCCCCGTTATACTTCTGATACGCCGACAACTCTTTTAGTAAAGAAGAAACCGCGCCTTTTACGTCCTTTTCGCCGCCGTCCAGCCCAAAATCTTTCGCCGCGTCTCCAAACATTACCAGAGGAAAAATACGCGACACCCTTTGTTCTAAACATTCGTACGGGTATTTTCTAAAATAATCGAAAGCGCCTTTCAGCGAAGCGAATCTTGACGAATCTATCGAAATAGACGCTCCGCCTTCGCTATTTTTTACGTCTTTCGGTATCTCAAGACCTTCGGTAACTTCGGTTTCAGTCTTACCGACAATAGTAAAGGCTTCAAATATAGTCGGTTCTTCAACGACAATAGTATCTAATAAAGTTTCGTTCAACGCGTCGGATTTTATAGTAAATTTAAAATTAGCTTTTCCGGATACGACCGCCTCCATATCAAAAGCGACCTCTTCGCTCATACCGGATTTTACGGTAACCTCCTTAACGCCGCCGGATAGTATCTTAATCAAATCGTTCTCGACGGATACCGTTACTTTTTGATTGGAATCCGTCAAATTCGTAACGATTACGCCGCATTTTGTCTTGTCGAAAATCCTTAATTTCCTCGGGAAAGCCGTTCTGACATTAATGGGATTGCCGGTTTTAATCTCCCCCTCTTTAATGCCAAACAAATCGGCGGTAACGGCAAAAGCCGTATCTCTGAAGGTCGTTAACGAATCCGGCAATTTGAATTTAAGCGTAGCTTCTCCGTTAGCGTCGGTTATCAAAGTAGGTTCAAAAACCGCCGTAGCTCTAAAATCCTTTCTAACGTTTTGTTTAGCGTCGTCGCCGTCCCCGCCGGGCTGATCTTCCAATTCGTAAGTTATCGGATCAATCAAAAGGTCTCTCGAATCGCCTCCTCTGACTCCCAACGGAAAGTAATATTCCGAATAGAAGAAGTCGATAGGATTGGGTATATGATAATCAATAAGATCCAATACCCCTCGATCTGCAGCTAAATACGTTATTTCCGCCCCTTCAAGCGGCTCGCCTTTTATCGTAGCTTTTATTTTAACGGTAACTTCGTCTTTTGGTCTATAGTTATTTTTATCCTTTGTTATCGTAAGTTGTATCGATTTTGCCGAAACGTCTACCGGAATCCTTACTATTCCAAAATACCCCTTCGGTTTGCCAAGATCCGGAATATCTTTAGCGGAAGGCGGAGCTTCGGTTCTTCCCGAGTAGGACGTTACCGCGACATATACTTGCGGAATATAATCTTCTTTTATTGTAATCGGGATAGTATGGGCGTTTCCATCCAGTTTGACGACCTTTTCATCTATTATCCCCTCTCTTTCCACCGTTATCAAATAATTACCGGCTTTTAAAGGACTTTTCATGAGAATATTAGCTACGTCCCCCGGCTTGTAAATCGATTTATCCGGAACCATATCTATACTATTTCCGCTACGGCCGTTCCAAACGACCCAATCCGATCCGGTCGAATAAAATTTTATCTTGGTTATAACTTTTCTGAGCTTAGAGTCGAGAGACTCAAAGATAATCGAGTAAGAACCGGATTTTTGAGCGCTTATTTTAAAACTTCCTTTGCCTCCGCTCGCGTTTACCGAGGTCTCTTTTTCGACGGTCTCAACTTTCTCATATCTCGTCTGAATTCTTCCGCCGATTCCTTTTTGTTTTATTAGTTTCCAATCTTCGTAAATCAGTTTAACTGAAATTTTAGCGCTCTTGTCGTAACTTTTTTCGTCGGGATTTATAGTTACAATGTCGACGCCAAACTCTTTGCCTTTAGAGACAAACGTCGACCAATAACCTTCGTTCGCCCCCGACGACAACTTCGCTCCGATGTAAAAATCGGCCGGATGAACTACGGCGTTCGCCCTACAGCTTATCGTCTGTCTATCTATATCGCTGACGTTTCCCGTAACTTCGTATAAGTACGCCTGCCCTTCGATCCCTTTTTCCGCAACCTGCTTTGAAGTATAAGAGCCGTTTCCGGATAATACGCCGGATTCGCTGGTAAGAAACGTTAAACCGCCGTATTCTTGAGGTCCATACAGATAACTCTGCAATTTCTCGTCTTTTGGACGTAAATTATAAGGGCGTTTCTCCCAATAAGTCTCGACTTTGCCGTTCCGAAGAGCCCCGCCGCCCAAATACTCGGCGGAAATTGTCGCGGATATAGTATCTCCAGTACGCCAAATTATCGGAGCGACGCTCGCTTTAGCGGAAAAATTCAATCTTCTAAAATTAGCCACTTGAAACGTCGCCGACCCTTCGTATTCGGAGCCTTTTGACGTAGATTTCTTCCTATTGTAATATATAGTATAAAACCCCGGTTCTATATCCCCGGGTAAAGTAAAACTCCCGTCGAAACTACCGATTTCTGAAGTAAAAATATCGGAACTATGTATTACGTCGTCGCTGTAATAGTTGTCCATTACTTTTATCTTAGAAGCGCCGTTATAACAACTGAATTCTCCAAGTATTATACTTCTATCAATCCCCTTATACGTAACGGTTTCGCCGGGTTTATACAATCCGCGGTCTGTAAAAATAAATGCGGCTTTCTTCTCTTCCTTTATATTTTCGGGAGAAGAGGAGTAATATATATTAAATTTCCACAAATTATGCGAATAAGGGTCTACTTTATACCGAAGTTTATCGTCGCCCTTTTCTACTTCGACTTCGATAAACCTGTCGTCGTAATTCTTAAAGTTAATAAAACTTTCGTTCCAATCAAATTTCTCAAAGTTAATAGAGGCGAGTCCGAAATTGTCGGTTTTACCGCTCGCTAATACCCTTTTGGCATTTTTTATATTTACCGTCGCGTCGGATATCGGAGCGCCGTCGCTTAATTTTCCTACAAGTACGTCAAATTTATTATAAGCGTATCTTAAACTAATTCCTATATCTGTAACTTGAAGGTTCAAGCTGTTCATATTGTAATCATCGTTCATACGTTCGCCAAGACTCCAGCTCATATTGACGACGCCTTTACCGTTTTTTAAATAATTTGCCAAATCATACTGTTCATAATGTATATAGTTCTTTCTTATACCGCTGAAATCCATCGGTTGAAGTTCTTCTATTTTGAATTTATAAAAAGGATCGTCGGAAGACTTTATAGCGTATTTTCCCTGAAAAATATTTTGAAATTCAATATAATATTTATTAGAAAACTGCGATTCCAATATCTTATTGCCGGAATCGCGGACGCTGTAGTAAGAATTGGCGTCTCCCACCTCGACTTCTTGAATAACGGCCTCCCCCAAAGTCTGCCCGTAAATATCTTTTAGACCTTTGTTCACGGTAATCGAGTAAGAAGAGTTATATTCGACGGGGAGTCCCGATAACCGAATCGAACTGCCGTACGAACTACCGTAACCGTAATAATAATCGTCGTAATAATTGTCCGAATAACCGTAATAGTCGTCTTCGCCCTCGCTTAACGGAGAATCCACGGAGATGTGTTTTTTAATATCCTCTATTCCGGGAAGGGAAACGAAAACAAATTTTTCAATATCCTTTTTTTGAACGGGTTGCGAAAAAACAATTGTCGCGCATCTGTAGTCCCTCGATCCGTATTCATACTCTCCGCTAAAAAATTTTACAAACTTAAACGGAGTCAACGTATGATACTTCAATTCGATATCGGATTCGGTTCCGATAGAATTCGGACCGGGTCTGGCGCCTTTTTTGATAGTAATAATTACGTCGCTATCGACCGAAGGGGTCTCCTTAAGGTTTAGGACTAACATCCTTTTTAAAAGATCTTCGTCGTAATCCTTATACTTCGTCTTATTGGGGATCTCAATATTGTAATTTATAACCTTTTTTTTATCCTTTACCTCGACAAACTTAATAAGCTCGTTAGGATCAAACGCCATATTGAAGGTAATTACTATATTTTTGCTCTGATCGGGAGCTACGTTTCCCCCTTTAGGATAAAAATTCAGCGCTTTTAAAGTTTCGGTAGTAAAGGTAAATTCCCTCTTCCCTTCAAGTTTAGCGCCGGACAACGAAGCGGCGCTATTTTTGACCTTGACGGTATATAATTGCGAAGGAAGCAATCTCCCTTTAGGTTCAAAAGCCAACAATCTGGAGCCGTACCATCTAAAAACCCCCTCGATTGCCGGAAAAATCTCAACGACCGATTCGTTAATCTCCTTACCCAACCGCGCCAAAGGAACCATCGGTTTGGAAAACGAGACCCATACCTGCGAATCGGTCGTTTCAATCGGCATTACGCCCTTGGGGGAATAATCTTCAATCGTTAACGGACCTGGATCGTCTTTAATATTATCTATATATACCGCTTTTTCATCGATTTTAACGACATTATCGACGACTTTTTTTTTACACGACGTCCCCAATATCAACAACAAAAGAGACAGAAAAAAAACAACCCTATTCCAGTTCACAATACTCCCCCTGTTAGTTATGATTTAGTTATGATATAGAAGCGATAATCTTCTTAATTTTTTCGTCTTCTACTTTATAACAAACCTCTTGACCTCTTTTTGTACATTTTACGATATGGATTCTTCTCAATATTGCAAGATGTTGAGATATAATAGACTGAGAAATATCCATATTGTTTACCATTTTAGTAACGTTGCATTCGTCTTTCTCAACCAAGCCTTTAACAATCGCTAATCGCGTAGGATGTCCCAAAGCTTTAAAAATTTCCGCGTGATGAATAATTTTCTCTTCTTCTGTCATAATACACTCCGTTTTAAAATATTTTTTTCTTTTTCTTCTTCTAAAATCAAAGAAGCCGCTCCAATAATCCCCGCGTCGTTTAACAACTTAGCCGGAACTATTTTTAAGTCTTTGGTAAAAGAGTACCAAGCGACTTGAGAGCAATAAAATTTAATCTTTTCTATATAATAATCTCCGGAAGCCGCGATCCCTCCGCCGATTATAATAGCCTGTAAATTAAGCAGATTCACAATACCGCCCAGCAAACGCCCCAAATATCTGGCGGCGCTCTCTATGGCGTCGATCGAATGAAGATCCCCCGCTATAGCTTTCTCAAAAACCAGCTTAGCGTCGATACTTTTCGAATCCACATCGTTATAGCTCTTTATCTATCCCTTTTTGATACCGTCCCTGATCCTTTTCACAATAGAAGTGGCGGAAGCGTAAGGCTCTATACACCCCTTGTTGCCGCAAGTGCACTCCCTTCCTTCGGCCACGACTATGATATGCCCCAACTCGCCGGCGTAACCGTCCATGCCGCGGTAAACTTTGTCGTTGAGTATCAGACCGCCGCCTATACCGGTGCCTACCGTAACCATCAAGAAATCCGTAAAATCCTTCCCCGCCCCGAAAATATGTTCGCCGATCGCCGCGCAGGTAGCGTCGTTATCCGCCATAACCGGCAACTTATACCTGTCTTTTATATAATCCACAAAAGGGGCGTTAATAAGTCCGGGTATATTCTCGCAATTAAAAAGAATCCCAGATTTTTTATTAATAAACCCCGGCGCTCCTATACCGATCCCTTTAAATTTCACATTTTTTCCAAACCATTTGTCTACCGGTTTCAAAAACTCGTCTATAATCTCGCGCCAATCTCTACTGCTTAAAGTATGAACTACCTCTTTCTCTAAAATCTTCCCTTTATCGTTAACCAATCCAATCTTTGCGGTTGTTCCGCCGATATCGATTCCGACAAAAATATTATCGCCCATATAAGCCCCTAAAACTTAATAGTTGAGATTTTATCGTTCATTCAAGTTATTACCGCCATGATAATAAAATATTAAAATAAAATCAACAAAATTCATTAATAAAATGCAGTTTTTTAATAAAATAAAATTCTTATTTTAAATTTTGCCCCTAAACAAACTAATACTCAAACTCTTCGTCAATTAATTATATATTAATTGTATTTACAATATCGAATATAAAAAATGAATAATTTTAATTATTTTTTACATTTAGTTTATTTTTATTTGATATTGCTTCGTTTTTGTTATAAGATAGTTACGACGTCTTATAATTTGGAGATATTTATGTTTATTATAAAATTATTATCGAATTTTTTTAAACTTTTTACTAAGGATAACAACCCGACTCAAGTCGGCTTGGGATTTGCGATGGGGTTTCTGATAAGTTTTCAACCTTTTACGCTATTAAGCGTTATTTTTTTCTTTATATTTTGGATTATTAAAGTAAATAAAACGGCCGGATTTATAAGTTTGTTTATTTTTAAATTTGTCGCTTTTATAACGGAACCTCTTATAGTTCCAATCGGCTCTTTACTGCTCGAAGGAATTCCCGCGTTAGAACCTTTTTGGACTTCGTTAAGAAGCGCGCCGATAATCCCCTATACTAAATTCTATAATACTTCGGTTATGGGGGGCTTAGTCGTCGGTATCGTCGGTTTTATACCAGTTACTCTGATTTTTAGAAAGTTATATATCATATACAAAGAAAAATATAGAGAAAAGATCGCTAAATCAAAGTTTGTTAAGATTTTTAAAGGATTACCGATAGTAAATCTTTTTTTTAAAATAAACAAAACGATAAATTAATTTCGAGGGAGAATTTTTATGCGCATAATAAATTTAATAATAATCAGCGTCGTTACGATCGCCGCTATAACGTTTAACGTAATATTCGCCTCCCCCATCGCAAAAAACTTAATCGAAAAATACGCAAGCGCCGCGGTCGGGGCTAGAGTAGAGATGAGAGAGCTAAAAGTCGACATATTCGCCCTATTCGTCGTAGGAAAAGATCTGCAAGTTACAAACCCCGGCAATACGATGAAAAATCTCTTTGAAGTCGCCAGATTTGCTTTTAAACTCGATCTCCTTGCGGCGCTTGAAAAGAAAATCCTAATCGAAGAGGCGTCTATAGAAAACGTCAGAATAGGAACTGCGAGAAAATACGACGGTAAAATAAAGATTGATCCTAAAAAAAAGAAAATTACGATTAATAATCCTATTTCAAATCTTTCGGATTATAAATTTGATTTTAAGAACGAGAATATTTTTAATACGGATATTAATGAAATGATAAAAAGTCTCGACGTTGAAAAATATATCAAAGGCGATCTCAAAACAATATCGGAAATTAATAAACTCAAAACTCAAGGAACGGAACTCTCTCAAAAATGGTATAAAACCATAACCGAGACGAGATACGATAAAGACGCTATTCAATTTGCGGAGGAGATTAAGAAAATCAACTTTAACTATACCCCCGACGTCTCGTCGATAGCAAAAATACAGTCCGACATTCAGACGATTCTTAAGGTAAAAGAGAAGACCGAAGCGATAATTAAAGATATAGACTCCAAAAAAAACGAATTCATAGCCGATTATAACGCAATGGAGACCAGCGTTCGCGAATTAGAAAAAGTTACGCGGGAAGAGTTAAACGAAATACTCGGAAAAATGAATTTAAAAGAAATTTCATTCGACGATATCGGGTCGTTGATTTTTGCGGACGGATTTATGAATAACGTAGATAAAATAACTTCGTTGTTTTATAGAATAAGAAGTTTTGTCCCAAATAATAGAGGCAAGGTCAAAAAAGTTAAAACCAAAGAAAAGAAAGTCAAAAAAAAGTTCGTTTTTGGACAAAGAGGATACGACGTTTTTTTCCCAGATTACACAACTTATCCCGATTATCACATAAAAAAAATCTCCGTTTCGGCGTCGGGCGAAGGGAGCGACATAAAAAACTTCCCGACGGTATCCGGCAGTATTTACGACATCGTAAGCAATCAGGACTTGATTCAAAAACCGTTGCGAATTGAAACTAAAGTTATTTTGCCGATTTTAGAAGATCTAAGCTTATCGCTAAACGCCTCCTTCGACAGAAGGGACGGCAAATTCCTGGACTTTTACAACGTAGCCGCCGACAATATCCCGATAAAAAATTTGAATTTCGGCGGCTTATACGGCGCTCCAAAGAAATTATTGGACTCCGACGGAAAAATCGATGGGATCGTAGAGGTTGGAAACGACGTTTTCAAAACAAAGTTCGATATGAATCTAAATAATATAGACTTTGAATTCGACGAGACGCAAACTTTAAACGAATTTTCGCAAATTTTGAAGGAGATCTTCCAAAGCGTCAAACATCTCAATATGGGGGTGGATTTTTCCGTCTTAAACGGCAAACCTTCTCTTCATATCTCTTCTAATTTAGATAAAATCCTCTATGAGAATATCAATAGAATATTTATGCAAAAATTATTAAAATTTAAAACGGATTTTGAAAAAAGGTTCAACTCTTATATATCGGGTCCTAAAAAAGAGCTTCTTTCTCAAATTAGCGCCGATAAACTCAAAAATCTCTCTTTTTTAAACGATAAAAACAAAATTGTAATCGAGCAGTTTAAATTCTCCGAAACAAAACTTAAAGAGGCGCAAACTAAACTCGAATCAATAAAAAAACAGATTGAAGAAAATACAAAAAACAAACTGATAGACGAGACGACCAAACGTCTAAAAAAAATATTTTAAACCGGATATAAACGGAGAAATCGTAATAATGGATAAGGGACCGTCGATAAATTACATTGATCTCAGAATTTCAGAGTTGCCGCCGGTATTTCTCAATATTCCTGAGGTTATCGACGGATTTACCACAACTTCCATAATACTTAGCGATTTGTTATACGAAATTTTTGGAAAACCTATGGAGAGAAGCGAGATTAACAGATCGTTTACGTCTATCAAGTCGGATTTGAATTATTTAAAAATAATTCAAATAATCTGCTATATTTTAAACGATAAATGGTTTAGAGATTATTTCAAATCGAATATGAATAAAATTGACGCTCTTAAACATTTTTTATTTACAGATTTGGCGGAATATTCAAAAATAAATAAGGCGGAGCGTTTTGTTTACGACGGCGAAGGCAGAGAAGAGTTGTCGCGTCTTTTATTCAAATCTTTGACGTTAATTCCGGAAGGCGAAACGGAAGCCGAAGCTAAAGACAGATTGGCTTCTATCGATTCGATCGAAAGAAAGAGAGTCATAGAACTTTCAAAACAGTCGCAAAAAAGAGTTAAAGAACTTCAAGAAGCGTTGACGCGAAAAGAGGCGGAAGAGGCGGCGTCAAAAATGACGAGGGAGTAAGCATGGATAGCATACCGGATTTCATCAAAATACGGACGCCGCTTTTCAAGCCCGAATGGCTCGCTACTTTGCAAAGAATGAGAGAGAACGTCGACGCGCCTAGATGGAATATCGAAATCGGCGATCGGCTAAATCAAAACGACATAGAGATTATCAAACAATTTGAGAGCAAGTTATTTAACGAAAGAGCCGGTTTTTCGGATTATCCGCCGGACTCTATCCTAAAATGGATCGATGCAAAGCGCAACGACGTATTGTATTTTAAAAAAGCCCTTTTTAATATTGATTTAAAGCGCGATTTTGAGAATATAAGGTTTATGAGCAGAGAGGACTTAACAAATAGATTGGAAGAAATAGTTCCGGATAACGCCGATTTGTCGCGCCTTATAGTGAATAGCACTTCGGGAACTACGGGGCATTCTATAAAAGCTCCGAGTCATCCGATTACTCAAGGGTGTTACGATCCGCTAATTCAATACTGCCTGAAACGAAACGGAGTCGACGAACGTTACGATTATAAAAAAATAGCCGCAGTTCAGTTATGCTTTCAAAACGCGACAATTGTTTACAACGCCGTCCACTCCTATCTCGACGGCGCGGGGTTTGCCAAAATTAATCTCAACCCAAAAGATTGGCGGGCGCCCGACTCCGCAAAGAACTTCATTAAAGACCTCTCGCCAATCTTTTTGTCGGGCGATCCGATATCTTTTATGGAGATGATGAAACAGGGTATCGATTATAAACCCAAAGCGTTTTTATCAAGCGCCCTGCAGTTATCCGGCGAGTTAAGACGCGAGCTCGAAACCAAATACAATTGTCCCGTAATCGATCTATATTCTCTTAACGAAACGGGACCTATCGCCTTTTCTCTACCCGATGATCCCGAATATTTTCAGATATTGCCGACGGATATTTACGTTGAAATCGTCGACGACGCCGGCAGACGGCTCCCCGAAGGAGAATACGGCGAGATTACCGTTACGGGAGGGAGGAATCCATACTTCCCGGCGCTTAGATACAAAACAGGAGATACCGGAGCGATATTCTATAACCATAAATTCGACGGCAAAACGCCCTTGTTAAAACTCCTTGATTCAAGAAAACCCGTAATATTTTTAACAAATAGCGGAAATAGAATAAACAGTATAGATATTAGCAGGATTTTGAGGAAATATCCCATATACAGGCATCAAGTTATTCAAAATAAGGATAAAAATTTGATAATGAATCTGGACGCAAAGAATATTTCTCTATATGAAGACGAAATAATTAAAGAGATGCGCGCTTTATTTAATAACGATATCGATATAACTATAAGCGATAATTTTATAACAAAAAACAGTAAAATAACCGCTTATATAGTCGAATAAAGGCGATATTTCAAATATGTTTTGTAAAAACAGAGAATTATCGCGTAGTTTAATAAAATTGGAGTTTTAAATGGATCTATTTTTTAAATTGATTGACATTAATTTTATAATACTAACCGTATTGGACTACGAACTTTCTTTAATAGAACTTGTCGGAGTAATAAGCGGCTTGGCTTGCGTGTGGCTCACGGCAAAAGAAAAAATAATATGCTGGCCCGTCGGAATATTAAATATTTTATGTTTTCTGGTTATGTTTTTTCAAATACAGCTCTATTCCGACGCTTTGCTTCAAATATTTTTTCTTGTTACCACCATATACGGTTGGTATAGTTGGGCTAATCCCAGAAATGAAAAAGAAAAAAACAAAAATAACGAACTTAAAATTTCATTTTTAACAAAAAAAGGCGTTATATATATGATCGCGATTACAATCGTCTCCACAGTCGTTTTGGGACTGATTATGAGAAAAATTCATATATTCTTACCTATTATCTTTAAAAAAGCGGCAAGTTTCCCGTTTGGAGACGCTTTTACAACGATAGCCAGCGTCGTCGCGACGTTTCTTATGACCAGAAAAAAAGCGGATTGCTGGCTGTTTTGGGTCGCTACGGACGTCGTCGCGACCGTTATCTATTTTATAAAAGGGATTAATCTCGTCGCTATCGAATACATAATTTTCGGTCTCATAGCTCTAAACGGATATTTTTCATGGACCAAAACTTTCAAGAGTTACGATCAAGATATAAAAACCGCCGATAACGAAGCTTAAACCGAACTCCCTGCGCCTCCGTCGCTTTTTTGGAAATTAACGCATATGTGACCCGACGCGCCGCGCCCTGATAAATAAAAAAGTCCCATATGTGTCAAAAATAATTTGACACATATGGGCGCCGGCGCAAGCCCCCGATAAAGTCCCTGCATGAGCGTCATTTAGTATTTTAGTATATTCAAAACGGGAATTCCCGCTTTTATCGGGGCGCGACAATTGTCGTACAGAAATTGACACATCTATGGTAAAAGTCAACGATAATCTTTGTTTTTTTTTAACATTTTAATCTATCGTCTATAAATACAGCCTCATAAATTTCCTTGTCAATAAATTTTTTCATAAGTTTATCC
>Ga0116174_10003138_pt1 | contig 13726 bp, 14 predicted proteins | sample AD_UKC087_MetaG_FD_89801 | JGI IMG/M metagenome (GOLD analysis project Ga0116174, IMG submission 89801) | Active sludge microbial communities of municipal wastewater-treating anaerobic digesters from USA - AD_UKC087_MetaG | ecosystem: Engineered > Bioreactor > Anaerobic > Digestate | place: USA...
CGGCCGCGGAGCTCGTCGATGGCCTCGCGCAGCGCGAGCAGCGCCGCCTCGACCTTGGTGATCGCCGAGGTTTGCGCCTCGGAGATCTGCGCGACCTTCTCGTAGAGGTCCTTGACCTCCTGGTCCTTCTTCTCGCTGACGCGCCAGAACGCCCAGCCGAGAATAGCGACAATGCCATAGGGCCCGGTCGCCTTGAGGAAGTCTGCGATTGCGGCGTACGTCTCCATGCTACTTGCTCCTTCGTTGCGATTCGTTCTTGGGCTCCACGCTGTCCGGCACGAAGTACTTGACCGCGAGGAGCTCGTTGGTGCGGGCCTGAAACCCGCGGTTCGCTTCGGCGTCGTTCGGGTCACCAAGGGCCTGCAGTGCTTGGCGAACGACTGGTCCCACGTTCGCTTGATCGGCCCTGGCCATCGCGACCAGCTTCGGTCGATCCTTCAGGATGCTGAGCAGTACGAGTTGGGGACGCGGGTCTCCGTCGGTTACCATCGCCTTCCACAACGCCTCGATCGAGGCGTCGTCGTTCAGGCTCTTCTTCACCTCGTCCGCGATCGCGCCCCAGCACGCGACAGCACCGTTCGACCCCTTCTTGGCGACAAATGCGGCCAGAGCCTTTGCCGCGGGCGTGCCCACGGCGGCGACGCGACTGGTCAGCGCCTCGCGAGAGCTTCGGCTCATGCGATCCTCCTACGCAACACGGTATGCCCCCACCGTGACGAACAATTGGTACGACGACTGGTTCTGCACCCAGACCTCGCAGTCGTAGTTGTTGCCGACCTGGTTGACCTTGGTGATCCAGCAGCGAAGCTGCGAAGACAGCGCGCCTTGCAGGTAGCTCGTGGCTTCGGGCCAGCCGTTCGAGGCTACGTAGTTATACGCAAGCACCGCGACGTGCGGGTAGTCGTCAATCGTGCCGTACTTCATGGATTCGCCGGCAGCGAGCTTGTTCGAGAGGCGGATCACCTCACGCAGGTAGCGGGCGTCGTGGTCTCCGGAGCCCGCGTGCGTGTTGAGGTGCTGAGCGTCTGCCCGGATCTGGTCTCGCACTGAACCGGCCGTGAGAGCGTAGGGAGAGCCGGTCAGTGCGTCGTTGCCGACGAGGCTCGCTCCGCTGGCTGGGTTGGCCTGGGACTGTAGGTCGGTCGCGATCTCCTGGAGCTGCGCCTGCACGCTGGTCGCCGCCACGAACGAGTGCGGCGTGGCCGAGATGGCCGAGGCCGCATGTGCTCCCGCCGCCGCCCCTTCATGCGCGTTGAGCCATGCGAGCGATTGCGAGAGCTGCGCGTCCACCGTGCCTGCGGCGAGCGTGTGCGGGGTGCCGGGCACGGCGTCGGCGCCCACGTGCGACGAGCCAGGGCTGCCCTGCGCGGACGTCGACAGGTCATCGACGAGCTCGTCGAGGGCTCCCTTCACGTTGTTCGCGGCCAGGAAGCCGTGCGGAGTGTAGTCGACGTCCTGCGCCTTGTGCCGGTGAGATGTGGCCCCAAAGTGGCCGGCCAGGAGCTGGTCGACAGAGTCGAGGGCTGCCTGGACCGTGTTCGACGCGGCGCTGATTGCCGTCCACAGCCCGGACAGTACCTGCACCGCGTCTCCGTGCGCGAACACGAAGGCCTGGCGACGGGCGACGTTGATGTCGGCGTTCAGGATCTGGAGCTGGCCGGCTTTGCGACGGACGTCGCAGACCAGGAGTTCGTCGTCCACGAGGGGCACCTTCGGGGCGGAGCCGATCGCCGCCTGCGGCCCCTGGCGCACCACGAGCTCGAACGACTCGTCGCGCCGGAAGAGCACCTGCTGGGAGTTGCCGTCCGTGCGCGGGTCGGATAGGAGCCGCTTGAACCGGATGAACACACCGAGCCAGCGCTCTTGCGAGGAGTTCGAGACGTCAGTGGGGATACCGGTCAGGTCGACGGCCAGGTTCACCGTCTGGCCGGTGCCGAAGAACACGCGCTGCCCGAGCCGGTCGTAGGCGCGACCAGGAGCGGATAGGTCGATGGTGAGGTCCGCGATGGGCGCGTGCTGCGTGGGGACGGCGCCGCTGACGACGCCATATACCCCGATGTCCGAGGCCAGGTTGTGGTCGGCCTTCTCGAGCAGCTCGAAGCCCAGGTCGAGCTCGGCCTCGGTCACCTTCTGCCGGAAGTAGTAGTCGAGACGGTCTGCCATGCCCGAGGCCTTCGGGGAGGCAGAGACCACCAGACTTAGCTCAGGGACAGTCTGCTATCCCTGCATCACGTCCTCGACGATCATCATGTCGTACACTTGAGGGTCGCAGAGCAAGTAGAAGGGGGCGGGACCCGCAAGTGATGGTCTTGGAAGAGAGGTCGAATCCCGAGGATCGCCGAGTATCGGCGTGAACAAGCTCAGGCCCGGGAAGTCCCTCCCCCCCATGGCCGCCGCAACCATTGCACAAACGAGGGCGTCAAGTTCCCCGTCACACCGGATTTGGGAAGAACACGACGGGAACCACCGCGATCGGAGCCAATCGGCGAGCCTGTTCAGCGCTGCCAGATCCTTCTTGTACTGGGGGATGTCGGCAAGGGGTGCCCCCATGAGCGCCAAGCACGTCCCTGGGTGTGTTTCTGCAACTAAGAAATATGCTCCAAGCGTCTCCGCCAATTCGAGATGACGGTGGCCCATGAACGCGTTCGGAGATACCAGCGAACTCGCTCCCGGCCGCATCGCTAGACGCCGATCGAGCAACGATTTCAGCCACTTTTCCGCCGGGCGCCACCCCGTTGCCGAGTCCAGGTCGTAGGAGAGCACCGCGTCCACGACCAAGAGAATCGGCGCGGAATGCCCCAGGGAGTTGGTCCAGACGTGGCGGGCTAGTTCTACGGTGGATCCAGGGAAGGCATGGGTGGTGAAAATCGAACCTGAGGTGCCCCCGAACTCGATTCGGGCAAGGAAGGTGTTGCCAGCTCCTCCGATGTCGCACCCCCAGTAGCTCGCGTTCGACATGAACCGGGCCGTACACGATTTGCGGCATGAGGACAACGCTGCTCCGTCAGTGCAGCACTGCGTCCAAGGCCAGTTCGCTCAAGCCGAGCTCCCAGTGATCTGGCACGATCGGCGGCAGCGGCTCGATGAGGTTCACGAAGTGCGTGTGCGCGGGCTTCATGTAGTTCACGATCGCGCGAAGGTGCTTGCGCACCGTCGCGGTGAGCACGCGCCCGACCTTCACGTCGAACGCGTAACGCGCGAAGCGATCGGAAGGCCCGAGCTCCCAGTCCACGCCGAGCTCCGACTCCCCCAGCCCGAGAGCCGTTGACGCCAGGCCGGTGATCTCCTCGATCTCGATGCCGAGGAAGAAGCGCACAGCGTTGCGGATGCCAACCGCCGTGCCCTTCTGCCGGTACATCTCGACGAGTACGGCGGCGAGCCTTCGCTTGCCCAGCTCGTCGAGGTCGAACGGGAACGGGTTGCCCAGGTCGCGCAGGGTCAGGTCGAGGAACGGCGTCGGAGCGCGCTCGATGTCCCAGAGGTCCGGGAAGCGATCGACCTCGGCGAGGAGCAGATCGACGACCTCCTGGAGGCAGGCGATGAACCGCGCGAGGTCGCCGGTCGTGTCGCTGCGACGATTGTGCTTGGGCAGTATCGACCAGAGGTCGAATCGTCGTCGTGGGTGGCGGGCAGGTCGAAAGCCCTGGAACACGGCGGTGTCGAACGGCGGGATCACCGGGTTCCCATCGCAGTCCCGCACGCCCGTAGCGACGACCCGATAGCTGACGTCCGGCGTCATCTCGGACGACAGCGTCACGTCCACGAGCGTTGCGAGCGCGATGGCCGCCTCGGAAGCCAACGGGACGGCGGGTGACCCGAGCGCCGTGAAGACGAGACCGGCGGGGTCGAACACGACGACCGGCTCGTCGAAGGCGAGCCGAACAACACGCGGCGCCATAGCGATCGCGGCGAGCAGCTTGGGCGCGGTGCGGTCCTCGACCTGGAATGACCAAGTCTGGTCGAGCGGCAAGCCGCCGCCCACCAGGTTCGACACCACGCGTACTTTCACGATCGCCTGGCTAGCAAAAGGCGATGCAGGATCGAGCACGACACGGAGGAAGTCCTGCCCCTGCGCGGCGTATGCGCGCGTCCCCGCGAACGGTGGCTGAAGCTCGGGCGAGAGCGCACCGTCGAAAGCGAGAATCCCGTCGACCCATACGCGGGTTGCCGCTGCATCGATGCCGGCGGTTCCCGCGTCGACCAGCTCGAGCCCAACTGTAGAGGAAATGGGAACGTCGGCCTCGTCGGGCGCAGGGTTGCGATTGATGAGCAGCGGGCGCTGCGCCTCAATGATGGCCGCAACGGCTTGGACGATCAGCGCGGGCAGCTCGAGCTCGGCCATCACGCCACAACCAGCGTGAGGCGCACGGCAACTTCGTGGTTGCCGGTGAGCTTGGACACATTCGCCGCCAGGTCCGTCAACTCCCGCGAGCGCCCCGCGCCGCAACTCGCCCACGCCAGCTTCGCGCCATCAACGAGGATGGAAGCTTCCCAAGCAAGATTGGCGGGAAGACTCGCCGGAACCGAGAGTGTGCACCGCGCGCGGACCAGCGTGACGTCGGTCAAGTCGGTCGCCTGGACGACCTCGGCGTAGTCCCCCTGCTGCAAGTCGAAGAAGCGTCCCGGCGTGAGGTTGCCGAGCACGAAGTAGGCTTCACCCTCCGACGTTTCGACACGCCCCTGGCCCTCGCCGAGCCTGCTGCAAAAGGCGTCGAGCTCCATGTTCACAGCTGCCGGAACAGCTCAATGTGATCGACGAATCCTCGGCGGGTAACGTCGGCGGCGCTGAAGCCGAAACCGGCGCGCCCGGAGGTGAGCGGCTGCGAGCCGCTGTTGATGCCGAGTTGGTCGTCGATGAACGTCGGCATGCCGGCGACCGCCTGCCAATCCGCCGCGGCTCCGAGCGGGTGCGCCGCAAGGTCGTTGCGATAGACGCTCAGGACCACGTCGCCGTTCGTGTTCACCACGGCGTCGAGGCGGAGGTGGAGCCATGTTCCCTGCGCAAAGCTCTCGCTCGAGCGCAGCAGCACCCCCGGCCCTTCCGAGTCCGGGATGCCCGCCACGATACTGCCCTTGCGCAGAACGATGCGGTGCGGGTCGTCGTCGGAAAGGCCAAGCAGGTAGGCGTTGTCGTTCACCGATATCCCCTGCCCGCACAGATACAGAAACGGCGAGAACCCGGTCGGACCGCCGCCCGGGCCGCGCTGAAGGCAGCCGCGAATGGTTCCTCCCTTCGCCATCGGCGCGAAGTTGATGAGGTTCGCGAACAGGGCGACGGCGCCGTGCGTGGCCGCAAGGGAATTGAAGCCGTAGAGGAACGTGCCTCCGCCCGGTGGACGGGGAATGCCGGCCGTCACGCCACGATCCACGGTTGCGATGTCGAGCCCGTCGTTCAGGAAGGTCCAATCCGCGCTGCCCATCATCCCTCCGTCAAATCGTGTGCATCGCGGGCCACGTGCCAGCGAAGTCGTCGAAGCTCTTGGGAAGCCCATCGAAACCGGCCGCCGACCAGGTCGCGACCGGGTACGGGTACCACTCCTCGAATCGCTCGAGCGGCTGCGCGCCGAACATCCCCACCGCGGCGGTGACGTCGGACCATGCGCTCACGAACGGAGCGGCGAGCCAGCCAGCGTCCATGTCCTCGAAGTCCGAGCCAGAGAACACAGCCGGGTCTTCATTCCCCCCCGTGAGCTCCGTGAGGAATGGTCCGAGGTTCCAGGCCTCCTCGAAGTCCTCGAGCCCCTCCGCGAGCGGGTCGAACATCGCCATCGAAAGTGCCCCCGGCTCGAACGCGTCGTCGAACTCCGCCCACCGTTCGAAGTCCTCTGCGGCGGTCTCCGGGACCGGGCCGAAACCAGCGATGCGTTGGGCCTGGCACAGCGTCCGGAGTGCCCAGTGCGCTGCTTCGCCGGGCAGCGCGCCAGGATCGTGGAAGGCCGGGTTGAGCAGCATCAGAGGATGACCCCCGTGTCTCCATCGAACAGCGTGACCATCCGCAAGACGGGAAATTCCTTGAGCCCGAGCTTCACATCGCTGGGGAGCCCGTTCAGCTTCAGGTCGAAGGGGCCGTCGCCGAGTTTGCGTACGCCTTCGGTGTCGCGGATGACGTTGAACACGTCGGACCACGCGATCTCGCCGGCAGGATTTCCCTCCGCATCGCGCACGTTGAATCCGAAGTCGATGTCGGGATTGGGTGTGCCGTCGGAAAGCTCGATGCGGAACATCTCCGCGAGTCGCTTTCGGATGCGGTCTCGCGTATCGCCGGGTGACGCCCCCTGACGCAGAAAGACGCGCGCCTCGACATCTACTGTGCGGTAGACGGGATCCTGCACACTGACCTGGAACGTGAGCGTGCACGGGTAAACCTCGGTCACCTGTTTCAACACGAGGTTCTTCAGAGCAGGCGTAGGCAGTCCGCCGCCCTTCGGAATCACGAACAGAACGCCGCTGTTCTCCTGGATGGTCGTGTCCTCGTTCGAGGTGAGCATGAGGGCGCGCGACACGCCGGGGACACGACGCGCGTTGATCTCGAAATCCTCGCGCGACACCGTCCGCGTGAGGGCGCGAAGACTCTCCGGGGCGAGGAGCTTGGCCGACGCGATGCTCTGGCGGTCGGAGCCGCCCTCCGCCGGAGCCGCATTGGTGACCATGAGCCGGACCGGTCGCCCGTGCGCATCGGCGAAGCTGCCCTCCACGACGACGAGCCGTCCGGCATCGACGTTGCCCACTGCCCCGCCGCCCGTTTTGTAGGTAACCGAGATAGTACCCGACGGCGGCGCGCCATTCACGCCGTTGCCGAAGCGGATCATTGCCCGGTCGTTCTGGTCCACGAGCACCAGGAACTGCCTGTCATTCGGCCCCGAACCGAGGAGGCTATCGACTTCTGCGTAAGCCCCATTCGACGCTGCGATCGTGGCAGAGCCGTCGAGGTAGGGCGTCCGGTCCAGGAGCAGGTCGAGGCCTGCCAGGCCGCGCGAATCGAAGAGCTGCGTGTGCGTCTCGGAGTGCTCGACTACTGCCGAGGCTACCGGGGGAGACGTCCCGGCCGCGATCACCAGCGGCGCCAGGAGCTGAAAGCGCACCGGCTCGGTGACTTCCTGGGTCCGCACGACGGTCCCCGCCTGCAGCGCCACGTTGGCCGACGGCGGCGCTTGCAACGAGAACTGGACCGTTGCCTTGGCCGCGCGCGCTCCCTGCAACCTGAAGCCAAGCATGCGCGCCAGGGCGATCACGTTCTTTCGCTGCGTCGCGGTCGCCAGCCGCGACTCGCGGGCCTGGGCGTCGAGGTAGTACGTGATGACATCGCCCACGAACGCGTACATCTCGAGCAGGATGTTGCCGAAGCCCGCGACCGAGAAGTCGCTCCACTCCGGGAACACCGACTGCAGCAGGGCGATGAGCCGCTCGCGCAAGGCGTCGAAATCCTTGTCGGTGTAGTCGACGCTGGGCGGGAGCAAGGGCACGGCAGGGGCCTCCGGGGAGGCAGAGGAGCGCGCGTGCTGACCGGGGACACCAGCGTGCGAGCGCGAACGCATGCCCTCGCTCATCGGCGGAAAACGCTTTCCGGAAGTCTGGCACTGAGCCGCGCGGCGCATTGCGCGAGGTCGGTTCCTTCCGTAGTTACTCATGGCGGAGGCCCCAATGACCCACGCGGACGAAAAAGCCAGCGAGACCGAGTCCCCTCCCGTCTATCTCATCGGGGTTGGAGAAACAGCCACAACGGCCGTGGGCCGCCTCGCGCGCCATGTGACTGGCGAGGTAATACCCGTGGGAGTGTGTAGCAACGAACCTCTCCTCGAGCGGCAGGCGGGCATTCGAAGGCTGCTCGTTGGACCTCGAGGTGGCGCCCTCGGAGGAGGATGCTCTTTCGGAGAAGCTGTCGAGCGCATTGCGTCCCATTGTGAGGAGCACCTCGTTGTGTTGGCCGCTCACCTTGGCGATCCATCGACCAGCGACGCCATTGCGGCGGTGGGCCAGGTCCTAAAACGAGTTGCTCCGGTCACCGGCATCTTCTCGCAGCCGCTCGACGAATGCGGGCAGGGGAACCTGAGATTTCGCAGCGGAACCTATGCCTCGTGGAACATCGTGTCGGGCCCTCGCGAGCCTTCAGACGAGTGCCTATATTGGGGGTGCCGCGCCGTCCTCGCTCTCGCTCGGAACGGACGATCCGAATCCGACTGGCTGAACTACGAGGCGCTGGGGCTTATCAGCATCGCACGATCGCGGGATACGGCGGCCGCCAGCCCGGAGGAAGCTAGCGTTGAGATGTACCGAAGGGCGTGTTCCCAGATATCGAGAATGCACTTCGATCGAGCCCAGCGAGCCGGGTACTGGCAGCTCGCTCCGAGCAACGCCCCGGCCTCCGAGCATTCGGCGATGACTGCCAGATTGCGCCGGATGCTGAAGGCCGCGAACTCCCGTGTGCACGTCGCATGCGACTTCAGCCCACTCGGCAGTGACGCGTGGACCGTACTCTTCGTCCCCGAGGAGCTCCGGTGGGAGCCGGAGCCCGAAGCGTCAGAAAGCCACGAATATGAAACCAAGGTCCGCGTGATCGGCCTGGGTTCGATCGGAGTTGCCGCCGTGAAGTCGGCCGTAGAGCGCGGGCTCGCCAAGGAAGTCGCATTGCTGGTCGATACCGACGGAGAAGCTCTGAACCGGAAGCGCGGACAAGATCTCTCGGCGCTCACCGTCGGATATGAGACTTGCCGACTCAAAGGCACAGGCGGAGATGAGGAGATGGCGCGGAAAGCCGCGTCGGAGGACGAGGGCAGACTGCGCTACAACATATACGGGCGAGACCTTGTCGTCGTGGTTGCGGGGCTAGGTGGCGGCACCGGATCCGGAATTGCCCCGGTGCTCGCCGAGTGGGCAAGCGGCTACGGCGCGCTGACAATTGCGGTAGTTGCGGAGAACGCAATGACAGGAAGTCCCCGTAGGGCCATGCTTGCGGCACGTGCCCTGGAGCAACTGCAGTCGCGTGCTGACTGCGTGCTGGTGGCGAATGCCGCCGGGCTCCGGGAGTTGGTCAACAACGGTAACCGCAGTCGATCTATCGAGACCGAGGAGATCGAACTGCTCGCAGACGGCGTGTTGAGCCTCGTTCAGCCCGTGCTGGCGGCGGGACTTGTGGGGTTCGACTTCGCGGACATGCAGACAATCTTCCGCCGTTCGGGATGGGCGAGAATTGGGGTCGGCTGGGCGGGAGGGGAGCGCCGCGCAACGCGTGCAGCAAAGACCGCCGTGTCGTCCGCGACGCTCGGCGCGCTTGCCGAGTCCTCCGGCGTGCAAATCCTGATCTCGGCCGGCGTCGACGTGCGGCTGGACGAGCTGGAGGAGGCCGCGAGTGTCGTCTACGAGGAAGCACCGGAGACTGCGAACACCATCTGGCAGGCGGTGCTCAGCGAAAAGCTGGAGGGAATCGAGGTGACTGTCGTCGCCACCGGGATGCCTGCCCCCATGGCACCTCGAGACGCTTTACCGATGGTTGAGGCGAAGGAGGATTCCTGATGAAGAAACTCATCGGCTTGGCATTCGTGGTGGCAGGTCTCGCCACAAGCTGCCATGGAATCATCAAACCTGTGTCCGTCGTCGAGGCGCTGGCGGGGGTCGGCGTGTGCGTGCTCGGACTGCTCGCCACCTGGGAGTCCGAGCGAGGCAAGCGGTGACGGGGCTCGAACTTGTGGCGGTGTCGCGATGACCGCCGCGAGACCTTGGCGACGCGGGGTGCCGGACTTCTGCGCCATCGACTTCGAGACCGCCAACGAGCACTCGAACAGCGCATGTGCACTTGGCGTGGCTCGTGTCGCCAAGGGGCGCGTTGTTGCAACGGCGACTTGGCTGGTGCGACCGCCGTTCCGACGATTCGAGTACAAGTCCATCCATGGCATCGGATGGCGTGCCGTCAAGACGGCACCGACGCTCGCGGAGTTGTGGCCCGCCGTTGAGCCGTGGATCAAGGGCTGCCGTTTTCTCGCCGCGCACAACGCCGCGTTCGACAAGAAAGTGCTCGCCGCGTCCCTTGAGCCAGCGCAAGCGGACGCGAGCCGGCTCCCTCCGTTCCTGTGCACGGTCGCGCTCGCGCGGTTCATGTGGGGGACTGAGCACGCCGGGCTCGCGCGCGTCGCGAGGGCGCTGAAGATCCCCCTCGTCCACCACGACCCGGCTTCCGACGCACGGGCTTGCGCCGAGATCATCCTGCACGCCCAGCGGGACTGGTGGAGATCCAGCGCGACGAGCTTGGATTTGTTCGAGCTGTGCATGCCCCAGTGCGCACGATAGGATGAGGCCGTGTCGCCCCGAAACAACGACCGATCCGCGACAGCCCGCATCAGCGGCGCACTGCGGGATGCGCTGCTTGTTGGGCGTCCGCTGACGTACGAGGAGTTGGCGGCGGCGGCGGGATGTGACGAGCGCACCGTTCGAAACTACCTCCGGGATCCCGGCTGGGCGCCGGACCTCTCGCTGACGCGATCGCGAGGCGCCGACGGCCGGGTTCGCGTGAGAAGTGCAACCCCCGCGGAGCAGGTGACGTTCGAGACCATGGCGTTCGACCTGGCGCACGATATCCTTCGCAGGTTCTTCCCGATCGCGGGTACATCCCTGGACCGACGGGGACGACGGTCAGTCGAACACGTCGTCGCCGTTTCCGTGCGCGGCGCGTACGAGTATGGCCCCCTCCACTTGGGCGCGGTAAGGAAGTGGCTGGCGGCTGTGAACCAACCTCGACGGCTCGTTTCGTTCGGCTACCGGAGCCTCAGTTCCGAAACGGGCCCGCGACGGGTTTGGCCCGTGGGCGTCCTGATCCGGGGGATGGCGACCGTGTACCTCGTCGGTCACCCCAGCGATAGCAGGGATCGCCGCGCTGTCCGCACGTACGCGCTTGAGAGAGTGGACGAACCCGTTCGACTTCTCTCGGCAAGGGAGTCCGGTTCGGCCCCCCCGCACCTTGCGAAGCTCTCCGCGTCCGATGCCGGCGACTTGCCGTTCAGCATCTTCCGTGCAGTCGGCCGCGATGGCGTCACGGCAAAGGTCAGGTTTGCGGCGACGGTCGCCGACCAGATCCTGGGCCGGCGTTGGCATGCGCGGCAGCGAATGCGCCGGTTGCGTGATGGACGGGTTGAGCTGACGTTCGGGCCGGTCGACGTCGAGGAGGCGGCAGAGTGGGTCCAGGAGTGGATCGGTGAGGTTGATGTGCTCGGCGACCCCAGTTTTCGGGACTTTTGGCAACGACGAGGCCAGTCCCAAAGGAGGTGAAGTAACCGTGAGCATCAGCGACACTCGGCGTGAACACCTTGTGGCGCAGATCGAGACGTACGCGAAGAAGGTTCGCAGCCTCGACAATGCACACATCGCCATGCTTGGCGCCTACGGGAAGAGCGCCAAGGAGTTGATCGACTCAGACACTGGCGATCGAATCACTCGCATGAGCACTCTATTCGGCAGCGATTGGAGTGCAGGCGCCAGCGGACCATCCATCCTCGATGCAGTTGAGATTCAGATCTGCGACGAATGCCAGCACTCCCTCGCGCTTGCATGGCTGCTCGACCCCTTGCGAGCGGGGCCGATCGCCGAGCCTTTCTGGTTCCGGCTTCTGGACCTGCTCTCCGAAAAGGCGCGGGGCACTGGCGCTCAGAATGCCGAATCGTCGCGTCTTGCAGCAATCGTCGAGGGCGTGCGCGCAGGAGACCTGAAGCGCGTCAGTGTTCGGCCGCGGTCAGCCGATGACGAATTCGAGTTCGCTGGCGACTTCGGGCGACCGGACGTGTTCGCGCGCGCATTCAAGCAAGGGTCCCTTGCCTGGGCGTTGCTTGTTGAGGTCAAGACGAAGGCAAGCACGCCAGAGCAGCCAGGGCAACTCAAGCGATATCACGACGGCGTCGCGGCCATCGCGGAGGGCGATGAAACGCGAACGGTCTTCGTATTCCTGGCGGAGTCGAAGAGGAAGTTGGTGAGCGCAGGGGATACACTTGATCGCTGGATCTGCATCTCATGGAGAGAGATCGCGGCGATCCTCTTGAAGTTGTCCGAGGACGCGGACCTCCCGCCGTGCGCCAGGGTCTTCTGCGGGCAGTTCCGGCATGCCATTCGCCGATGGGTGCTCGGTGAGGTGATGTCATATATTCTGCAGGACAGGTTCAGGATGCTGACGCTGGAATGGCAAGACAGCAAATTGGCTCCGCCAGAGGGAGTCGAAGCTACGAGAACGAGCACTCATTCCCGCGCTTGTGAATTGGAGCGTGACGCCGCAAGAAGGGAAGGTATCTGATGCTGACCGACCTCAGTCGAACCTACCTCGAACACCTCGATGCAATCGTGGCGGGACGCCTGGCCGTGGAAGCGGACATTGCCAGAGTGATCAAGGCGGTCCGACAGGAACTGGCCAAGACCGACGGAGAGTTCACGCCAGAGCAAACCGACGCAGGGCTGGTCTTGACCGTTGTTTCCGGCAACGATGACGAATTCAGATGGTACAGCCTTACGTTGAAGTGGACGATCGAGAGTGGCTGGCCGGAATTGGGCTTCGAACTGAAGGACCTTCCTCCGCAGCTCTTTGAACACTATTTCTCGCGTATAGAATTGCCCACGTTCGATCGGCGTCAGTTGCTCTCGAACCCCGTTGAGACGTGCCTGCGAGCGTGGCGCTCTGCCAGGGCGCTACTTGACCCCGCGACCGAAAGCGCGGAATTCGATCTACGGCATTCTGGCGTGATGCTGCTTCGCACGATTTCGCGCGGTCTGGTCCCAAAGTTGAAGAAGCTCCCCGATACCGTTGAAGTGACTTCCGCTGGAGCCACGTCGAGCGACGGAGACCGAGTATTCCCCGCGTACGTCGAGTGGAGCGTAAGAGTCGGTGAAGATGAGTACGAGTGGTGCCTGACTTTCGATCCCGTATTTGGCAAGGGAGGGACACCCTGGCTTGCACTTGTTGTGTGTGAAGGTCACACGTGGCTCAAGAGCGTGGGCGGAGCCACTCAGCCGGAGGAGTACCACGGCGATCCCGTCGTGGCGGACTTCACCCCGCAGCTGCGAGCCGTCCTCAGCGAGGAGCAACCGGCTGGAGACGTCGCAGCCGAAATATCGGAGGCGTGTCTTAGACTCTACAAGGGGCTGGTTGCTGGTCAGGCCCCTGGCACACGACCGAGCAAGCCGCGAAAGTGATGGTCCACCGCTTCCGTGGACTAACAAGACGAGGCCCCAGGCCCGGCTGACGGGGCACCCGCAGCACGACGCCTACGCACGGAGAGATCTGCGCTTCAGCCACGGACGCTCGATGCCGTAATACGAAAGCGCCGAGGTCGAGAGCACGACTGCTACCCACAACCCGATTCGGCGAGGAACGCCGCATCGAACGGGGAGCCCTGCGATGATCACCGCGAGCAGGCTGTGCCAAAGGTACATCCCGTACGAGATCCTTCCCACGAAGCGAGCGATGGGATTGCCGAGCACCACCAACGAAACGGGCCCCGACGCGGCGGCCACCCCGACGATGGACGAGCAAGACAATCCAACAAGCGAATAGCCAACGACCACCCAGAGCAGTTCGAAGCGAGCGATCGGCCACGGACCCAAGCCCCAGTACGTCAAGGCGGCGAGCACTGCGAGCGCCGGCACGAGCGCGGCCCGCGCGACGCGCACCACGATGCGCCAGCGCCTCGGGTTTTCGAAGAGCACAGCCAGCAAGCATCCCATCGCGAGCACGTCGGCCCGGCAGAATGGAAGGACA
>Ga0116174_10003141_pt1 | contig 13721 bp, 8 predicted proteins | sample AD_UKC087_MetaG_FD_89801 | JGI IMG/M metagenome (GOLD analysis project Ga0116174, IMG submission 89801) | Active sludge microbial communities of municipal wastewater-treating anaerobic digesters from USA - AD_UKC087_MetaG | ecosystem: Engineered > Bioreactor > Anaerobic > Digestate | place: USA...
ATCACGCGCTACCTGCGCGCGCAGCACCACATCAAGGCGCTGGTGGTGGCCTGCAACACGGCCACGGCCGCCGCCATCCATGAAGTGCGCAGCAGCCAGCCCGACCTGCCGCTGGTGGGACTGGAGCCCGCCCTCAAGCCCGCGGCAGTGCTGAGCAAGACGGGTCGCGTCGGCGTCATCGGCACGCGCAGCACACTGACAAGCGACAAATTTTCCCGACTACTGGCCTCGCTGGCCGGGCAGGCCGAGTTCGTAATCCAGCCCTGCGACGGCCTGGCCCGCGCTATCGAGCACGGCACAGCGCAGCCCTTGCCCGCCGACCCAAACGCTACAGAAACAAGAGCGCTGTGTGCACGTTACATCAGCGCGATGGGCTCATTTGGCACCGAAACTGGCCAGATCGACACGCTGGTGCTGGGCTGCACGCACTATGTCTTTGTAGCGGACGAGTTGCGCGCACTGGTCGGCCCGCAGGTACACCTCATCGAAACCGGTGAACCCGTGGCACGGCAAACGCGGCGCCTGCTGCACAAGGATGCGCTACTGGCCCCCGAGGAGGGGGCCGCAAAAGCACCCGCTTCCATCCGCCTGCTCACCACCGGGGCACTCGCGCCGCTGCAGGCGGCGGCACAGCGCTGGTTGCAGCTGCCGCCGGACTGCTGCGGCACTGTCACCATCCCCTGAATTCCGGTCAAATCAGGCTGCAGCCCTTATTGAAAAAGCGCAAGTAGCGATTGAATAGATAGCTATTCCACAGCCCACAAGCGCTCGCCCGCATGCTCCAGGTGCGTGAGATACAGGCGCAGGTCGAACTCATACTGGTGGTATTGCGGCTCCATGTGCTCGCACAGCTTGTAGAAGGCCTTGTCGTGGTCTTTTTCGCGCAGATGGGCCAGTTCGTGCACCACGATCATGCGCAAGAACTCGTCCGGAACCTGCTTGAACAGGGCCGCCACACGGATCTCATGCTTGGCCGCCAGGCGATTGCCCTGCACGCGAGAGACCGCCGTATGCAAGCCCAGCGCATGGCGTACCACATGGATCTTGCTATCAAAAACGACCTTGTTCACCGTGCCTGCATTGCGCAGATGGCGTGACTTGAGCTCTGCCGCGTAGTCGTACAAGGCCTTGTCGCTGCGCACCGCGTGCGGCTGGGGATATTTGCGCTGCAGCACTGCGCCCAGCTGCCCCTGGCCCAGCAGCTGCCTGGCCTGGTCTTGCAGCGATTCAGGGTACGTGCGCAGGTAGGGCAGAACCGTCTTCATGAAGTGACCAGCAACCGCTGTTGCGAACTGAACGCAGGGCCAGCGATGGGGCACCGCAACCGCTGACTTGGCGTTCTCAGTGAAGATGGCGCGGCCGACGCCCACCACCATGGCCGCCACCCGCACTGCCTGGGCCACCAGGTCCACGGGGCGGCTTGCCAATTTCCAGCGAATTCACCAGAGCGTCAAAACGCTGCGTGAACAGCTTGTCAATCTCGGCCACCACGCCGCCGAGCTCGGCACCATCGAAATGGCGCTCCATCATGTTCACGACATCCTGCACCAACAAATCGCGCTGCACCTGCATGATGGCCGCTGGCGTGGGGCCGACGAACAGCATCACGAAGTCATCGCGCGACTCGGTGCCATCGTCTTCCTCGTCTTCGTCGAAATCGACGTCATAGAACGTCACCTCAATGGCCGCGCCCAGTTCGGCCAGCTCATTGAGGCTCATGCACATTTCGTCGAGCGATTGGCGAAAATCCTCATCGCCACGCACCGTCCAGCACATCTGCAACAGATGCTCTTGTACGTCAAACTTGATGCCAGGCTCTTCCTCATAGGCGCTCGCCGCACCATCGGCCAGTGAACGCGCTCCGGCATATTTCCAAAGGGGCTTGAGCGCCTCCTGGAGCTGATCAAAGCTGGCATCTGCGCGCAACTGGACCTGTCCATGGACGTGGATTTCAAAGGGAGCGTTGTAACTTGACATGATTGAATCGTAGTGGTGCCCCGAGCCGGGGTCGAACCGGCACGCCCCTTTTCAGGAAAGCGGCGGATTTTAAGTCCGCAGTGTCTACCAATTTCACCATCGGGGCGCCGGCTGCCCAACGCACACCTGCGTCACAGCGTAACCCGGGCCGCGCGGACACGCAATGCCCCTGTCTTATCCGGTGAACGCAACGCCCGATCAACCGGACTATCGCCATCACCAAGAAAAAAGGGAAGCCGAAGCTTCCCTTGCATATCTGGAGCGGGAAAAGAGTCTCGAACTCTCGACCTCAACCTTGGCAAGGTTGCGCTCTACCAACTGAGCTATTCCCGCATTTACTTTTACACCCTGTCGTAACCTTCAGCGTGCATCAGCAAGACTCAAATTATAGCGTTATTTTTCGCCTTGCTGAAAATTTCGAAGAAATTTTCAAAAAATCTCTTCGATAACCATCGCTTGAAACCCACCTACAAAAAAGGGCCCGAAGGACCTTGTTGCATCGGTTTGAACCCATGGTGTTCTGGAGGCGCGGTCCGGAGTCGAACCGGACTAACCGGATTTGCAATCCGGGGCATAACCGCTTTGCTACCGCGCCAGAAAATTCACTTTCCTCTGACAAAAAAGGGAAGCAAAAGCTTCCCTTTTTGGAAATTGGAGCGGGAAAAGAGTCTCGAACTCTCGACCTCAACCTTGGCAAGGTTGCGCTCTACCAACTGAGCTATTCCCGCATTTTACCGAAGCCTCACATTGTACAACGTTTGCTGCGATGGAATGTATTGTAGCGCAATTTTTAGGGTGCGCCAGAATTTTTTGCATCAATGCTTCAATGGATCGGCATTGGCCACAACACCGGTGGATTTTTCAGCCGCTGACGCTACCACTACAGCCACTTCCTCGTCACTCAACGCGACAGGTTTGCGCTCCAGTGCGATTTCCAGCACCTTGTCGATCCATTTGACCGGCACGATCTCCAGCCCGCTCTTCACGTTGTCAGGGATCTCCTGCAGATCTTTGACGTTCTCTTCGGGGATCAGCACCGTCTTGATGCCGCCGCGCAATGCAGCCAGCAATTTCTCCTTGAGGCCGCCGATCGCAGTGACCTCACCGCGCAGGGTGATCTCCCCCGTCATGGCCACATCACCGCGCACCGGAATCCCCGTGAGGGCCGACACAAAGGCAGTGGTCATGGCAGCACCCGCGCTGGGGCCGTCCTTGGGCGTGGCGCCATCGGGCACATGGATGTGAATATCACGCTTTTCAAAGGCTTCATCCTTGATGCCCAGCATACGTGCCCGGCTACGCACCACGGTGCGTGCGGCCTCAACGGACTCTTTCATCACGTCGCCCAGCGAGCCCGTGCGGGTAATGACACCCTTGCCCGGCATGGTGGCCGCCTCGATGGTGAGCAAATCGCCACCGACTTCCGTCCATGCAAGCCCGACCACCTGACCAACCTGGTTTTGCTGCTCCGCCCGGCCATAGGTGTATTTGCGCACACCCAGATAGTCGGGCAGATTATCCTCATTCACCACCACCTGGGGCTCCAGCTTTTTCAGCTGCAACCCTTTGACGACCTTGCGGCAGATTTTGGAGAGTTCACGCTCCAGTGAGCGCACCCCCGCCTCGCGGGTGTAGTAGCGCACCATGTCGCGCACGGCGGCTTCGGTGATGAGCAATTCCTCATTCTTCACGCCATTGTTCTTGAGCTGCTTGGGCAGCAGGTATTTCATGGCTATGCTGGTCTTCTCGTCCTCGGTGTAGCCCGACAGACGAATGACCTCCATGCGATCGAGCAAGGCCGGCGGAATATTCATGGAGTTGGATGTAGCCACGAACATGACATCGCTCAGATCGAAATCGACCTCCACATAGTGGTCTCCAAAGGTGTGGTTCTGCTCGGGATCAAGCACCTCGAGCAGCGCGCTCGACGGGTCACCCCGAAAATCGGTCCCGAGCTTGTCGATTTCGTCCAGCAGGAACAACGGGTTGCGCACGCCCACCTTGCCCAGGCTCTGCAGCACCTTGCCCGGCATGGCCCCGATGTAGGTGCGGCGATGCCCCCGAATTTCCGCCTCATCGCGCATACCGCCAAGCGCCATGCGTACGTACTTGCGCCCGGTAGCCTTGGCAATCGACTGCCCCAGCGAAGTCTTGCCGACACCCGGTGGCCCCACCAGACAGAGGATGGGCGCCTTGACCTTGTCCACACGCTGCTGCACCGCAAGGTATTCAAGGATGCGGTCCTTGACTTTATCAAGCCCGAAATGGTCTTCGTTGAGCACCGTTTCGGCGTTGCCCAGATCGTGCTTGATCTTGCTCTTCTTGCTCCATGGCAAGCCGGTCAGCACATCGATATAGCTGCGCACCACCGTGGCTTCGGCGGACATGGGCGACATCAGCTTGAGTTTCTTGAATTCGGCTTCCGCCTTCTTGCGCGCCTCTATGGGCATCTTGGCCAGCTTGATCTTTTTCTCTATCTCTTCCATGTCGGCGCCTTCTTCTCCCTCGCCGAGCTCCTTCTGGATGGCTTTGACCTGCTCGTTGAGGTAGAAGTCGCGCTGGTTTTTCTCCATCTGGCGCTTCACGCGGCCGCGAATCTTCTTGTCGACGTTCAGGATGTCGACCTCACGGTCCAGTTGCTCGAACAGATTCTCCAGGCGCGCCTTGACATCGGACAGATCCAGAACCACCTGCTTGTTCTCCAGCTTCAGCGGCAGATGCGCGGCAATAGTGTCAGCCAGGCGGCCCGGATCGTCAATGCTCGCGATGGAAGTCAGGATTTCAGGCGGAATCTTCTTGTTGAGCTTGACGTATTGGTCAAACTGCTGCATCACGGCACGGCGAAGCGCCTCAATCTCGCTGGATTTGTGCTTCTCCTGGTCTGGCTCCACCGGGGTGATGCTGGCCATGAAATGCGACTCGGCGTCCGCAATGGACGTCACCAGCGCTCGCTGCTGCCCTTCTACCAGCACCTTGACGGTGCCGTCAGGCAATTTGAGCATCTGCAAGATGGTGGAGACGCACCCCACATCGAACATATCCTCGACCGAGGGCTCATCCTTGGCAGCGGCCTTCTGGGCCACGAGCATGATGCGGCGGTCGGACTCCATGGCCAACTCCAGCGCCTTGATGCTCTTGGGGCGCCCTACGAAAAGCGGAATGACCATGTGGGGAAACACCACTACATCGCGCAGAGGCAACAGCGGCAGGTCAAGGGGGGTGGCTGGCAGGGGGGTGTGTCCGGACATGGAAATCCTCAAAGTACTCTGTGGAATATGGTCCACATGTGGGGATTTTCAACCCTTGCGCGCAGCCGCGCTGGCGCAAGGGTTGATGGGTTCAGGGGGCAGCAGCTGGCGCCCGCTCCGGGCCGTTCAGGCCTTCTTGGCCGCCTCGCGGTACACGAGCAGGGGCGGCTTGTTTTCTTCGATGGCGGACTCATCCACCACCACCTTTTCGACATTGCTGGTATTGGGCAGATCGAACATGGTGCCGATCAGCGACTGCTCCAGGATGGAGCGCAGTCCGCGGGCCCCCGTCTTGCGGGCCAGCGCCTTGCGGGCAATGGCTTTCAAGGCGGCAGGACGGATCTCCAGGTCGACCCCTTCCATGGCCAGCAGCTTGCTGTACTGCTTGACCAGTGCATTCTTGGGCTCGGTCAGGATCTGCACCAGCGCATCTTCGCTCAGCTCGGCCAGCGCCGTCACCACGGGCATGCGGCCCACCAGCTCGGGAATCAGACCGAACTTGATCAGATCTTCCGGCTCGATCTCGGTGAACACTTCGGACAGCGAGCGCTGCTTCTTGCTCTTGACAGATGCACCAAACCCGATGCCGGAGGCCTCGGTGCGGTTCTCGATGACCTTTTCCAGACCCGCAAAAGCGCCGCCACAGATGAACAGGATGTTGGTCGTGTCGATCTGCAGGAAATCCTGGTTCGGGTGCTTACGCCCGCCTTGTGGCGGCACACTGGCCATGGTGCCTTCAATGAGCTTGAGCAGCGCCTGCTGCACGCCCTCGCCCGACACATCACGGGTGATGGAGGGGTTGTCCGACTTGCGCGAGATCTTGTCGATCTCGTCAATATAGACAATGCCACGCTGGGCGCGCTCCACCTCGTAGTTGCAACTTTGCAGCAGCTTCTGAACGATGTTCTCGACGTCCTCGCCCACATAGCCGGCCTCGGTCAGCGTGGTGGCATCGGCCATCACGAAAGGCACATCCAGCATGCGCGCCAAGGTCTGCGCCAGCAGCGTCTTGCCTGAACCCGTGGGGCCGATCAGCAAAATGTTGCTTTTGGACAGCTCCACATCGTCCTTGTGGGCCTTGTCCTTGTGGCGCAGTCGTTTGTAGTGGTTGTACACCGCCACCGCCAGCGTGCGCTTGGCCTGGTCCTGCCCAATGACATAGTTGTCCAGGTTGGCCTTGATTTCGATCGGCGTGGGCAGATCGCTGCGCCCTTCGCGCGCCAGTTCACCTGCGGGAAGCTCATCGCGAATGATTTCATTGCACAGGTCAATGCACTCGTCGCAGATAAAGACCGACGGACCGGCGATCAGCTTCTTCACTTCGTGCTGGCTTTTGCCGCAAAAAGAGCAGTAAAGGGTTTTTTCGCTGGAAGAGCCTTTTTTCTCGGCCATGGGGGCAATGCCTTGTTTCGGAAAGTTGTCGGGATGATACCCAAATAAAAAGCGGCGTCTTCCCTGTGGGAAAACGCCGCGCGGCCGCCATGGGCCGTTTCAAGTACGCTTGTGAATCACCTGATCGATGATGCCGTAATCCTTGGCTTCATCGGCCGTGAGGAAGTAATCGCGCTCGGTGTCTGCCTTGACCTTGTCCAACGGCTGGCCGGTACGCTCGGCCAGGATACGATTCATCTGGTCCTTGGTGCGCAGGATGTCGCGCGCATGGATTTCGATGTCAGTGGCCTGGCCGCGCGCTCCGCCCAGCACCTGGTGGATCATGACCTTGGAGTTGGGCAGCGAAAACCGCTTGCCCTTGGCACCTGCAGCAAGCAAAAAGGCCCCCATGCTGGCGGCAAAGCCCACGCACAGCGTGGAGACATCCGGCTTGATGAACTGCATGGTGTCATAGATCGACATGCCGGCGGTGACACTACCGCCCGGGGAGTTGATGTAGAACGAAATGTCCTTGTCTGGATTTTCGCTTTCCAGGAACAGCAACTGCGCCACCACCAGGTTGGCCGTCTGGTCATTGACCTCGCCCACCAGAAAGATGACGCGTTCCTTCAGCAGGCGCGAATAGATGTCATAGGACCGCTCACCACGGCCCGACTGCTCGATGACCATGGGAACCATGCCCAGGTTTTGTGTTTCCAATGCGCTCATTTTTTCTCCAGTCAAGCAGATACTGTATCCAGAAATGAATTGGGGCTTGTGCACGAAAGCACAAGCCCCTGATGGACGGCTACCGCGAGATCATCCGCAAGGGACGCGCTCGGCTGCCCGAGCCTCAGCCCTGGCCCATCAGTTCGTCGAACGACACTGCCTTGTCGACCACCTTGGCCTTGCCCAGCACGAAATCAGTCACGTTGTTTTCAATGACAACCGCTTCGACTTCGGCCAGACGCTGGCGATCGCCGAAGTACCAGCGCACCACGTCTTCGGGCTTCTCGTAGCTGGCAGCCAGCTCATCGATGTGGGCCTTGAGCTGCTCTGGCTTGGCATGCAGTTCATGGGCACGCACCAGCTCGGCCACCACCAAGCCCAGGCGCACACGGCGCTCGGCCTGGGGACGGAACACGTCTTCCGGGATTTCGGCCTTGTCGGCGTCCTTGATGCCGCGCTGCTTGAGTTCGGCACGGGCGCCTTCGAGCAGGCGGGCGATTTCAGCTTGCACGCTGGCGTTGGGCAGATCGAGCTCGGCCTTGGCGACCAAGGCATCCATCACGGCGGCCTTGTTGCGAGCCAGCAGGCGGAACTTGACTTCACGCTCCAGGTTCTTCTTGATGTCGGCGCGCAGACCTTCCACCGAGCCGTCGGCAATGCCGAGCGACTTGGCCAGGGCATCGTTCACTTCGGGCAGATGGGCGGCTTCGATCTTTTTGATGGTGACCAGGAAGTCGGCCGTCTTGCCGGCCACATCCTTGCCGTGGTAATCGGCAGGGAATGCCAGGGGAAAGGTCTTGCTCTCGCCCGACTTCATGCCACGCACTGCGTCCTCGAATTCCTTGAGCATCTGGCCTTCGCCGACCAGAAACTGGAAGTCTTCCGCCTTGCCGCCTTCGAAGGGTTCGCCATCGATCTTGCCTTCGAAGTCGACCGTCACGCGGTCACCATCCTGTGCCGCCGCATCGAGCGCGCGCTGGGCAAAGCTGCGACGCTGCTTGCGCAGGATGTCGATGGTCTTGTCGATGGCGGCATCGGTCACTTCGGCCGACAGCTTTTCAACTTCTGCGCCAGCCAGATCGCCGATCTTGACCTCGGGAAACACTTCGAAGATGGCATCGAACGTGACCTGGCCTTCGGGAGCGCCCTCTTTTTCGGTGATGCGTGGCTGGCCCGCCACGCGCAGCTTGGCTTCGTTGGCGGCCACGGAGAAGGCCTCGCCCACCTTGTCATTGAGCACTTCGTACTGCACAGAGTAGCCATAACGCTGGGTGACGACGTTCATGGGCACCTTGCCGGGACGGAAACCGTCCATCTTCACAGTGCGGGCCAGGCGCTTCAGACGCGCGTCGACTTCGGACTGGATGGTGGTCAGGGGCAGGCTCAGCGTGATCTTGCGCTCGAGCTTTTCAAGGGTTTCAACAGTAACGGACATCGCTCTTCCTCGTATGAATGTGGATCGTGCTGGCTGCAGCGCAGCGGCGCCGTGTTCCGCAAAGTCTCACATGGGTGGTGCGCGGGGGGGGACTCGAACCCCCACACCATTGCTGGCGTCAGGACCTAAACCTGGTGCGTCTACCAATTTCGCCACCCGCGCGGTTCTACAAACAAACAGGCGGCGAGCCAAGGCCAGCCGCCCGTGTGAAATTGGTCAGCCTTCGATTTTACCCTGATGTGCGAGCCTGGTTTGCATCCGGGCAGTCATGGCACCTACGCAACAGGTCGACGCACGCGGAACCAGGCCGCGTACATCGCAGGCAGTGCCAGCAACGTCAACACGGTCGCCACCAGCAGCCCCCCCATGATGGCCACGGCCATCGGACCCCAGAACACGCTGCGCGAGAGCGGAATCATGGCCAGCACCGCCGCCGCCGCCGTGAGCACAATGGGGCGCAGGCGGCGCACGGCAGATTCCACAATGGCGTCCCACGCCGGCACGCCCCGCGCGCGGTCCTGCTCGATCTGGTCGATCAGGATCACCGAGTTGCGCTGGATCATGCCCATGAGCGCAATCACGCCGAGCAAAGCCACGAAGCCGAAGGGGCGCCCCAGCAGCAGCAAGGCCGCCGCCACGCCCGCCAGGCCCAGCGGGCCGGTCAGAAACACCAGCAAGGCGCGGCTGAAGCTGTGCAACTGCAGCATGAGCAAGGTGAACGTGATGAACAGCATGATCGGAATGCCGGCCGCAATCGAGGCAGAGCCTTTGGAGCTTTCTTCCACTGCACCGGCTACGGCAATGCGGTAACCCGCCTGACCAGCAGCGCTCCACCGGGCCTCGAGCTCGCGCAGGCTGGGCAGCAGCGCATCCGTCACCGTGGCGCCTTGCAGGCCTTCGACCACATCGCCCTGCACAGTGATGGCGTAGTCGCGGTTTTCGCGCCACATCACCCCGGGCTCCCAGGTGAACACGGGCTTGGCGATCTGCGTGAGCGGAATCGACTTGCCCGAGGCCGTGGGCAGATAGGCGCTGGCAAGGTCGGTGATGGCATGGCGCTCCTCGAACGGCTGGCGCAGCACGATGTCGATAAGCTTGTCGCCCTCGCGGAACTGCCCCACCTGCGTGCCCGACAAAAGGGTTTTGGAGGCCTGCGCAATCGACTGGCTGCTCACGCCCAGCGCGCGCGCCTTGGCCTGGTCCACCTCCAGGCGCAGCACTTTCACGGACTCGTTCCAGTTGTCGTTCACACCCCGCATCTGGGGGCTCTGCCGCAGCAGGGCCTTGACCTCGTCGGCGCGCTCGCGCAACACCTGCGGGTCAGGACCCTCCACACGGAACTGCACGGGATAGGCCACCGGCGGGCCATTGGGCAGCAGCTTGATGCGGCCCCGCACTTCCGGAAACTCTTGCGCCAGCAGCGCCGGCAACTTGTGGCGCAGCGACTCGCGGATCTTCAGGTCTTGCGGCACCACGATGAATTGCGACACATTGGTCTGCGGAAACACCTGATCGAGCGGCAAATAAAACCGCGGCACCCCTGAGCCCACCCAGGTGCTGACGGTGCCCACACCGGGCTCGGACAGCAGGCGCTGCTCCACCCGCCGGGTGACCTCTTCATTGCCCGCGAACGAAGTGCCCTCGGGGAACCAGATGTCCACGATGATCTCGGGGCGTATCGAGTCCGGGAAGAACTGTTGCTGCACCTTGCCCATGCCGACGATGCCCAGCGCAAAGGTCAGCACCGTGGCGCCAATCGTCAGCCAGCGGTGCTCCACACACCAGTGCACCAGCCGGCGAAAAGCGGTGTAAAAGGGGCTATCGAACACCTCGTGCGGATCGTCCGTGACGCCCTGGCGGGCCTGCGCAGCCAGCACATGCGGCGGCACCTTCAGCAGGAATGTGCCCAGATAGGGCACGAAATACACCGACACGACCCAGCTGAGCACCAGCGCAATCACCGTCACGGCAAAAATGGCAAAGGTGTATTCGCCCGTCACCGACCTGGCGATGCCGATGGGCAGAAAACCGGCGGCGGTGATGAGCGTGCCCGTCAGCATGGGCATGGCGGTGAGCTCATAGGCAAAGGTGGCGGCGCGCACCTTGTCGTAGCCCTCTTCGAGCTTGAGCACCATCATCTCGACCGCGATGATGGCGTCGTCCACCAGCAGGCCCAGCGCAATGATCAGAGAACCCAGCGAAATCTTGTGCAGGCCAATGCCCCAGTACCACATTGCAAGAAAGGTCACGGCCAGCACCAGCGGAATGGTGATGCCCACCACCAGCCCCGGGCGCGGATCGATATACCAACGCTTCCACAGGGGGTGCTTGCTCGGGCGCTTGTGCAGCCCCAGGCTGATGAAGCTCACTGCCAGCACGATGACCACCGCCTCGACCAGCACCCTGACGAACTCGTTCACCGAACGTGCCACCGCCTTGGGCTGGTCCTGCACGTTCACCAGCTTCACCCCCGCCGGCAGCGTAGCGTCGATGCGCGCGGCCACCCCCTGCAAGGCCTTGCCCAGGGCGATGATGTCACCGCCCTTGGCCATCGACACCCCGAGCGCAATCACTTCACGCCCCTGGTGACGCACCTTCACCGTGGGGGGGTCGACATAGCCGCGCCGCACCTCGGCAATGTCCGACAGGCGCAGTTGCGCCCCGCCGCCGCTGGCGGCGGCCCCATTGCCTGCGCCCCGAATGGGCATGGCGCGCAGGTCTTCAATGGCGTTGAACTGCCCGCCCACCCGCACCTGCACCTGGTCTTGCGGCGTCTGGAAGGCGCCGGCGCCTTCCACGGCGTTTTGCTGCCCCAGCTGCGCCAGCACCTGGTTCATGTCCAGGCCCAGCTGCGCCAGGCGCTTTTGCGACATCTCGATGAACAGCTTTTCGTCTTGCACGCCAAACAGCTCGACCTTGGCCACATCGGGCACTCGCAGCAGTTGCTGGCGCACCTCGTCGGCAAAGGTTTTGAGCTCGGCGTAGCTGAAGCCTTCGGACTCCAGTGCGTAAATCACGCCATACACGTCACCGAAATCGTCGTTGAAGAACGGCCCCTGGATGCCCCCGGGCAGCGTGCTGCGCATGTCGCCCACCTTCTTGCGCACGCTGTACCAGACATTGGCCACCTCGCTGGCCCTGGAGGAATCCTTGATCTGAAAAATGATCTGTGACTCGCCAGGCTTGGAATAGCTGCGGATCTTGTCGGCGTAAGGCACCTCCTGCAGCGTGCGCTCGATCTTGTCGGTCACCTGCTCGGCCACCTGCTGCGCCGTGGCGCCCGGCCAGTAGGTGCGCACCACCATGGCGCGAAAGGTGAAAGGCGGATCTTCATCCTGCCCCAGCTGGAAATAGGCCGCAAAGCCCAGCAGCATCAGCACCACCATGAGATAGCGCGTGAGCGCCGGGTGGTCCAGTGCCCATTTGGAGAGGTTGAAGCCCTCCTGGGGTTGGCGCTGGGTCATGGCCTGCCTTGCTGCGCGGAAGCGGCTGGCGCCGCTGCAGGGGCTGGCGCAACCGCTATTGATTTGGCAGCTTGCTGCATGGAAGAAACGGGCACTGCAACCGTTTTCGGCTGGTACACCATGACCTTCTGCCCCGGCGACAGCACATGCACGCCAGTGGCCACCACCTGCATGCCCGGCGCCAGGCCCGAGGCCACCACGGCCTCGTTGCCATCGGCCGTGGCAATCTGCACCGGCTGCGACTTCACGGTGCTGGTGGCAGGTTCATACACCCACACCGCCGTGCGCTGGCCCTCCTGGCGCAGCGCACTGGTCGGCAGCTTGATGGCGGGCGTCCCCGCGTGGCTGAAGGCCCTGGGTGTGACATACACCGTGGCGCCCAGGGGCGGCAACTCGGCGCCTTGCAGCGCCACCTTGACCTGGTAGGTGCGCGTGGCCGCATCGGCGCTGGCCGCCACCTCGCGCACCTGGCCTACCAGAGAAGCACTGCCGGACCAGACCCGGGCCGTCACTTCCTGGCCCGGCCTGATCTGTGCGACCTTGTCTTCGGGCACCGCGAACACCACATCGCGCGCACCGTCCTGCGCCACGCGCACCACGGGCGTGCCTGATGCCAGCACCTGGCCAGGCTCGGCCTCGATGCCCGTGACCACACCCGCCACATCGGCCACCAGCGTCGTGTAGGCCGTCTGATTGCCCTGTGCAGACAGCTGCGCACGCGCCTGGTCCAGCGCGGCCTTTGCGGCCTGGAGGGTGGCGTTGCGCCGCTCCAGCTCAGCGCTGCTGATGAAGCTCTGGTCTTTCAGCGCCTGGTAGCGCCGGTAGTCGGCCGCGGCCAGGTCGTGCTGCGTGGTGGCCGATGCCAGCTGCGCACGCGCGGCATCGGCCGCCAGCTGATAGTCGCGCGGATCGAGCTGCGCCAGCACCTGCCCGGCCTTCACCCGCTGGCCCAGTTCTGCCGGGCGCTGCACGAGCTTGCCCGCCACCCGAAAGCCCAGGCGCGACTCCACGCGCGCGCGCACCTCGCCTGCATACTCCACGCTCGATTGCAGCGCCCCCACACCTACGGTGAGCAGCTTGACCGAACGCACGGGCTCTTCGGGCGGCGCCGGCCGGGAGCATGCCGACAGCAGCGCAGCGCAGGCCAAAAGAAAAATATGCCGCGGCGAAGGCCGCAGGTTGAAAAGTGCGCGCATGGGAAATCCGGGGTAGGAACGGTGGTTGTCCGGCCACAATGAACCATGAATGCGCCGCCTCGAAAGATGCGACAAAGCGCCTTCCCATTTTTTGCGGCTTGACAAGGAACCCAACCATCAACTTTTACTGACTGACCGGTTAGTAATCTAGGGGGTCGACCCGGCAATGTCAAGCGACAATCCTGGCCGTGAACCCCCCGCCCCCCCCCCCCCCCCCCCCCCCCCCCCCGGCCCCCCCCCCCCCCCCCCCCCGGGGGGGGGCCCCCCCCCCCCCCACCGAAACCCCCCCCGGGCCCCCCCC
>Ga0116174_10003143_pt1 | contig 13714 bp, 10 predicted proteins | sample AD_UKC087_MetaG_FD_89801 | JGI IMG/M metagenome (GOLD analysis project Ga0116174, IMG submission 89801) | Active sludge microbial communities of municipal wastewater-treating anaerobic digesters from USA - AD_UKC087_MetaG | ecosystem: Engineered > Bioreactor > Anaerobic > Digestate | place: USA...
GATGTCCATATTTATCAAGCCTTTACCGAAAAAGAAGAAGTCAATTATATATTGGATCGCATTTTTTCGTTGAAACTAAAAGGTGTTGATTACCAAAAGATGGCCATTTTATATCGCAACAGCAGTTTACTACGCAATTTGGAACTGGGCATTATTCAAATGGGACTACCCTACCAAGTGTATGGCGGTGTTTCCTATTTACGCCGTCGGGAAGTCAAAGATATAATTGCTTATTTTAAACTATTGCTTAATCCCGATGATGTTTATAGTTTTCAAAGAGTGATTAATGTACCGTCTCGTTTGCTTGGTGAAGTGACGGTTGCGAAAGTTTTGGAGATTAAAAAGAAATATCACTTATCTTTATGGCAAGCGATTGACGCTTGTCAGGCCTTAATCTCCGATAAACGATTTACGGCTCTATTGGAATTTAAGAACCTCATTACGGCTTTTTCCTTGCGCCTGGAAGAAGAACATTTATGGACGGTTTTTGATGAATTGTTAGCCTTTATTAAATATGAAGACTATTTAAAAGAAGATGAGGATTTTGAGGAGCGCTGGGAAAATGTGCAGGAGTTTAAGAGCATTCTCTTACAAATTGAAGAATCACAAGGAGAATTGACAAGAAAGGAACGTTTACAAGCGGCTTTCGATGAGGCCATTTTATCCGATGATAAACTCCAAAACCAACGCCAAAACCCCCAAGGCCTAATTTTATCCACCATCCACTCCGTCAAGGGTTTGGAGTTTGACTATGTCTTTGTTATTGGCTTGGAAGAAAACATCTTCCCGAATGTCTTTCGTTTTGAAAGCGAAGCGGAATTGGAAGAAGAACGCCGCATTGCTTATGTCGCTTTCACAAGAGCCAAAAAACGATTATATCTTTTAAGTGCGAAAACCAGATTATTATATGGTAAGCATTTTACCAATAAAACTTCGCGTTTTGTTTTGGAGTTTGCCGGCATGAACCGGCTTAATGTTGATATTCAAGCAGAAGTTGTTGCGGATTATGCGCAAGAAGAAGCGCGCGGGATTGTTTCTGTTCGCCCGCAGGATGAAGTGAAAACCACGGATGGTGATTACCGAGTTGGGGATAAAGTTATTCATGAACAGTTTGGTGAGGGCATCATCATTGCTATTAATCGCAACATTGGTCAAATCTTTTTTGATAAGACAAAAAAACTGTCTAAAATTTTATTAACGCACTCGGGTTTAAAGAAAAAATAAAAAGGTCTTGCTTTTTTTGTGAAATAGGTTTACAATGGGTCATATATAAAAAAGCGAAGAAAAAGAGAAAAAATATTGACCTTGCTTTTAGAGATCTCATGGTTGGTGAAAATGAGGACAAGCCAATATAGAATGTACACTTTGGAGCTGTTTAGGCGAATTTTTAGTAGTTTAAACCGGGAAATCCCGTTAACGATGAATTGATTGATTGATCAAGAGTGATGGTTTTTTAACCATAAGCAGGGTGGTACCGCGGAATTTTCGTCCCTTAACATAATTGTTAAGGGACTTTTTGCTTTTTTATAGCAAGGAGGAAAAGATGATTAAATTTTATCAGGAAACTAATTTGCCGTTGGAGATGCACAAGGTGCGGATTGTACAGAAACTAAACTTAATTCCACTTGAAGAACGAAAGAAGGCTTTAGAACAAGCCGGATTCAACACCTTTTTGCTTAAAAACCGTGATGTCTTTTTAGATATGTTGACGGACAGTGGCACTAATGCGATGAGCGACAAACAACTAGCAGCGATGATGGAAGCTGATGACAGCTATGCCGGCAGTGAAACTTTCTTTAAATTGACAGCTAAACTGCAGGAAGTGTTTGGAACGAAGTATTTCTTACCCGCTCACCAAGGTCGGGCTTGTGAACACATTCTGGCCAAGGTTTTTGTGAAGCCGGGCAGCTTTGTGCCGATGAATTACCATTTTACCACCACCAAATCGCATATCATGCTTTGTGGAGGGGAAGTCTTGGAATTGTTCATCGATGAAGCTTTAGCGGTAACAAGCACATGTTTGTTTAAGGGTAATTTGGATGTTAAGAAGTTAGAGCAAGTTATTAAGGATAAAAAGGCGGAAAACATCGCTTTTGTGCGCATGGAAGCCGGAACTAATTTAATCGGCGGTCAACCGTTTTCCTTAGCAAATGCGAAGGAAGTTTTTGCTTTGTGTAAAAAACATGGCATCTTAACTGTGCTTGATGCTAGTTTGTTAGCTGATAACCTCTACTTTATTAAGATGCGTGAACAAGCTTGTTTTGATATGTCAATTTTAGAAATTACTAAAGCGTTAATTTCCCAATTCGACATCGTTTATTTTTCCGGTCGCAAACTAGGCTGTGCTAAAGGTGGCGGGATTTGTGTGAATGACGACAATTTATACTTGAAGATGCGGGAACTGATTCCCCTTTATGAAGGGTTCTTAACTTATGGAGGCATGTCAACCAGAGAAATGGAAGCCATGACGGTTGGTTTAACAGAAACGATGGATTTGGATATGATTTCACAAGGCCCGAAGATGATTGAATTTATGGTTAATGAATTACAAAGCCGCGGGATTCCGGTTGTTACGCCGGCTGGGGGCTTGGGTTGTCATCTTGATGCCTCGACCTTTATGGCGCACCTTCCTAAAAAAGAGTATCAATCAGCATCCTTGGTGGCGGCTTTGTTTTTGGTAAGTGGCTGTCGTGGGATGGAACGCGGGACTTTATCGGAGATAAGAGATGCGAACGGAAATGATGTGTTTGCCAATATGGAATTGGTGCGTTTAGCTTTGCCAAGGCGGGTTTTTACTTTATCACAAGTTAAATTTGTGATTGACCGTCTTTGTTGGTTATATGACCATCGCCAATTAATTGGCGGCTTAAGGTTTGTGGACGAACCAAAGATTTTAAGATTCTTTTTTGGGACCTTGGAACCGACATCGGATTGGGTCAATCAATTAGTTTCCCAGTTTAAAATTGATTTTCAAGACAGTTTATAAGAATATACAAATTTATTGAATATGTTCACTATTATCTGTTTGACATTTAGTCAAAAAAGCCCTATAATGAGAATTATTAGAGGGTAATTATGTGGACTAAATTTCGTCATAAAGTCGTTTTCGCCATTGTAAGACCGTTTTTTTGGGTTTTTTTGCGCCTTCGTTTCGGGTTTCGTGCTAAACCGTTTAAGTTACCCAAAAAGCCGGTTTTAATTTTGTTTAACCACCAAACCAGTTTAGATCCCTTTATGGTGGCGCTGTCTTTTAAAGGTCCCATTTACTTTTTAGCGACTGATGATATTTTTTCCCTGCGGTTTTGGTCGCCCTTAATTCGGTTTTTAGTGGCGCCGATTCCCAAAAGCAAATCATTTCGCGATTTTCAAGCCATTAAAAATATTATTACGGTTGCTGCTGAAGGCGGTGTAATCTCCTTGGCCCCGGAAGGCAACCGGACTTACAGTGGTCGCTTATGTCATATCGATTATGCCATTGTGAAGCTCATCAAACATTTAAAAATTCCCGTTTGTTTATATACTTTTAAACACGGCTATGGCATTAGTCCCCGCTTTTCACCCTTTATAAGAAAAGGGAAAATGACTGGGGAAGTAGCAAAATACTTAGACGAAGATACTATTAATCGTTTAAGCAACGATGAACTTTATCAAGAAATTGTGTCGACTTTAAGTATCGATGAGTTTTCTTCTAAACAATTGTTTAAGAGTTCTCATCGAGCCGAGTATTTGGAACGGGCGGTTTTCTTCTGTCCGGTGTGTCGTAGAATCGGGACGCTTCATTCCCATAAGGATATGTTACATTGTACTTATTGCCATTTAGAAGTAACTTATCAAGAAAACTTAAGTTTAACAGCTAACAATCAGTTGTTTAAGTTTACTTATCTATGGGAATGGATGGAATTTGAAAAGGATTATTTATTAGAACTTGATTTAAGCGAAAACCGAACCCTCTTTAAGGACGAAAAGGTTACTTTAAAAGAAGTCATTAAAAACCGCCGCAAGAAAAAACTCTTAAAGGGACAAATGATGATGGATTTTGAAAATATCAAAGTCACAGATGGCGAAAAAACCCTCATGTTTCCGCTTGATGATATTATCTCGATGGCTGTTATGGGACAGAATAAACTGAATATTTATTTTGGGAAAGCCATCTTTCAAATTAAAGCTCATCCACGCTTTAATGCTTTAAAATATATGCAACTGTATTTTCATATTAAGAACAAGAAAAAAGGAGTTACCGATGGAGATTTGGCAAGGTTTTTGGGAATTTAGTATTGGCATCGATCAAATGATGCTCCAATTAGGAATTATGATTGTGGCTTTTTTAATTGGCAATATGCTTAGAAGAAAGGTCGGTTTTATTAGAAAGTCATTAATCCCGTCTTCGATTATTGGTGGGATCATTATCTTATTATTAAAAATTTTTCCGTTTTTCCGTAATATACTGACAAAGGAGTTTATGGAAGTCATCACTTACCATGCCCTTGGTTTAGGAACGATTGCCTTATCGCTTAAGGCCAGTCCGAAAGGACCGGCTAAAGGCCGCAACAAAGAAATCATGAATGCCGGTTTAATTACCGTCAATTCCTATCTTATTCAAGGAATCTTCGGTGCGCTCATTACCGTTCTTTTAGCGGTGACCTTTATGAAGGGCTTGCTTCCGGCGTCAGGATTAATATTACCACTGGGTTTTGGTCAAGGTTCCGGTCAAGCCTTATCGTGGGGCACGATTTATGAAACCGAATGGGGTTTTACCGGCGGGGCCAGCTTTGGTTTAACCGTCGCTGCCATTGGTTTTTTAGTGGCTTGTTTATTTGGGCTAACTCATATCATTGTGCAGAAGAAGCGGGGCAAAATCGTCATTGGTGACCAAAGCGATGCTTTAGTGCAATTGGAAGAATTCACTTCGCCCAACGATGTACCGCTAACGGAATCGGTGGACCGCTTTACCATTCAAATGGCTTTAATTATCTTGGTTTACTTTTTGACCTTTTTAACGATTTGGGGAGTAGTGAAATTAGATGCCGGAAACTTCGTTGATAAGACTGTCAAACCGATGATTGTAGGCTTTAACTTTTTAATCGGGACCTTCTTTGCGATTCTTGTGAGGAAAGTCTTTGATGCCTTAAAGAAGACGAATTTAATGACAAGAGATTATCCGAATAATTATTTATTAAACCGCATCAGTGGCTTTTGCTTTGACTTTATGATGTTAGCGGGGATTGGAGCGATTCAGATTTCCGTATTAAAAGGTTTACTGGTGCCCTTAATACTAATGTGTGTTGTTGGAACAATCATCACTTATATCTATGTTTATAAGGCTTCGGAATATTGTTTTCCGGGTTATGTGGAAGAATCATTCCTATCGTTGTTTGGAATGTTGACAGGAACTTACAGTACCGGGATAATCTTATTAAGAGAAGTTGATTCCAAGTTTGAAACCCCGGCGGCCAACAACCTCATTTTCCAAGCTCCTTATGCCATTATGTTTGGGTGGCCGATCTTCCTCTTGCTCGGTTATGCACCAATGGGATTAAAGGAAACTTTGATTACAACCGGTATTTTGATTGTGCTCTTTTTAGGATTTAATGTCTTGTTATATCGCGATAAAGTGTTTAAGAAAAAACAAGCATAATTTTAACTCCAGCAATATGATTGCTGGAGTTTTTTAATGGGATATTTTAATTTATTTAATAATACAAGTTAAATTATGCAATAAAAACAAAGTAATAATTGAAAATAGTGTTAGTTTGTGGCATAATATAGAAGTAGTCGTCGGGACGTGGCGCAGTTTGGTAGCGCGTTTGGATGGGGTCCAAAAGGTCGCAAGTTCAAATCTTGTCGTCCCGACCATTTTTAGTGATTGACTTTCTCCAATAATATATCCATAACAACTGATTTGATATCTCTAAAATAGATGAGAAAAAACCTAAGAAAATGACAAAGAGTTTAAGGGAAATGCATTGCTTTGATTCCTCTGATAAAAAATGGTTTTTACCTGAATGCTTTTATGAGGTATCATTTTTTAATTTTAAGTAGAAGAGTTAAAATTTTGAAATTTCAGTTTATTATAAATAAATTATGAACAAATGAGCTAACTGATTTTTTCTGTATATGGTAAACTGAAATTGACCATCCTTTGAATAAAACGACACTCATAATCTAATAGATTGTGAGTAAATAAAGTAAGGGAAAAACAAAACCATTGTTAGATTTAAAAAGGGTTAATCCAAGAGGACACTAGAGAACTAGGAATTGTCCGCAATACCGTTAAAATATACCTTTGAGAGCATAAAGAATTGATGATAGAACCTTATGATGTTCCAACATTAACAGTTGCTATGGTGGATGGCTTAACCAACAAAACTCATCTTATTACAATCAAAAAAAGAATCATATTGATTAAGAAAAACTAAGGAGTGGTTATGTTGCTAAGCTGTCAATTCCCGTTGATGATTACATTTTCGAAATCTACACCATTATTAATCTAGTAAAAAGAAAAACAACAAAATAAAATGTGGCTTATAGCACACATTAATGATATAATAAAGATGGTGATAGTATGATACAAGAAACATTTGGTAATAGGATAAAAGAACTAAGAAGTTCAAAAATGATATCTCAATTAGAACTTTCTAGGCTTTCTGGAATTGATAGGGCCCAAATATCAAAAATAGAAAAAGGCAAAATAAATGTTACATTGGAAACAATAGCTAAACTAAGTAAAGCATTGGGGCTTCAAATCATAACCTTAATGGATTTACCAAACAATCATAAAATGAGGCCGTTTGTAAAATGGGCGGGAGGAAAAACGCAAATAATTGACAAAATAAAAAAAATGTTGCCACAAAAATTTGTCAATTATTTTGAGCCCTTTGTTGGTGGTGGGGCCCTATTTTTAGATATTGCTCCCCCAAAAGCTTTTATTAATGATGCAAACAAAGAATTAATTAATGCCTACTTGTGTCTTCAAAACGATGAACTATATTATCAATTGTTGGAAAAATTAGATGAACATGAATCAAAACATAGTGAAGAACACTATTATTTGATTCGGTCAATGGATCGTTTGCCTAACTTTTTTGAATTGCCAATATATCAAAGGGCAGCAAGAATGATTTATTTAAATAAATCATGCTTTAACGGCTTATACAGAGTTAATGCTCAAGGATATTTCAATGTTCCATCTGCTAAGAAAGATAAGGTAAAAACATATGATAGTGAGAATATGGAACGGATTAAAGATTATTTTTCACAATCTGATATCCATATTTCCTGTCAAGACTTTGAGTTGGCAGTAAAGCAAGCTCAAGCAGGCGACTTTGTTTATTTTGATCCACCTTACGATGTTTTAGATAATAAGGAGTCTTTTACATCATATTCAAAAGAATCTTTTGGTAAAGAAGAACAAGCTAGACTTGCTCGTGTATATAAAGAATTATCTCTCAAGGGAGTAAAACTCATGCTTAGCAATCATAATACAATTTTTATTAATGAACTTTATAAGGATTTTAATATAAACATTGTTAAAGCGAAAAGAATGATTAATTCAAATGCAAATGGCCGAGGAGATGTTGAAGAAGTAATTATTACAAATTATTAGGAGTAAGCTCATGATTGCCAATTTTGAAGAACAAAACATTTATTTAGATGACCAAGGCTTTACTTTGTTGTATGGAGATTCATTCAAGTTGCTTAAAAGAATAAAAGAAGAATCAGTTGACATGATATTTGCCGATCCCCCATATTTTTTGTCAAGTGGTGGAATATCTTGTAAAAACGGAAAACAGGTTTCTGTTAACAAAGGTGAATGGGATAACACCAAAACAATAGAAGAGAAAATAACATTTCACAGAACCTGGATTGGCCTTTGTAGAAGTGTTTTAAATAATGACGGAACGATTTGGATTTCGGCAACACTACATAGTGTTTATGCAATCGGGGTTGCTTTAGAGATGGAAGGCTTTTCTATTATTAACAATATCATTTGGCAAAAACCTAATCCTGCTCCTAACCTTGGATGTAGATGTTTTACTCATTCGACAGAAACATTAATCTGGGCAAGAAAGCAACTGACTGCCAAGAAAAAAGGTAAACATTACTTTGATTATCCGTTAATGAAAGAACTTAATGATGGAAAACAGATGAAGGATGTATGGTATTTTAACAAAGAAGAGCCAAGCATATGGAGTATTCCGACTACACCGAAGAAAGAAAAAAAAGAAGGGAAACATCCTACTCAAAAGCCACTGGAACTTCTTAAGAGAATTATTTTAGCTTCAACCAAAGAAAATGATTTAGTGCTTGATCCTTTTAATGGCAGTGGAACTACAGGTATTGCTTGTAAGCTTTTAAACCGAAATTATATTGGTATTGAAAATGAAAAAGAGTATTTGCATTTAACAAAAAAAAGATATGAGGTAATAATAAATGAGAAATTTTAATGAATGGATTGAAAACTTTAAAGAAAGCATAGCAGATTACAAATATTATGTTGATTTTGACAAAGTATATGCTGAAGTGGACAAAATAAAAGTTGAACTAAATATTATGAATAGTCTCATAGGTTCTCAAAATATTGAAAATGATTTTGAAAGTTTACTAAAAGAATATCCTCAAATTTTAAAATGTATTCCTATTTTAATTGCAAAACGTGAAAAAGAGATTATTGCGATTGATGAAGACGGCTCCTTTAACTTCAATTTTAATTATTTTAATTATTCAATTTCGGAATATAAAATGTTTATGAGGAAAACCGGATTATTTGAACTTATATCTAATAGAATCATAAATAATTTGGTTGATTATGTTTTGGGCGTTGAATCAGGGCTTAGTTCCAACGGAAGAAAAAATCGGGGCGGCCATCTTATGGAAAATATTGTTGAAGGTTATCTTAAAAAATCAAAACTAACATATTTTAAAGAGATGGATTTAAGAGATATAGAAACAAAATGGGGAATTGATTTATCACAACTTTCTAATGATGGAAAAAGTTCAAAACGGTTTGATTTTGTTGTAAAAACATCTTCGTGCATTTATGCGATAGAATGCAATTTCTACAGCAGTGGGGGCTCAAAACTGAACGAAACTGCGCGCAGTTACAAAATGTTGGCATTAGAATCAAAGAATATTAAAGGTTTTAAATTTGTTTGGTTTACTGATGGAATTGGATGGAAATCTGCAAGAAAGAATCTTGAAGAGACGTTTGATGTGCTCGAAGATTTATATTCAATACATGATTTAGAAAATGATATAATTTCCAAGGTTATTAAATAATATAAAGAAAAAACCATTTCCCACAATAATATATATGTGGAGGTGGTTTTTTTGTTATACAATGATGATTGTCTTAAAGTTATGTCTACTTTAAAAATAAAGTCCGTAGATATGATATTTGCTGACCCACCATATTTTCTTTCAAATGGGGGAAAAAGTATATCAAGCGGAAAAATTGTTTCGGTTAATAAGGGCGAATGGGATAAGAAAGAAAATTACGAGGATGTTAATGAGTTCACAAAAAAATGGCTGATGCTGTGTTATCAAATATTAAAAGATAGGGGTAGTATTTGGGTAACCGGAACCTATCATAATATTTTTGATATTAAAAAAGCAATGGATGAAATTGGATACAAACTAATTAATATAGTTATTTGGAAAAAGTTGGATCCACCCCCACTAATATATAAAAACAAATTTAAGTTTTCATATGAATTTATTATATGGGCAGATAAAGGCCAAGGACATTTATTCAATTATGATGAAATGTTTAATATTGAGAATGATGAAATGGAAGATGTATGGGTATTGCCATCAGTTCAAATGAATGAAAAACTATACGGATACCACCCTACCCAAAAACCAGAATGTTTGTTGGAAAGAATTATTAAAGCATCGACTAAAAAGGGTGATATAGTTTTAGATCCATTTATGGGGAGTGGAACAACTGGTGCTGTTGCTAAAAAATTAGGTAGACAATTTATAGGCATTGAAAAAGAAAAACGATTTTATCTAAATGCAAGCAATCGAATCAATGCTATCATGAAATAAGTAAGGTTGCTTTTTTGATAACACGAGAAGAGATTAATTTGTTTTCTTGTGGACATTAAATCTGTTTCTACTTGATAATATAACGAATTTTAACTTGATGTCGACATTGTTTTGAAATCAAGTTTTTTTGTTGTCAAATGTCTTTCCTTCTGTGTCCATTATTAAAGTCAATGTTAATTTCACAATAAAATTAGTGAAAAGAGCAAAACAAGGTGTTGATTAATGAAGGTATTTTATGGCATAATAAGTTTGAAGGAACGATAAAAATAAATGTGAATTCTTTAAATTGACAATTGACGAAGGTAAATCCATATTTAAGTTGGTCAATCAAATCATGGGATTAAATGCCAATCTAAACAATGAGCAATAGAATATCGAAATCTTGAGTGATGAAATTTAAGGAAATCTTTTATTGTCATTAAGGACTGTTAGTACAACATTAATGCTTTTTAGTAATATGCTGTTTACATAATGCAATATATTAAATAGAAAGGAAAACATATGGCAAAAAAACAAGCAACCAAAAAACCGAATCGACTGATTACCATTAAGCGATATGCTCTTGCGGCGGCCAATCTTTATGGTGTTATCAAACTAGAAGATTTCATCAAAATCTTTAACCATTATGAAAAAGAACCCTTAACCGAAGAAGAGGCCATAACTATGCTTGAACTTTTATCAAGCATTAGCGAAGATCTTGTATCTTATAAACAAGGGATTTTTGCAAACGGTTTATTCTATTTGTATAGGAACAAAGAATTTCAAATAGCTAAAGGGATACTGCAAGCACTATCTCATAGACCGCGTTATTTACCTGCTAAAGAAGAATTCCTTAAATTTGAAAATGAGCAATACATTGAACCGATGGAACCGCTCTTGGCTTTAGAAAGGTTTATTATCAAAAATGAACTGGTTAAAAATGGTAAACCGGATGAAATTAGATTTGATGTTCTCGATTTCCATTACAAAATCCTTTTGCAAGGAGAACCATCAGATTATATGAACTTTTTTCAAATGCGGGGATATGAGTTTAAAGACGAAATGCAAGTGAATATATTTATTGGTCTTATTATAGATCTTCACAACAATACTAGATCGTATGAACATTGTGGTCATACACCAGCAGAAGTCGGAAAAATAATGGAATAACAATTAAAGAAAACAAACTAATTTCATTGGATTTTATATTATTTCGATTGAAAACCCAAAAACAGCAAAATGATATGATATCTCTAAAGTAGACAGAGAATAAAAATAAAGATAATACCAACATTGTTTTATGGAAAAAAGCAAGGAGATGAAATTTATAATGGGCTTTGTAACCAACTCCAGTAGTTATAGTTCCACAACCATCAACATCAAGAATAAGAAATTAGTTGAGTTAATCATTGATTATCGTTTAGAATACGATCTTTTTGTCGGAGCCGATGTCCATTTTGCTGAGAATGAAATTAATGTTGTTTTTGAAGAAGATGGACCGTTGGCGGTGCCGAAATCCACAACTGAAATTGTGGAATTATTGTATTTATTTTCCAGTGATAAGCCCGAAGATTCCGTTTTATTAGCTAATAAAGAAACCATTAATAATGACTATGAATATGTCCATTGGGAAGTTTCTTTTTCCACAAACGGTTTTGAAAATGAAGATGAAATTAATCAAGTTTGGGAAACTTACTTTCGCAACAAAGGGGAATTTCCGGTTGATTTTAAAATGTTACAAAAAAATACCATTTTTAATTTTAGAATTCCCAAGTATGAATTTAAAGAAAAATTTATTATTGAAACAAGTTCAAAAAAGTATACATATCGGAGTTATGAAGAAAACATCTTTGATAGATTAATGTCGGTAATGGTTAAGTTTGATGAATATACTAAATATCAATACAATACGCAACTTCCTTTACAAATCGGTGATAAAGTATTAGTACAAGGACGGTTGTCGAAACGGATGGGTGAAGTTATCAAAATTAATCTTCCTTGGAAAAAAGAAATTTATATGAAAGATGTTGTCTTTGTTGTTCCTAATTACGAAGAAGAAGAAATAAATAATGAGAGCGATGACCCTAATCAAAATGCTCTTTATGAAGTTGTAAAAGTCGTGCCCATTGTTAATTCCTTGTCGGAAGTGTTAATTTTAACCTATGCAACAGGAGATTTTAAACTTGAAGTTGGCGATTTGGTATCATGTGATGATGGTGCTTTTGCTAATAAAGGCTTAATGGTGATTAGAGGAAATCACTTTGTTTCTGCTAACAATTTAGGTTTTGATCCTAGCAAATTACTTAGTATAAGTAAAATAATAAGGAAGAATAAAACCGTAGATGATATTTTAATGTAAAAAGAAGAGGACGAAGATAATTAAACTTAGGATAAGATTGATAAATGACAAGATAAGAGGCATCATTTAAGCATTTCAAAAGTTAAATTTGCTGAATTTGAGGAATGAAATAATAAAGTTTAATATTGAAAAATAAAACTATTGATATTAAAAATATTGTCTTTGTGTTTTAGATAATAACAATTATACATTGATTTTTTATTCGTAGATCGATAAGCTTAGTTAGAAAAACTTTTCAAAATTAATTTTTAAAAATGTTTGGTTGCATGCTCAGTTTTAGTATGGTATAATTTGTTTAAGAAAGGGGTAGGTTAAAAAATGAGCGTATTATTTAGTTTTATTGGCATGTCGGATCCGGTCTTAAATTGCCGCGATGCAGCCATGCTTCACATTGTAAGACATTATCATCCCGCAGTTGTCTTTCTTTATTTTACGAAAGGAGTAATAAAACGAAACCGGGATCGTTTTTTTGCAAAGACAGTGAAAGCGCTTTATTCGGATATTGAAGTCCGAGAAATTTATCGCGAACAATTGGAAGCTCCCCATTTGTTTTGGCAAATTGATGATGACATCAAGCAAATTTTATTAGGAATTCACAAGGAATTCCCCAACCAAGAGATTTTAATCAATGTAACATCGGGAACACAACAGATGACGGGTTCTTTAATGTTGGTATGTGCGCAATTGCCGTTTCCTGTTAATCTTATTCAAGTTAAACGACCCCAAGAAATAGACGAAACAAAAAAGGACAATTCCTATTTGTTTGAATTAACAACCGGAGAAGAGGTGTTAAAAGAAACGCTTGATGGAATTGAACCGGAGAATCGCTGCTTAGAAAATAAGAAATCGAATATCACCAAGTTGATTGCTAAACAAAATATAACAACATTAATTAACAATTATGATTATTTTGGTGCCCTGAAAGTTGCAGAATTACACCAAACTTTCTTTAAAGAAGAACTGGTTCAATTGCTTGAAAAAGCCCACTTGAAATATATGATGAAAAAAACAAGTGCTAAAAAAATCAAAAGCGACTTTATCTTTTATCCGGTTATTGATGAAAGTATGAGTAAACTATTTGATTATTTATTGTTCTTACAAACAAAAGTAAAATTGAGCTTTGTTTCCGATTTCTTTAGAGCAGTGTCACCCGCCTTCACCTTTATAATTATTAAATGTCTTGATTTTTGTTTTAAAATAAATTTTGAACGGAATTATATAATTAAATCTACAAGTAGAAAAAAACTGCAAATGTCAACATGAAATTGACCACCCTCGACCATATGAAATTGACCACCTAACAATTTAGCCAATCTTTCGTTTCTTTAA
>Ga0116174_10003147_pt1 | contig 13687 bp, 9 predicted proteins | sample AD_UKC087_MetaG_FD_89801 | JGI IMG/M metagenome (GOLD analysis project Ga0116174, IMG submission 89801) | Active sludge microbial communities of municipal wastewater-treating anaerobic digesters from USA - AD_UKC087_MetaG | ecosystem: Engineered > Bioreactor > Anaerobic > Digestate | place: USA...
GGGCAGCCCCGTAGACGTTGAACACGGAACTCCGGGGGCCCCGCAACGGGGTCCAGTGTGAGTATCCCCGGGCGCAGCCCGGGGATCAGGCGCACCCCAACTGCATCCCTCGCCCAAAATCGCGGGGTTCAAATCCACCCCCGGCCGCCTTCGGCGGCCACCCCCGCCCGCGGGGGACACAAGACGCGGCGGGCATCCACGCCCGGCCACGCGTCAGTCCCGGGTTTTTCTCGCGGGGGCGCGGCAGAGCCGGATGAGGGCGGCTTCGGGGGGACAGTGGAACCGGACGGGCACGTCGGTGGTGCCGAGTCCGGCGGTGGTGTAGCCGCGGGTGCGGCCGTTTTGCCACAGTCCGGCGCAGTATTTCCGGGCAGCGCGCGCATTGAGGAGGATGGGTTTGCCGCCGGGGAGGCACACCTGCCCGCCGTGGGTGTGACCGCAGAGGTAGAGGTCGACGCCGTAGTCCAGAGCGATGCGAGCGAGCTCGGGGGTGTGGGCGAGCAGGATGGTGAATCCACCCTCAGGAATGCCGCGGGTGGCGCGGGGGAGATCATCGCAGCGGTAGCGGTGGGGGTCGTCCACGCCGGCGACCCAGACGCGGTCGCCGCGCAGGTCCAGGGCGTAATGCTCGTTCATGAGGACAGGCAGCCCCATGTCGCGGAACGGGCGAACGAAGGCGGCGAGGTCGTGATTGCCGAGGACCGCGGCGCTGCCGCAGCGGGGCGTGAGGGTGTGCAGGAGCCGCTGCATGCCGTCGAAAACATGTTCGCAGGATCCGGTGAAGGCATAGCGGTAGTCGCCGGTGAATGCGCAGAAATCGGCCTCGATGGGCGCGAGGAATGCGCAGAGTTCCTGGACGAATGCGGGGTCTTCGTCGCGGAAATGCATGTCGCTGAGGTGGAGGATGCGGAATCCATCGAAGGCCGGGGGGAGGTTTTCGAAGGCGAAGGCGAACTCGCGGAGCTGGAAGTTGCGGGCGTTTTGTTCCCCCCGGGCGCGGAGTCCGGAGAGGTTCACGAGTTTTTCGAGCCAGAATTCGGGGAAAAGCAGCCCGTTGTGGTACAGGTCTTTGCGGGCGCGCCGGGCCATGACGGCCTCACGCTCGCGTTCAAGGGCGATGCGGCGTTGCCGGAGGGCTTCGGGTCCGGGCTGGGGATCAGTGGCCATAGGCGGTGTCGTGGGTTCCTTTGTACGCATGTTGTTGCGCCCGATCGTACGGATGCGGGGCGGGGGATGCAACGTGCGGGCATGGGCGGGGGAGCGGCGCCTGCCGGCGGGAATTTGGCCGGGACTTTGATCGTTGGGTTACATAGACTTACAATCATGACGCGATGAGGCTCGGGCACGTCGTGGGCGGCGGGGCGTGGGACGCCCGTGTGGTTGCGAACGCGCCGGGCGTGCGGCGCGCGGTGGTTTCAGGGGCACGCGAGATACCGAAACGGTTTTGGGATGCCGTGAGGCAGCGTCTTTTTGAGGAAGCAGGGTGTAATGGAACCTATACAGAGCGGACACCAGCCGAACGAAACAGTGGACATTGAAACGCGGGAGTGGCTCGAGTCGCTGGACTTTGTGATTGAGAACGGCGGGCCGGAGCGCGTTCTGCACTTGCTGCAGCACCTTCAGATTCGGGCCGAGGAAGCGGGGATCAAGCTTCCGTTCAGCGCGAATACGCCGTACATCAACACGATTCATGTCGAGCACCAGCCGGTGTATCCGGGCAAGCGGGAGATCGAGCGGCGCATCAAGAGCCTGATCCGGTGGAATGCGATGGCGATGGTGGTTCGCGCGAACCGGCTGGAATCCGGTATCGGGGGGCACATCTCGACGTTTGCGTCGGCGGCGACCTTGTATGAGGTGGGGTTTAATCACTTCTTTCACGGCCCGGATACGCCGGGGCGGAGCGGCGACCAGGTCTTTTTTCAGGGTCACGCGGCGCCGGGGATGTATGCGCGGGCGTTTCTGGAAGGGCGGTTGAGCGCGTCGCAACTGAACAATTTCAGGCGGGAACTGGCGGAGGGCGGGGGGCTGTCGTCGTATCCGCATCCGTGGTTGATGCCGAACTTCTGGCAGTTTCCGACGGTGTCGATGGGGCTGGGGCCGATCATGGCCATCTACCAGGCGCGGTTCAACCGGTACCTGGAGGATCGCGGTCTGAAGGAGAACACGGGCCGGGTGTGGGCGTTTCTGGGCGACGGGGAATGCGATGAGCCGGAGACGCTGGGGGCGATCTCGCTGGCGTCGCGCGAGAAGCTCGACAACCTGGTGTTCGTGATCAACTGCAATCTGCAGCGGCTCGACGGTCCGGTGCGTGGCAACAGCAAGATCATCCAGGAACTCGAGGCGATTTTCCGGGGTTCGGGCTGGAACGTGATCAAGGTGATCTGGGGTTCGGACTGGGATCCGCTGCTGGCGAAGGACAAGTACGGGCTGCTGGTGGAGCGGATGGGCGAGGTGGTCGACGGGGAATACCAGAAGTACGTGGTGGAATCGGGCGAGTACATTCGCGAACGCTTCTTCGGGAAAGACCCGCGGCTGCTGAAGCTGGTGGAGAACTACACGGAGGAGCAGATCCGGCGGCTCAACCGGGGCGGCCACGACCCGCAGAAGGTGTATGCGGCCTATCACGCGGCGGTGAACCACCGGGGTGCGCCGACGGTGATCCTGGCGAAGACCGTGAAGGGATATGGACTGGGTGAGAGCGGGGAAGGCAAGAACATCACCCATCAGCAGAAGAAACTGAACGAGGACGAATTGCGGGAGTTCCGGACGCGGTTCGGAATTCCAATTTCGGACGAGGACGTGGCGCTGGCGCCGTTCTACCGGCCGCCGGAGGACAGTCCCGAGATGGTGTATCTCCATGAGCGGCGGGAGCATCTCGGGGGCTACCTGCCGTGCCGCGAAGTGAAGGTGGAGCCGCTGGCGCCGCCGGAGGAAAGCCTGTTCGAGGAGTTCTACAAGGGGACGGACGGGCGCCCGGTATCGACGACGATGGCGTTGGTGCGGATATTGTCGAAACTGCTTCGCGACAAGCGGCTTGGCCGGTACATTGTGCCGATCGTGCCGGACGAGGCGCGCACATTCGGCCTGGAATCGCTGTTCCGGGAGATCGGCATCTACGCGCACACGGGCCAGTTGTACGAGCCGGTGGACTCGGCGAGCCTGTTGTACTACAAGGAGGCGAAGGACGGACAGATTCTCGAGGAGGGCATTACGGAAGCGGGCTCGATGTCGTCGTTTATCAGCGCGGGCACGGCGTACGCGACGCACGGCATCAACATGATTCCGTTTTTCATTTACTACTCGATGTTCGGGTTTCAGCGGATCGGCGACCTCATCTGGGCGGCGGCGGACCTGCGGACGCGCGGCTTCCTGGTCGGGGGCACGGCGGGGCGGACGACGCTGAACGGCGAAGGCCTGCAGCATCAGGACGGGAACAGCCATATTCTGGCGCAGCCCGTGCCGAATCTGCTCGCGTATGACGCGGCGCACGCCTATGAGCTGGCGGTGATTATCCGGGAAGGGATCCGGCGGATGTATGAGGCGCAGGAGAGCGTCTTTTATTATCTGACGGTGGAGAACGAGAATTACCCGATGGTGCCGATGCCGGAAGGCGCGAACGAGGGGATTCTCAAGGGCATGTACCAATTCAAGGCGTCGGAGAAGCACGGGAGCAAACTCCATGCGCAGTTGCTGGGCAGCGGCGCGCTCCTGAATGAAGCCGTGAAGGCCCAGGAGATCCTCGAGCGGGATTTCGGCGTCGCGGCGGACGTGTGGAGCGTGACCAGTTATAAGGAACTGCGGCGCGATGCGCTGGACGCGGACCGGTGGAACATGCTGAACCCGGGCAAAAAACCGATGACGCCCTGGGTGACCCAGTGCCTCAAGGGCGCGCCGGGCGTGGTGGTGGCGGCCTCGGATTACATCAAGTTGTTGGCGGACGGCGTGTCGCGGTGGGTACCGCAGACGATGCTGTCGCTGGGGACGGACGGGTTTGGCCGGAGCGAGTCGCGGGAGGCATTGCGCGATTTCTTCGAGGTGGACGCGCGGTACATCGCGTTGGCGGCGCTGACGGGTCTGGTCCGCGAGGGGAAGGTGAAGGACGACGTCCTGAAAAAGGCCATCCGGAAGCTCGACATCAATCCCGAGAAGCTGGACCCGCTGCGGGCATGATGCGCGGCGGCACGGTACTCGGGTTTTCTGGCGGTATTGGGCAGTAAATCGCGGTAGTTACGAGAAGGACAAAACGATGGCTACGGAATTCAGACTCCCCGAGCTTGGCGAGAATATCGAATCCGGAAAGGTCACCAGCGTGATGGTATCGGTGGGGGACACGATTGCGCAGGATCAGCCGGTGATCGAAGTGGAGACCGACAAGGCGGCGCTCGAGGTGCCGTCCAGCGTGAGTGGCACGGTCAAGGAAATCCGGGTGAAAGAGGGGCAGGACGTCAAGGTCGGGGCGGTCGTCCTGGTGGTTGAGGCGGGCGGCGCGGCACCCAAACCGGCGGCGCCCTCGGCGGCGAAAGCGCCCGAACCGCCTGCGCCGGAAGCAACGCAGCCCGAAAAGGCAGCGCCGGCTCCGGCGCCCGCGCCCCGGGCCGCGGCGCCCGAACCGGCGGCTGTGGAGAAGGAAGCGGCCAGGGAGGCGCCGGCCGAGACCGAAGCCGCGGCGCCTGAAGCCGCGGAACCGCCGGAAACGGCCGGACGGCAACTGGGCGCGGCGGCGGTGGCGGCGTCGCCGAGCGTACGGCGGCTCGCGCGGGAAATCGGGGTGGATGTCAACCAGGTGCCGGGCACGGGCAAGGGCGGCCGGATCACTCCGGAGGACGTGAAGGCCTATGCGCGGCGGATGAACGTGGACGCGGGCGGCGTGGCCCCTCCACGGCCGGCGGCGGGCGCTGCGACGGAGCTTCCGTTGCCCGATTTTGCGCGGTGGGGGGCGGTCAACGGCGCGCCATGAGCACGGTGCGGCGCCGGACCGCGGAGCGCCTGGGACATGCGTGGTCGCAGATTCCGCACGTGACGCAATTCGACAAGGCGGACGTGACGGGGCTCGAGGAACTGCGGAAACGGTATGCGAAACAGGTCGAGGCGGCGGGCGGGAAGCTCACGGTCACGGCGATCCTGGCCAAGGTGGCGGCGGCCGCGCTTCGGAAGTTCCCGCAGTTCAACAGCACGCTGGATTTCGCGCGCGACGAGATCATCTACAAACAGTATTGTCACATCGGGATCGCCGTCGATACCGACCGGGGTCTCCTGGTGCCGGTGTTGCGCGACGTCGACACGAAGAACCTGACGCAGGTGTGCGTGGAACTGACGCAGCTGGCGGAACGCGCCCGGACGAAGAAGACGACGCTGGACGAGATGCAGGGCGGGTGTTTCACGATCTCGAACCTCGGAGGCATTGGCGGCACGGGGTTCACGCCGATTGTGAACGAGCCGGAGGTGGCGATCCTCGGGGTGTCGCGCAACGCGATCGAACCGGTTTACATCAGCGGGGAATTTCAGCCGCGGACGATGCTGCCGCTGAGCCTGTCGTACGATCACCGGGTGATCGACGGCGCGGATGGCGCGCGGTTTCTGCGGTGGGTGTGCGAGGCCATCGAGAACCCGTTCCTGGTTTTTCTCGAGGGCTGAGGGCGTGCATACGCGGAATCCGTGGAAGCTCCGGTCGAGCCGCCTGGTATACGAAACCCCGTGGCTGCGGGTGATTGAGGACCGGGTGGTGCGCCCGGACGGCGCCGACGGGATTTACAGCTACATCGAGACCCGGGTGGCCGTGGGGGTGGTTGCGCTGACGCCGGAACGCGAGGTGTACCTGGTGGGACAGTACCGGTACCCGACCCGCGAGTACTCGTGGGAGATTGTGGAGGGAGGTACGGAACCGGGCGAAGCGGCGCTGGCGTGCATCCAGCGGGAGCTGCAGGAAGAGGCGGGGTTGCGTGCCGCGGCGTGGACGCCTCTGGGCGGCGAGATTCATTTCAGCAATTGCATCTCCGCGGAACGGGGCCTGTTGTACCTGGCGGAGGACCTCGAGGCAACCGAAGCGTCTCCGGAAGGCACGGAAGTGCTCGAGATCCGGCGGGCGCCCCTGGGGGACGCGGTGGCGATGGTGGAGCGGGGGGAGATCAAGGATGTGTTCAGCATCGTCGGGTTGTTGCGCGCGCAGGCGTATCTGGCGCGGCGGGGAACTGACTAGCCGTTCCCATGCCCGACTTGCTATGCTCACCGGATACCGGTGTAACGACAGGTCTGTGATTCAGGGGGAGGATGTGCCGTGAAAACACGCGCTGTGGCCGTACTCGACGTGGGCAAGACGAACAAGAAGATCCGGTTGTACGACCGCCGGTTCCAGCCGTTGGCGGAAGAACGCACGAGTTTTGAGGTGCGGATGCAGGACGGCCTGGAGACCGAGCCCACGGAAGAACTGCTGGCGTGGTTTGAGCAGGCGATCGCGGGGCTGGGCGCGACGTACGATATCCGGGCCATCGCCGTGTGCACGCACGGGGCCACGCTGGCGCTCCTGGACGAGGACGGGAAGCTGGCGTATCCCGTGATTTCGTACACCAGCGAGAAGGGCGCCGAGGTCGAGCAGGAATTCTACGATACGTTCGGCGATCCCAAGGCGCTCCATTACGACACCTGCACACCCAACGTGGGCTTTGCCAACTGCGGGAAAGCGCTGTTTTACGTGTTCAGCCGGATGCCGGACGTGTGGGACCGGGTCAAGACGATCCTCTTTTACAATTCGTATCTCGGCTATGAACTGACGGGCCATTTCGGGATGGAGCCGACGTATCTCGGGAACCACAGTTACCTCTGGAACTTTTTCGACGGAACGTGGAGCCCGGTGGCGATCCGCATGGGGGCGCACACGCGGTTCCCGGACGCGCTGGGCAGCCCGTGGGACGCGCTGGGACGGGTGAAGCCCGAGCTGGCGAAGCGGTGCAACCTGCCGGAGGACTGCCAGGTCACGCTGGGGATCCACGATTCGAACGCCAATTTTCTGCCGTACCTGGCGAAGGGTCACACGCATTTCATCTTGAATTCGACGGGCACGTGGTGCGTGTTGATGAGCCAGTCGCCGACGCCGCTGCTGACGGAGGCGGAGATCGACGCGAAAGTGTTCTGCAACCTGGACGCGTTCAACCGCCCCGTGAAAACCGTGATCTTCCCCGGCGGGATGGAATACGAGAAGTTTGGGGCGTTGACGGAGGCCGGCGACGAGAGCTCGGTGGAGGACGTCACACGGGTGATCGCCGAGCGGCGCATATTCATCGTGCCGGGGGTGATGCCGGCGGCGAGCGCGTTCCCGGGGGCGCCCGCGAAGGTGGTCGTGGACGGCGCGGAACGGCTGTATGCCGAGTTGGAGGCCGCGGGCGGCGCGCCGTATACGGCGCTGGGGCAGGCCTATTACGCGGCGTTGAACCTGAGCCTGGCGCTGGCGACGCGGCAGCTTCTGGAACGGTGCGGGGGCGAGAAGGGCGCGTCGGTGTTCATCGAGGGCGGGTTTGCGCACAACACACGGTATTGCGAACTGCTGGCGGCCTTGTGCCCGGATTACACCATCGCGCTGACCAGCCAGGCGGAAGGCACGGCGTTCGGAGCGGCGCTCACGGCATGGATGCTGGCCGACGGGAAGGATCTGAAAAGCATGGGCGGGGAGTTCGAGATCGAGACGACCCCGGTCGCGGCGCCGGATTTCGGCGATCTCCGGGGCTATTGGGACGCGTTTCAGGGCTACGCGCGGAAGGTCTAGCGTGCGGCGTCGTGACTCGGACCGTACAACACCAGGATGGAAACCATGAGTAAACCGCTGAAGACCCAGGTGGCCGTGATAGGCGGCGGGCCGGGCGGATATGCCGCCGCGTTTGCCGCCGCTGACCTTGGCCTGGAGGTGACGCTGATTGATCTGGAAAAGAACCCGGGCGGGGTCTGCCTGTACCGGGGCTGCATTCCGTCGAAGGCGCTGCTGCATTGCGCGAAGGTGTTGAAAGACGCCGAAGAGGCGGCGGAGTGGGGCATCTATTTCGAGAAACCGCGGATCGAGCTCGACAGGATGCGCGCGCAGAAGAACGCCGTGGTCGAGAAGCTGACGGGCGGGCTTGGCCAGCTCACGAAAGCGCGCAAAATCCGGTTTCTGCGGGGCCGGGCCGCTTACCAGGGCGCCACCACGCTGCGGGTGACGGCAGACACCGGCGAGGAACAGCTCATCGAATGCGAGCAGTCGATTCTGGCGGCGGGTTCGCGGCCGACGTCGGTTCCGAGTCTGCTGATTGAATCGCCGCGAATGATGAATTCGACGGCCGCGCTGGAGATCGAGGAGGTGCCGAAGACGCTCCTGGTGGTCGGGGGCGGCTACATCGGCCTGGAACTGGGCAGTGTGTATGCGACGCTGGGTTCGCGGGTGACGCTGGTCGAGATGACCCCGTCGTTTCTTCCCGGGGTGGACGAGGACCTGCGGAAGATCCTCGCCGAACGCGTGGGCGGGCTGTTTCACAAGAAGCTGTTCAATACGCGCGTGGAGAAGGTCAAAGAGGTCAAGAACGGCCTGCGGGTGACATTCAAGAGCGGGGAAGGGAAGGTATTCGAGGAGACCTTCGAGAAGGTGCTGACGTGCGTGGGCCGGACGCCCAATTCGAGCGGGCTGGGCCTCAATACCACCGAGGTCGAGCTGGACGAGCGGGGATTTGTGAAGGTGGATGCGCAGCGGCGGACGAACGTCCCGTCGATCTTCGCGATCGGCGACCTTGCGGGCAACCCGATGCTGGCGCACAAGGCGTCGCACGAAGGGCGCGTGGCGGCGGAGGTCATTGCAGGACACAACGCGGTGTTTGAGCCGCGCGCGATTCCCGCGGTGGTATTCACGGATCCCGAGCTGGCGTGGTGCGGCATCACGGAGACGCAGGCCCGGAACGAGGGGCGTCCGGTGAAGGTGGCGCGGTTTCCGTGGGGCGCCTCGGGGCGCGCGACCACGCTGAGCCGGCCGGACGGCCTGACGAAGCTCATCACGGATCCCGACACGGACCAGGTGCTCGGCGTCGGGATCGTGGGCACGGGCGCGGGCGAGCTGATCTCCCAGGGGGTGCTGGCGATCGAGATGGGCGCGACGGCCGAGGACATCGGGCTGAGCATCCACCCGCATCCTACATTGAGCGAGACCGTGATGGAATCGGCCGACATGATTTTCGGGCAGAGCGTGCACATGTACCGGCCGAAGGGGAAGGACAGCCCGCAGGCCTGACGCCTGCGCGGAAGGGTGGCGGGCGTGACCGACCGCGAGCGGTTTCTGGCGTGCGTGCTTGGGGAGCCGGTGGACCGGCCCCCGTACTGGCTGCGTTGGGGGCCGTGGGGGACGACCCTGGAGCGCTGGAAACGCGAGGGCGCGGATTTCGGCTTGCTGGGCGAGCCCCGGTTGCTGTTCGAGCCGGAGACGCCGCCCGTGCCGGTGCCCGGGTCTTTCGGGCCGTATCCCGCCTTTGAGGAGAAGACGCTCGAAGAGACCGGGGAATACCGCGTTTTCGTAGATCCCTGGGGCGTCACGCGGCGGGCCTTCAAACACCGGGAATCCATGCCGGAGTTCATCGACTTTCCCGTCAAGACCCGGTGCGACTGGGAACAGTACAAAGAGGAACGGCTGAATCCGGACGACGGCGGCCGCCTCGAGGGCCCGTGGCGCGACGCGCTGGCGGTATGGCCGGAACTGGGGTTCCCGATTCAGATGGGCGAGTTTCCGGATGTGGGGCTCTACGGCGGGTTGCGGTGGCTGCTGGGCGACGAAGAGTGCCTGGTCGCGTTCTGCACGGATCCCGATTGGGTGCATGAGATCATGGACCACCTGACGTCGTTGTATCTGACCGTTTTCGACAAGATGGTCCGGCTGGTCCGAATCGATGTGATTCACCTGTGGGAAGACCTCTGCGGACGGAACGGGCCGTTGATTTCGCCGCGGCAGTGGGAGGAATTCATGGGGCCGTGCTACCGCCGGATCGCGCGGTTTGCTCGGGAACATGACATTCGGGTGTTTTCGGTGGATACGGACGGCCAGCCGGACCTGATCATTCCCCCGATGCGGGCTGCCGGGGTGAATTTCCTGTGGCCGCTGGAGGTGGCCGCGGGATGTGATGTGAACGCCATGCGGGCAAAATACCCCGGCCTGGCCATGATGGGAGGCATTGACAAACGCGCGCTCGCGCAGGGGCCTGAGGCCATCGACGCCGAACTCGAACGGATCCGGCCCGCCGTGGCCGCGGGGCGGTACATTCCTGACCTCGACCACTCGGTGCCGGATGATGTTTCCTGGGCGAATTTCTGTTATTACGCCGAAGCGCTGAAACGCCTGGTCGGGGCGGGCTAAGCCCCGGTCTTCAGTGCCCCCCTGCCGGGCTCATGGAGGCCATGTGCCGGTCCGTGCAACGCACTTACGTTCCGTCGGTTTGGGCGTAGCCTTCCTTGTCGCCGCAATCGAAATAATAGTTGTTTTCGGGTCCGAACCAGCCGATGGCGTGTTGCGCGTTGTTGCCGTCGTAGATGCTGCCGGCGGTCCACTCGAACTCTTCGCTGGAGATGTGGCCGTCGCACCAGACGACGTTGACGCGCCCGTTGTGGCGGAAATGCAGGCTGGGGGTGGCGAGTCCCCACTCGAGGTTGCCGGTGGGGTGGTCGCTGGTGACGAAGTGGGGCGGTTCCGCGAACCCGTATTCGACGATGATTCCCCCTTCTTTCGGCATGGCGCAGTCGGCGAACATGATGGTCTCGGAGGGCCGGAACACCCGCGAATCCATGGTGGTGAATTCGGGGGCGACCATGAAATCGACCCGGTAGTACGCGCCGCCGATGTAGTAGGCGTTGTAGCCGTATCCGCCGGTGCCGGATTCGAAGGCTTCAAACCCGACGTCGCCGCTGTCGCGGAACTCGGTGAACTCGGGGCATTCTTTGACGCGCCCGTCGGCCAGGTATTCGGCCAGGGGGCCCTTCTTCGAGTCGAAGGGCTGGTCGGTGGCCGGCCGGACGCCGTGCCAGCGGTGCAGGTTGCCTCCGGGGAGCCAGTTGTTGATGTCGAAGGCGGCGGGCACGTAGCAGCCGTTGTGCTCGTTGGCGTACATGGTGTTGGCGAGGTAGAGCTGCCGGAGGTTGTTGACGCACTGGACGCCGCGTGCCTGGGCGCGCGCCTTGCTGAGCGCGGGCAGGAGAATCGCGGCGAGAATGCCGATGATCCCGATGACGACCAGGAGTTCGATCAGGGTGAATCCGGAACGGGCGGCTGACACGGGGCGGGGGGCAGCGGGTCTCATAGCGCGTGAGGTCCTTTCCCGGGGACGCGATGCGTCCGCGGCAGTGGCGACGCACACCAGACAGGCGGCACGCCGGGAATGGCATCGGGGAAAGGAAGGGAAGGAAGCGTAACGGGCATTCCTGCGCAACCCTCTCCGCGAAGTTGCCGCATGTGATCGTGTGCCCGTGGGCAGGTCTTCTGGCTTCCGGTTCGTCCTACTGGCCGCGCCTTCCCATCTCGATGGAGACAGTGGCAATGCCGCGGCGTTGGTCCCCGGTTACAGCAGCGCGTCTGCGACGGATTTTCACCGTGCTTCCCTGTGCCCACGCGCCGGGTTCATCTGTACCGAAGGAAGTATAGGGAAGACGGGAGATTTGGTCAAGGTCTCGAAAGCACGGTGTCAAAACTCGTTAAAAATGTCCCATTCCGGACTCGTCAGACCGCCATGCGGGCACGGGAGATTTCCCGGGGATCGTGGCGGGTTTTCCGAGCCGAGCCGAGCCGAGCCGAGTTGACATTCGGGGTTTTTCTGAAATATTGTAAGGGATTGGCGTGTTAAAGCAGGTTAGGCGCAGGTGTGCATTGAGGCCCCTGAAACGCGGGGGCGGACGGTGGTCCTTTCCTGGCGATATCGTTTTCTTGACATGGGTTCCGTGATTTGGTATGTTTCTTGTTTGTGCCGCTTAGGCGAAGTGTGTCTTCGAGAAGAATCCCATAACGTCACGCTCCCGTAAACCGTTCGTTCGCACCGGTGCGGAACGGTCTACGGGACCTGAAGAAGGGTATTCGTATGGCTGTTGCTCCCGACCAATCGATCGATCGCCCCTCGTTAGGCCGTGTTCCGGACGCGGTGGAACTCCCGGATCTGATTGAGATCCAGACGAAATCCTACTCGGACTTTCTGCAATGGGATGTTCCTCCGGACGAGCGTGAACTGAAAGGCTTGCAGGAAGTCTTCATGGACGTGTTTCCGATTTCCTCGCCGGACGGGTTGACGCGCCTGGAGTTTGTGCATTATTCGTTTGCGCCGCCGAAGTACACGGTACTGGAATGCCAGGAGCGCGGTCTGACGTACGCGGCGTCGCTGAAGGCGCTTCTTCGCCTTGTAAAGTACGAAGAGGTCGGCACTTCGAACGAGTTGCGCGAGCAGATGATGGTGGAGCAGGAGGTGTTTCTCGGGGAGCTCCCGATGATGACGCCGACGGGCACGTTCATCGTGAACGGCGCGGAGCGCGTGATTGTCAGCCAGCTTCACAAATCGCCGGGCGTGTCGTTTGAGACGAAGGTGCATCAGAACGGGAAGGTATTGCTGACGGCGCGGATCATCCCGTACCGGGGCGCGTGGCTGGAGTTCGAGTATGACGTCAACGACATCATCTGGCTGACGATCGACCGGCGGTCGAAGATTCTGGCCACGTCGTTTCTCCGCGCGTTCGGGATCGAGGAAAACGACGCCATCCTGAAGCTGTTTTACCGGACGGAGCCGGTCACGCTGGGCCGGACGCGGGTCAAGATCGGCACCAAGTCGCATGCGCCGGAGGATCTGGTCGGGCGGACGCTCGCCGAGGACGTGGTAGACCCCGAGACGGGCGAGATCCTGGTGGACGCGGCGGAGGAACTGACGGACGCGGCGGTGGACCGCCTGATGGTTTCGCACGTGAAAGAGTTTCACGTGATCGTGGAAGAGGATCTGGCGCACGACCCGTCGATCGCGCAGACCCTGACGCTGGATCCGAGCCAGACGCAGGAAGACGCGTACCGCGAGGTGTATGCGCGCATCCGGCCGGGGGACCCGGCGACGGACGCAACGACGCGGTCGTTTTTCCAGCGGATGTTTTTTGATGCGAGCCGGTACGATTTCGCGCCGGTAGGGCGGTACAAAATCAACCGCAAGCTGGGGCTGGAGATCCCGCAGGAGACGAAGACCCTCACGCAGGAAGACGTGGTGGCGACGCTGCAGTACCTGGTGAAGCTGCGGAGCGGCGAGGGGGTGCTGGACGACATCGATCACCTGGGCAACCGGCGGGTGCGCGCGGTGGGCGAATTGCTGGCGAATCAGGTGCGGATCGGGCTGGTCCGGATGGAACGGACGGTTCGCGAGCGGATGAACTTCCAGGACGACGAACAGTTGAGCCCGCAGAACCTGGTGAATCCGAAACCGGTCAGCGCGGTGATCAAGGACTTTTTCGGCCGGAGCCAGCTCTCGCACTTCATGGACCAGATCAACCCGCTGGCGGAACTGACGCACAAGCGGCGGCTGAGCGCGCTGGGGCCGGGCGGTCTGAGCCGGGAACGCGCGGGGTTCGAGGTGCGCGACGTGCACGCCACGCATTACGGCCGCATCTGCCCGATCGAGACGCCTGAAGGCCCGAACATCGGTCTGATGGCCTCGCTGTCGACCTATGCGCGCATCAA
>Ga0116174_10003151_pt1 | contig 13682 bp, 10 predicted proteins | sample AD_UKC087_MetaG_FD_89801 | JGI IMG/M metagenome (GOLD analysis project Ga0116174, IMG submission 89801) | Active sludge microbial communities of municipal wastewater-treating anaerobic digesters from USA - AD_UKC087_MetaG | ecosystem: Engineered > Bioreactor > Anaerobic > Digestate | place: USA...
GGATAATATTAACCAACGCATAGTGTAGAGAAATTTGAACGCCATGAGCTGATCGAATGGTAATGAAAATCATGAATGCGCGGTAGTTGTATCAAAGGAGAATTCAGGAGGAAGTGCAATGTTGAAATTTGATGAGGAAAAAATCGTAAAGAGTATGAACGGTGCGCTGGCGATGCGCCCAAAAATTGAAGCCGTCGCGGATGAACTCTACGACAGAGGGTTTGACGCGCTTTTCTACATGGGTATCGGCGGAACTTACGCTACTGGTATTCAGGTAGTGGATTCCGTGGAAGGCAAAAGCTCCCTTCCAATTTACTTGCTGCACGCTGCCCGCTATATTGCGCACGGCAATAAACATATCACCGAAAAATCCGTGGTTGTGATTGCTTCCGACAGCGGCACAACCCAGGAAATGGTTGAGGCAGTTGAAAAGGCAAAAAAGGCCGGCGCTTTAATCGTCGGTTTTGTGGAATTTGTGGAATCTCCGCTAGCCAGGCTCAGTGATCGTCTTATTTCTTATCCACACAACGAACAATTGAAGCTGTTCATGTTCGCTCACCGGCTAATGCACAGAAACGGTGAATTTGAGGCTTACGAAAAATTCTACGCCGAACTTGATGCCCACCTGGCAGCAGCTTTTGTGGACGTCTCAAAACGCGCCGATGCTTTCGCCCTTTCTTTCGCGGAAACGCACAAAGATGACCCGCTGCATTACTACGTCGCGGCGGGCAACCAATACGGCGCAGTGTACTCCTACGCGATGTGCTATGTCGAGGAACAACACTGGATCCGGTCCAAGTCCATCCACGCCTCTGAATTCTTCCACGGCACTTTGGAAGTAATCGACCGCGACACAAATGTTACCGTTTTCGTGGGTGAAGATGAAGAACGCCCGCTGGCAGAACGCGTAGCTCGCTTCCTGCCGCGTATTTGCGCCCGCTACACAATAATCGACACAAAAGACTATCCTCTGGAAGGAATCAGCCCGGAATTCCGCGGCTTAATTTCATATCAGGTGAGTCACGCGGTCACGGAACGCATTGACGCGCATATCGAAAAACTGAATTGCCATCCGATGGACATTCGCAGGTACTACCGCCGCCTGGATTACTAAACGCCAGAATTCCGACGTTAGCCAGGCAGGCTGAATTTTTTGGAAGTATCAAGCGCGAGCCTTTGTGATATAGGCTCGCGCTTGATTATTTTCTATAACATTCTTCGCGCGATTTATGCTCGCGGAGAAAAAATGTTATTGGTATGTTTGATTAATCCGGTCAAGCGCGGCTGGTTCCGGTCGCAGTCTGTCTGGCGTCAGACGGTTCAGCGGTTCTTCGACAAAGTCAAACTCATCAAAAAAATTTGTCGAGGCATTCTCGATGTAAATCAAACCCGTAGCAAAATAGTGATTTTTATACGATTCCGTCAGCAAATCAAGCGCCGCGTGTTTATCGGTAGGGTCGTAATCCCGATCAATTTTCTTCAGGATAATACTGGAACCGTCGTGCAGTCTCACTTCGCGCGTTTCCCCTTCCTGGAATTCTTTAATCTCAATGGCCTGGGCGCGCGGAACGTAGGTTATGTCCTGGATAGGCGCTTCATTCTCCCTACCCCAGGTATAGGATTGCAGGGCATCATCGTGGTTGTTAAAGGTTACGCAGGGACTAATCACATCGATCACAGCAATGCCGTTATGCGCAATCGCAGCTTTCAGCAGTTCTTTCATCTGTTTGATATCACCGGAGAAAGCTCTGGCGACGAACTTGGCGCCGCTGATAAGAGCTTCCATGCATAGATCCAACGGAGGCAAGAAGTTTTTCCCTTGATGCTTCAGCTCCAATCCCAAATCCGAGGTAGCTGAAAACTGACCTTTGGTTAATCCATAGACACCATTGTTTTCAATAATGTAAACCATCGGAACGTTGCGGCGGATGAGGTGCTTAAAATGCCCCAGTCCGATGCTGGCGGTATCCCCATCCCCGGAAGTTCCTAAAGCTTTGATGCGCCGGTCAGCAAAACATGCCCCGGAAACCAGGGTAGGCATGCGGCCGTGCAGCCCGTTGAACCCGAATGAGCGCGACAAATAATAGTTCAGGCTTTTGCTGGAGCACCCGATGCCGCTAAATTTCGCGATCATTTCAGGTACGATGCCCAGCTCGTAGACGGCCTGTTGAATCTGGTTTGAAACAGTGTTATGTCCGCAACCCGGGCAGAGCGTTGAAGGTTTGCCACGATAATCGATTGGCGAAAGCCCGACAAAATTCCGTTCAACCTTGGTGGTTTGCGCGTTATCCATTTTGTTGCTCCTTGGAGAGTATTTGTTGCTTTACCCAGATAGCGGTCATTGGCAGGCCATCAACTTCTGATATTGAGATGAGTTTGGGTGAATAATCATGCAGCTCCTGGATTAGGATTCCGTACAACTGCCCATCGCGATTAAGCTCCAAGACATACACTTTCTCGTGATTTTCCAAAAACTCCCGTACGTCACAGCACACAGGGAGAGCCCGAATGCGCAGGTAGTCGACCGGAAGACCAGCTTCCTCAAGCTGGTCCTGCCCTTCAATAATTGCCGGGTCAGTAGAGCCTAAGGCGATTATCCCTATGCGGGCATTTGGCTTCTTCCGGATGATCGGACAAGGCAGGTATTCGCAAGAGCTTTCCAGTTTGCGTTTAATGCGCTGAATGGTCTTGGCCCAGTTCTGCGGGTCTTCGCTGTAGTTGCCGTATTCATCGTGACCAGTTCCTCGGGTGAAGTACGGCGCGGCAGGGTTTTGGTTTCCCATGACCGTTCGCCAGGGAATGCCATCTCCTTCAATGTCTTTATACCTGCCCCAGGCGCCCTCAAAACGGGCAAGGTCATCTTCCCACAGCACTCTGCCGCGGTCCATTGGCTCGTGTGGGTAATCGAATTTCCTGGTGATCCATTGGTTCATTCCGAGATCCAGATCACTCATAACGAAGACTGGCGTCTGGTAGTGTTCAGCAATGTCAAACGCTTTCCATCCAAACTCAAAGCATTCGTTCACACTGCCAGGGATCAGGATGATGTGATTGATGTCGCCGTGTCCCAATCGATAGACCATTGCCAGGTCGCTCTGAGCGGTGCGCGTTGGCAATCCGGTGCTGGGTCCCACGCGCTGAACATCCCAAATAACCACCGGTGTTTCGGTATAGTAAGCCAGACCGACATTTTCAGTCATCAGGCTCAGTCCAGGGCCGGAGGTCGCAGTCATCGCGCGCAAACCCGCCCAGCCCGCTCCGATCGCGGAACCCGCCGCTGCCAGCTCATCCTCAACCTGCAGAATAATACAAGTGTTTTTTCCAGTTTGCGGATCCTTCCGCAGTTTTGGATTCTGCGCGATCATTGATTCCACCAAGCTAGAAGCTGGCGTAATTGGATACCACGAACAGAATTGGGCGCCACCAAACAAGGCGCCCAGCGCCCCGGCATTGTTTCCATCGGTAAGGATGTAATCAGCGAGTGGCGGTAGCACACGCACGGAGTAACGGTCTTGTTTAATCACATTGGCGCTTGCCCACTCATAACCCGACTGGATCATACTCCGGTTAGATTCCAATGCCGTCTGACGACTGCCAAAGTGTTTGCGCAGGGCATACTCGATATTTTCCATCGGAATTCCCAGGATCTGACCCACAATGCCGACATAAGCCATGTTCTCCATGTATTCGCGCAAATTTCGCGGGACCTCTGCCTGGCGCACCATTTGGCGGATGGGCATGGGGTAATAGACAAGGTCGGGATTGGCATCCGCTGGCTTCTGCAGGTGGTCAGCGTAGAAGACTACGCCGCCTTTTGGCAGGTACGTCAGGTCGTTCGCGAAAGTGTCAGCGTTCATCGCGACGATGATGTCATCATACGGCACTCTGCCAAGATACCCTTTTTCTGAGGCGCGAATCACAAACCAGGTTGGTAGCCCTTTGATATTTGATGGAAAAATATTTTTACCAGAAGTGGGAATCCCCATATTAAAAAGCGCCCGGTACAAAATCGTGTTCGCCGTCGCGCTCCCAGACCCATTGACAGTGCAAATTGTCATGCAAAAATCGTTCACAAGCGGTTTTTGTCCTGTCTGTGCGTTTTCGTTAGGATGATCCATAGCTCTTGTTGCTCTCCTTACTACCAATTATTCGAAACGCTGGGATAACTCAGCTTTTTTGCGTTGTTTCACCAGATCCATGTGTTCAACCAGCCATTGATAACCAAGCTGATAGTCTTGCGCGGAGATCGCGTCAGCGATGCGTTGGTGATAGGTCCACACATTTTCAAGATAGGGGCGGTCCGGCTGTAAATCGCGTTCTGCCTCTACGTTCAGTTTCCAAAAAGTTTCCAGAATACTCCTGGCAATTGGGTTTTCCAGGTGAGAAAATATCGTCAGGTGAAAATCCTGATGCTCCTTGCTCGGATTGCTGATAGGTTCCTTAGATATTCGCGCGAACGCACTGCGGACAATCTCCTGCAGGGTTTCTCTATCCTGCGCTGTGAGCAGCGGCGCGGCTTCGTGCCAGTAGCTGCTCTCGACATGTTTGCGCAAATCGCGGAAAGCATCCGGCGTGCCAGGCTGTACCTTCGCGCCAATACGCAGCCCTAGTTCCAACAAGTGGTTGAAAGTGAATTCGCGGTTCTGAATACCTACTTTGGTCTTAACATCTACAAGACCCAGGGAGCGCGCCACCTCGAGCTGTTCACGGACGCTGGCAACGCTAATCCCCAGCACATTGCTAAGCTCTGGAATGCTGGGGATCGATGCCTGCGCTTGGTGTGCTTCGGCCAGATAATCGAGCAAACTGCTCTTGTTATTCATCACCGTTTCTTTATTAATCTGATTAATGTTGCTTACTTACTTGATTATAGCCTTTACACACAGCATCCGTCAAGATGCTTCAAGCTATTAATCTGATTATTGATACCCCAAGCCGCTTTATTGCTTTCCGCCAACAGCTAAAGATGGGCAAATTGCTTCTAATCACCAGGGTTCAAAGAATTGCCGATTACCACTTCCCTTACCTGTGCCTTTCCCTGTCATCATGCGCTTTTTTTGTATTTTTCCCCTGCTCCTAAGGTACAATGGGTTAGAATTTATCATCGGTTTCATAATTATCAATGAGTATTAGCGAATTCTCGATTCCTTTTCGTTACAAGACGAACAAGGCAAATCCGTTTGCCTGGCTTTTTTCGCACACACTCCATCATTGGGCGGTTTTTCTTGCCGCGCTGGTAGGTGCGGCTGGCAATGCCGCGTTGGCAGCCGTCCCCGCGGTGCAATTCGGCATTGTTTTCACCAACCTGACCAGCGGCTCACCGGATAAAAACGTATTCATCCGCGCCGCAATTATTATCACCTACACGCAGGTCATTCGCGGTCTCTTTCAGTTGATGCGCAATTTTGGCTTTGAAGCCACCGCTCAGAAAATTGAGCGGGACGTCCGCGATGAGTTTTATATTAACTTGCTTGGAAAAAGCATGACTTTCCATGCGCTGCAGTCGGTTGGGGATCTCATGGCGCGCGCCACGAATGATATCCGCGAAGTGAATTTCCTATTCAGTCCGGGCATCAATATGGTTATCGGATCCATAAATTTCTTATTCATCCCCCTGATAATCAGCTGGGAAATCAATCCATCGCTGCTGCTTACACCGCTCTTGTTCATTCTCACTTACTTTCTCTCCATTCTTTTGTATCTCAAAAAACTCAAGCCAATCACAGGCAAAGTACGCGGCAGCTTTGGTATGATGAACAGCCGTCTGGCTGAAGCAATTGATGGGGTCGAGACAGTCAAAGCCGCCGCTCAGGAGGAAAATGAAATTGGCCTTTTCCAGCGCAATATCAGAGCCTACAGAAACGCGTCTGTGGAACAAGGCGATATGGAAGCCCGTTTTCTGCCTTTGCTCCTTCTGGCACTGGCAATGGGCTTTGGGCTGCTCCATGCTCTAATTTTGTTCCAAAATGGCGTTATCCCCCTGGGGGACGTAATTAAGTATTTCAGCGCGCTCTCCCTATTGGGCTTCCCTACCCACACCTCAATTCATTCCTATTCTCAGATCTCTCTGGGCATTGCCGGCGCGCGGCGACTGCTCTCCATTATGAACGCAGAGAATAACCTGGATAAAAACGACGGCGGCAATGCTGACCAGCTTCAGGGTGAAGTGTCTTTCTCGGATGTCAGTTTTTCGTATGACGCCCACAATTCCGCTTTGCAGAATATCAGTTTTCGGGTGCAGCCCGGCCAGACGGTCGCAATCGTCGGTCAAACTGGTTCAGGCAAAACAACGCTGGTCAGGCTCATCAACCGCACTTACGACCCTGGCTCAGGCTCTGTGCAAATTGACGGAGTGGATCTGCGCAATTGGAAACTGGACACCCTGCGCAGCCAGATTTCAATCATTGAACAGGATATTTTCCTTTTCTCCAAATCCATATTTGAAAATATCGCCTTCAGCAAACCTACAGCAAGCCGGGAAGAAGTGGAAGACGCAGCCAAAAAAGCACAAGCGCATGCCTTTATCTCGAGTCTGCCACAAGCGTATGACACGGTAATTGGGGAGCGCGGAGTAACGTTATCGGGCGGACAGAGGCAGCGCATCGCGTTGGCGCGCGCGTTTTTGACTGACCCAAAAATCCTGATACTCGATGACTCCACCAGCGCGATTGATAGTCAAACTGAGGACGAAATTCAACGCGCGATTAAAGCCGCCTCCGAAGGACGCACCACCTTCATCATCACGCACAGATTATCCCAAATTCGCTGGGCGGATCTTATCATCGTGATGCGACAGGGATCCATCGCGGATATTGGGACGCACGCGGACCTGATGCGAACTTCTTCCTCTTACCGCAATATCTTTACTGAGATATAAACTATGGGTTTTTCTACCGGGCTTGCCAGCGAATCATACGACCGACAGTACAGCAACAAAACCTTGCTGGGACGTGTTTGGGCTTACGCCAGACCCGAGCGCAAGCGCATCCTGGTGATTTTGCTGACTGTCCTGCTGCAGGGAGGGCTTGGCGCGCTTCCACCATTAATCGTGGCAAAAGTCCTGGACGAAGGCATCGCCGGCATCCCAAATCAACAGGCGTTTTACTTTCTGACCGCGCTGGTCATCCTGCTGGAACTGCTGGGCTACCTCTTCTATTACGTCAACCACCGTTTGCTGGCGCGAGTGATTGCGGATATCAACCGAAGCTTATCCACGGACGCGTTTGCCTCTTCCATGCGGCAGGACATGGCCTTTCATGATGTATTCTCCTCCGGCAAAATCGTTTCGCGCATCACCACCGATACGCGCGATTTTTCGACACTGATTACACTAACAATGGACGTTGCCAACAACCTTGTCCAATCGATTGTCACCGCGTTCATCCTTCTGAACGCTGAGTGGCATTTGGCTTTGCTGTTCTTCCTGACAATTCCGGTCTTCATTCTGTTTGTCTCGCTGTACCGTAAGTTGGCCAGACGAGTCTCTCGACAGGGCATGCGCGCCATGGCGAATGTAAACGCAACCATTAAGGAAACCATCAGCGGGATTGCCGTCGCTAAAAACTTCCGTCAGGAAGAAAGCATTTATCAGGAGTTTAAGCAATCCAACACCATCTCGTTCCGTACTAATATCAAGCGGGGGCTCGTCCTTTCTACGGTATTCCCCACAACGCGCACACTCGGCGCGCTGGCGACTGCCATGTTGGTGTATTTTGGAGCAATTTCCGTCACCCAAGGAATCATCACTGCCGGCGCATGGTACCTTTTTATTCTGAGCACCGAACGCTTTCTGCAGCCTATTCTCAGCATCACATCTTATTGGACGCAAGTCCAAACTGGTTTATCAGCTGCCGAGCGCATCCTCGCTCTGATTGACGCTGAACATACGGTACTGCAAAGAGGCAGCTTCCAGCCTGAGAAATTCAAAGGCAAAATAGACTTCAATCATCTCAGATTTGGTTACGCGAACGGTAAAACTGTCCTCAAAGACTTCACGCTCCATATCCACGAGGGAGAGAACATTGCCATCGTTGGCCACACTGGAGCCGGAAAAACTTCTATTGCGCGATTAATCGCGCGGTTCTACGAATTTCAAGATGGCGAGCTGTTGATAGACGACACGGATATTCGCGCTTACGACTTGCACGCCCTGCGTCAACATATGGGCTTGGTCACTCAGGTGCCTTTCTTATTTGAAGGAACCGTAGAAGAAAATATCCGTTTCTCCCAGCCGGGTATCACCCGCGCTGAAATCCTGTCGCTGGCCAGACAGATTGGTGGCGGCGAATGGCTGGATACCTTCGCGGATGGCTTGGATACGCGGGTCGGTGAACGCGGAGCTCAAATCTCAATGGGGCAGCGCCAATTGGTTGCCCTGCTGCGCGTGCTGGCGCAAAACCCAGCGGTTTTTATTCTGGACGAGGCCACCGCCAGTATTGACCCTTTCACCGAAAAACAAATTCAGACAGCGCTGAACTTGATACTTAAGCAATCCACCAGCGTATTAATTGCGCACCGCCTCTCCACAGTGCAAAGCGCGGACCGCATCATTGTCCTCCGCGAAGGCGCAATCATCGAAGAAGGCACGCACGCGCAGTTACTCAGCCAGGCCGGTCATTACTCGGAGTTGTACAATACCTATTTTCGGCATCAAAGCCTGGAATACGTGGAGCAAGCCGGTTCATAATCAGCAAACATATGCTTTCCCCGCGCACAGCTGTTCCGCTTGACTTTACACCCCATCCGGCTAAAATAAAATCAGTACGTTGACTGGGAAGAGTCCTGACCTCAGGCACCGAAGGGGCAAACCCGTTATACAGGGCGAAACTCTCAGGTAAACAAACCCAGCCAATTCATCCTCTGAAGTGGAACAAAAAGGTTTACGACAGAGGCACAAATATGTGTGCCTCTGCAACTATTTGATAAGGAGAAAATCATGAACTTTCCAGCAGAACTTAAGTACGCTCAGACAGACGAATGGGTTAGAGTGGAAAACGGCATCGCCACAATCGGCATTTCCGATTACGCCCAGGACGCATTGGGTGATGTGGTTTATTTTGAATTCTCGGTGGAAGCCGGCGACCAGGTAAAAGCTGGCGGGCAGCTCGGTCAGGTGGATTCTGCGAAAGCCAGCTCGGAAGTTATCTTGCCGGTAAGCGGCGTTGTCACAGAAATCAATGAGGCTGTCAGCGATGACGCCGAGATCCTCAACCAGGACCCTTATGGTACAGCCTGGCTGCTGAAAATCAAGATGGATGACCCGGCTGAATTGGAAAAACTGCTGACCGCGGAAGCCTACCAAGCCTTCCGTCTGGGGTAGAGCCTATGTTCACGCCTCACACACAAAAAGATGTCGAGGTGATGCTGAAGGCCATAGGAATCGGAAAAGTCGAAGATCTTTTTTCCGAAATCCCTGAAAAATTCCGCTTCCCTGAACTTCAGCTTCCCCCGGGACTGAGCGAAATGGAAGCCGCGGACGAGCTGGAAAGCATTGCCAACGCAAACGGCAACACCAAAACTCTCTTGAACTTTTTAGGCGCGGGTGCTTATGACCACTACGTGCCTGCTGCTGTGGACATGCTCCTGCGGCGCGGTGAATTCTATACGGCTTATACGCCTTACCAGCCTGAAATCTCGCAAGGCACCTTACAGTCTATCTTCGAATATCAGAGCTTGATTTGCGAATTGACTGGCATGGATGTTGCCAACGCCTCCCACTACGATGGGGCAACCGCCGCCGCCGAAGCGGTCATTCTGGCCTACCATCATCTCAAGGGCAAACGCACCAAATTCCTGATTTCCCGAGCGGTCAACCCGCAATATCGCGAGGTTGTGCGCACCTACGTGCGCGGAAACCAGGATATCAGCATTGAGGGCGATGACGCGGAGACCGGCATCGACCCCTCCATGGAAAAGTTAATTGCCCAGATTGACGCTGATACTGCCCTGGTCATGGTGCAATATCCCGATTTCTTCGGGCGGGTCATTGACTACAAACCGCTTATCGAAGCAGCCCATAATGCCGGGGCTTTAGTGGCTGTGGCTGTTAACCCCACCGCGCTGGGCGTGCTCACCCCTCCCGGTGAGATTGGCGCCGATATTGTCTTTGGAGAAGGTCAACCGTTGGGAATTCCGCTGTCTTACGGTGGTCCCTACCTCGGTATCTTCGCGGTCACCAACGATTTACTGCGCAAGATTTCCGGCCGACTCGTCGGCGAGACCGTGGATAACGCTGGGAGACTGGCGTACGTCCTCACGCTTACAGCCCGCGAGCAGCACATACGCCGTGAAAAGGCCACTTCTAATATTTGCACCAACCAAGGTCTGATGGCGCTTGCCTCCACCATTTATATGAGCTTGCTTGGCAAACAGGGGTTTGAAGCAGTCAGCAACCTTTGTTACCAAAAAGCGCACTACGCTGCTGCCCAAATAGGCTCCATCCAGGGTTACAAACAGCTTTTCTCCGAAACGCCGTTTTTTCATGAATTCGTGGTTCGCAGCCCGCAGCCAGCAGCGCACCTGTTGGACGACCTGCGAGCCTATGACATTCTTGGTGGTTACGATTTGAGCAAGGAATACCCCGAACTTGAAGGCTGCCTGCTTATTGCCGTCACGGAGAAAATCGCCAAAGAAGACATTGATCTTCTACACGACGCGTTGATAGAGGTGACTCATGACTGAGCCCACAATCTTTGAACTCTCTTCCCCCGGTCGTCGGGGCGTGCGTTTTCCAGCATCAGACGTACCCGAAGTGGAACTGCCCGCGGCCTTCCGCAGGAAAGAGCTTCCTCTCCCTGAACTGGCTGAAACTGACGCTGTCCGGCACTTCACGCGCATCTCCCAAAAGAACTACGCAATTGACCTGGGTTTTTATCCTCTTGGGTCGTGCACGATGAAGTACAACCCCAAGATAAACGAGGTAACCTCGCGCTTGCCTGGCTTCGCGCTTACCCACCCGCTTCAGCCCGAAGATACCGTGCAGGGCAACCTGTACCTGATATACACCTTGCAGGAATGGCTCAAGGAAATCGCTGGATTTGCCGGAGTTTCCCTTCAGCCCGCTGCTGGCGCTCATGGGGAACTGACTGGCGTTTTGATGATCCAAAAATACCACGCGGATCGCGGCGACACGCAACGCACAAGAATTCTCATTCCGGATTCTGCTCACGGCACTAACCCTGCCACCTCCGCGATGAGTGGATTCGAAGTTTCGCATTTGCCGTCAGACGCGCGCGGTAATGTTAATCTGGACGCTCTGCGCGAGCTGTGTGATGAGCATCTTGCTGGATTGATGCTGACAAACCCAAATACCCTTGGTCTGTTTGACGAAAACGTCAGCACTGTGATTGAAATGGTACATGCCGCAGGTGGTTTGGTGTATGGCGATGGCGCCAATCTTAATGCGCTGCTCGGGGTCGTGCGCCCCGGAGATTTGGGTTTTGACATTATGCACATCAACCTGCACAAAACCTTCTCCACTCCGCACGGCGGCGGAGGCCCCGGTTCCGGCCCGGTAGCGGTTGCGCGACAGCTTGTGGATTATCTTCCTGACCCCGTGGTAGCGGTTGTTGAGCCCGGCAGCGATGAAATGCCGCCTCTATATGGCTACGCGCACCCCGCGAAGTCCATCGGCCGCGTCAAAGCTTTTAACGGGCACTTTGGAATGCTGGTACGGGCGTATACCTACATAGCAATGCATGGCAAAGAAGGTCTGCGCAATATTGCCGAAAAATCGGTCCTGAACGCCAATTACTTGCTTGCCAAGGTGAAGGACGTCTACCATCTTCCCTACGACCGCCGCTGCATGCACGAATTTGTGGTCGAAGGTCAATGGGCGGACGCGCCCGGGATTCGCGCGATTGATATCGCGAAGCGTTTGATTGACTACAACTTCCACCCGCCCACAAACTACTTCCCCCTGATTGTCCATGAAGCGCTGATGATTGAGCCAACGGAAACGGAATCGCTTGAAACACTGGATGCTTTCGCGGACGCTATGCTTAAGATTGCTGTTGAAGCGCGCGAGAGTCCAGAGCTCCTGCACGAAGCTCCGCATAATTCCCCCGTCGGACGCTGTGATGAGGTCCGCGCTGCTAAACAGTTGATTTTGCGCGCGCCAAAAGCTTAAGCCCACACAGACCAAAACGCCGGAGCTAGCTCCGGCGTTTTGCGTTTAACAAAGCTCCAGCGTCACAGGGCAGTGATCGGAACCCATAATCTCATCCAGGATGACCGTATCCCGCACATGCGTCATGAAAGGAGCGCTCACCAGGAAGTAATCCAGGCGCCAGCCAATGTTCTTGACGCGCGCGTTCATCCGGTACGACCACCAGGTATAAGCCTGTGAGAGCGGATAAAGCTGGCGATAAACGTCAATAAAACCGTGCTCCAGGAATTTATCTATCCATACCCGTTCTTCGGGAAAAAAACCGGTGTTTTTCTCGTTCTCTTTTGGCCGCGCAAGATCAATTTCGTTGTGGGCTGTGTTGAAATCCCCAGTGATAATGACATTTTCGCCGTGTTCATGGTGTTCTTCGCATAGCTCCAGCAGCCTGGCGTAAAAATCCAGCTTGAAAGGGACGCGCTGGTTTTCCTCCCCGCCGTTGGGGAAATAGATATTGTACAGAAGAAATTTTGGGTAGCGCAAGCGGGTGACACGCCCCTCATCATCAAATTTATCCACGCCTAATCCAGTGCTAATCTCTAATGGGTCAGCTTTATAAAAAACTGCTGTTCCGCTGTAGCCTGGCCGATCCGCTGGATTCCAAAAAGATTTGTAACCAGGCAGCTCACGTTGTTGCTCACTTAATTGCTCAGGCTTCACTTTAATTTCCTGCAGGCATAAAACATCAGGTTGATGCTCCTCCAGCCAATCAAAGCCCTGTTTCCCCATGACGGCACGGTAACCATTCACATTCCATGTCGTAATCTTCATGCATTCACTCCTGTTTTTTTGTGTGGAAGGCTATGGTAAACTTAGCCCTTGATGATTAAGACCCTAAGAAAACGACACGCGTTTTCACCCCGCGGATTATTACTATTGCTGCTGATTTTACCAATAATCGGCTCATTAATGCTGCCAGTGTCTGCTTTCGCGCAAAACGCGCAGCTTCCAATCTATATAGTCAAATCCGGAGACACACTGTACGGAATTGCCGGTCAGTTTTTCACAACAATTGATGAAATCTTAGCCGTCAATAACCGCACCATTGGGGATACGCTGCGGCCTGGTGACCGACTTTTCATCCCTGGACTTCCGGGTCTACAGGGGGTACTCACCACTGATTTCGTTCCTCTCGGCGCGAGTTTACGCAGCCTCAGCCGTCGAACCCAGTCCGACCCTGCCAGTTTGGTGCGATTGAATAAATTCACCAGCCAATCCGAACTGCTTGTCGGCCGGAAAATCGCCTTGACTACCAGCGAAACGACTAAGGACCTGCAAACAATGCCCTCGCTTCTGCCAGGCCAATCCTGGATGGAGCTCTCGATACTCTCAGGGCAAAACCCCTGGGCTCTTGCGCGGCTCAATACCCTCACATCGCCAAATTCCGCTCTCCCTCAGGAAGCGTACTACGCTCATTCCACTCAAAACAACCCTAACAGCCTGGCCATACCGGGCATAACGTCGCTGGTGATTGGAAATCTGCCGCTGGTTCAGGGAGGAACTTTTGTACTTAAAGTAA
>Ga0116174_10003154_pt1 | contig 13673 bp, 16 predicted proteins | sample AD_UKC087_MetaG_FD_89801 | JGI IMG/M metagenome (GOLD analysis project Ga0116174, IMG submission 89801) | Active sludge microbial communities of municipal wastewater-treating anaerobic digesters from USA - AD_UKC087_MetaG | ecosystem: Engineered > Bioreactor > Anaerobic > Digestate | place: USA...
AGGAAAAGACAAACAACCCTCTAAAAAATCACTCTCTTGACCTTTCTCATCCACCATCTTCGGATAAACTTTTTCCCCAAAATAAGCCACCAATTTAGGATTGATTAATACTCTAACCCCATTTCTTTCTTTCATTCCTAAAAAACTCTTACTCACCCCAATCTGGGTGGCCGCCAAACCGGCTCCGTTTTCACTTTTTTGTAAAATTTCTTTTAATTTATTAATTTCACTCAAAGTCTTTTTGTCTAATTTTTTCACCTCCGCCACCTTTCGACGCAATACCGGATGCGGAAACATAACTATCTCTGTCATAGTCTATTTTACCAAAACTTAGATATAATCCTCTCATGACCAAAGTTATTTTTTTTGGAGCTTCCCATTATTCCCTACCTATTCTTCAAAAACTTTTAACTCTGGCCGACTTCCAAGTTCCCCTGATTGTCACTAAAACCGATAAGGCTTCCGGTCGTGATCAAAAAATTACTCCCAATCCTGTTGCCCAATTCTGTCAAGAACAACAACTTCCTCTCCTCCAAGTCGACTCTTTTGATTCTCATTTCTTATCTCTAGTTTCCAGTTATTCTCCCGATCTTGGTCTTTGTGTCGCCTTTGGTCCACCTTTCTTTGACCAAGCTACCATCGATCTGTTTCCCAAAAAAATCATCAATATTCACCCCTCTCCACTTCCCCGTTATCGCGGAGCCACTCCCGGACCCTGGCAAATTATTAAAGGGGAAGAGAATAGTGCCGTCACTTTTTTTCAAATTGATCTTCTCCCTGACCATGGACCAATTATTGCTTCATTGCCTCTAAAAATTAACCCCCATGATACCGCTGGAATTTTCTACGACCGCGCTTTTCAATTGGCTGCTGACCACCTCGACACTGTACTCAAAAACTACCTTCAAAACCCCACCCAACTCCAAGCTCAAGATCACTCTCAAAAAAGTTATTTCCCAAAAATTACCAAAGAAGAGGCTAAAATTGATTGGCAACAATCACCAAAAGATATTTATAATTTCATCAGAGCCTTAAACCCCTTTCCCATCGCTTGGACTACAGTTTCCAATTCCAAGCAACAAATTCTAAAAATGAAAATTTTCTCTGCCGATTTTGATTCTGCCACCCAAACTCTAACCCCAAAAACCGTTCAAATTGAAGGTAAAAACAAAACCAACTGGTCCCAAATCAAGCCTTATTATTCTCTTTCTTGACCTCACTCTTAATCTTTTTTAGACAACGACTACAAAAAACTCCTCCGATTTTTTCTTCACCCATTTTCATGGTCACCTTTTGCACATTAGCCTTAAAAGTGCGACTGGTTCTATTTTGAGCATGGGAACGGTTTCGACCAATAGTCGTGCCCTTTCCACATAAACTGCATTTTCTCATAGGCTATACTATATCATAAATTTATGCTTCTAATAACTTCAATTTTAGCTCTAATCATCTCTATTAGCCTGCATGAATTCTGCCATGCTCTCGCCGCTGATAAGCTTGGCGACCCCACTCCTCGGGCCTACGGCCGCCTAACTCTTAATCCTTTAGCTCATATTGACCCTGTCGGCACTGTTCTTATTCCTCTGATTGGCACTCTGAGTGGTCTACCAGTCATTGGCTGGGCCAAACCCACCCCCATTGATCCCTACAATTTCCAAAACCCCCGTCGTGATGAGATTATCGTCGCCCTAGCCGGACCTCTCAGTAATTTTCTTTTAGCCTTTCTCTTTTCTCGAATTCACCACCCTCTCAGTATTACCTTTGTGGTTACCAGTCTAGTTTTAGGTATTTTTAATCTCCTGCCACTACCTCCTCTAGATGGTTCCAAAATTCTTCTCAATCTCTTACCTCTTGAATCCGCTCATCGCTGGCAACAAGCCCTGGAACAATATGGTCATTTATTGATTATTTTGTTGCTTTTTTCCGGCCTTTTGTCCCGGATAATGAACCCGATTTTGGCTTTTTGCTTGAAGCTTCTTTACTGACTTGACTGTTTAAATACTCAACCATTGATTTAATTTCTGATGCTTTCATTCCATGAGCCAAAGCCCCTTCTTCCAATGTCTCCATTTGCGCCATCCCGCAACCCACACAATGCAATCCGTACTTAAATACTAAAATCTCCGCTAATTCCGGATATCTTTCTATTAAATCCAATAAAATTGTATTCTTACTAATTTTCATCTTATATCTCCTTTAATTTAATTTTTTTTAATTCTTGTTGCCATAAATTGCCAACCTTTTGCCAAAAGAATCTCTGTTGACACTTACCTGCTCGCTGACAACCACCCTCACCCAAACATGCCACCAAGGCTTTGTTTTCTCCTAAAGCCTCCACTAAATCATAGAGAGTTTTCTTGTCCCAATTTGGACTTAATTGATAACCTCCACCTCTGCCTTCTTGAGATCTCACCAATCCAGATTTTTTCAAATCCGTTGCCAATTGTGACAAAAAACGATAAGGTAAATGCATTTTTCGACTCACTTCCATTAAAGATACATTTTTACCCTTATTTTTCGACAAAAAACTCAAAAAATCCACACTATATTCAACTTTTTTCGAGACCGTAATCATGCTACAATTATATCAGCCTGCTGAAAGCAGTCTTTGAGAAGGTGTTTTTTCTAGCTAAAGTATAAAAATGGAGGATGTTTGTCTTTAGAGGCTTGCTTCTACAGACTAGTTCTTCCCACGTATTTTTGCGTGGAAAAGCCACTATCGAAGCCCCTACTTTTGGCAGGTTAAATTTGGTCTTCCGGTTTACCAGCATCCATCCGGAGTTAATTCATCAATTCTTTCTTTATCCTCTTCAATATTATTCCCATACTCTTTTGGTTTCTGGCCGCTTCTTGTTTCACATTTTCCCGGTATTTTTTCTGATATTTTCTAGGATTATTTAAATATTCCAACAAAAAATCAGCCGCCTCACCCCTCTTTTCTTTTACCCAACCTAGTTTTTTCTCTTTGATTAATTCAATATTGCCATCCTCTTGTCCCCCAATATGAGTAATCGCTACAAATGGTTTCTGTTGTGCCACCACATCAAACAAAAAATTAGGTCCGGCTTTACCAAAAACAATATCTATTCCTGCCAATGTTTCCGCCATATTTTCAATCCAACCAAAATTTTTAATTATTACCTCATTTCCCCGTCTCATTTTCTTAAACAATCTGACATATTCTTCCACTAAATTAAAGGCCAATTTATCTGTACCGGTATTGAAGATAAAAGCCGCCTTTTTTCTCAGCATCAACAATGCCGGCAACAATCTAGTCAAAGAATTAGTGCCCAAACTCCCTCCACCCACAAACACCACCGGTCTTCTGTCTTTAATTCCCCATTTTTTTCTAATTTCCCACTTATCATATTTTTTAAACATTTCCGGTCTAGTCCACCACCCGGTTTTCAAAATCGCCTCTTTACTCAAACCTATCTCTTTAATTCCAACCTCTTCCCCTTTCTCATCATAAACCAAATGTAAATCTATGTTTTTATTGTAAGATACCGGCATTACCGACCAAGGATCAGCCACTACCGTCCATAATTTAATTTTTGATTTAGTTTTCTTAAACCATCCCGCCAGCGATTGACTGTGAAACCAATAGGTGGAAATTACCAAATCCGGTTTTAATCTTTCTACCATTCTTTTAGGGCCGGGTAAATTTAGTCGAGAAGACTCTTCTATCATTCGCCTGGCCACCTTGTTATACGACACCCAACCGGCTATCTTGTTTGATGCTGGTAAATAGCGATAAGCAAATAAATAAGCATCTCCGGCAATACCGGTATTAGCCTTAACTTCAGCATAATGCACTTCAAAATTTTCCTTTTTTTCCTGTGATTTCAAAAAGCTGTAAATCGCTTTGGCAATCGACCTGTGACCCCAGGGCATATCATCCGTCATCACCAAAATTTTCTTTTTAGCCATAGAGTATTCTATAATATCCCATCACCAAATGCCTTAACCGTGCCTGAATAGCCCCGCCTGCAACGCTTTGCGTAGCAATTCGGGCAGGTCAGTTGGTATCTTCAATATGTTTTACTACACCTATGTCCTACAAAGTTTACTTGACCATAAACTATATATTGGATGGACACCCAACATTAAAAAACGTTTTGCCGATCACTGTTTAGGTAAAGTTACCTCAACTAAACATCGTCGCCCTTTAAAATTAGTTTACTTTGAGGCCTGTTTAGATAAAGCATCTGCTATTAAAAGAGAAAAACAACTAAAAAGTGGTTTTGGCAGAAAATATCTACAAAATAGGCTAAAATACAACTCAGAAAATGCCTGAATAGCTCAGTTGGTAGAGCAAGTGTTTTGTAAACACTAGGTCGTCAGTTCAAGTCTGACTTCAGGCTCAATTTAAAAAACCGGCCATAATTTCCTCTTCCGCTTCTTCTTTTTTCAACCCTAAACTCATCAATTTCAATAACTGTTCCCCGGCAATCTTTCCAATCGTTGCCTCATGAATTAATTCCGCTTCCACATGATTAGCTTTAATTTTGGGTATCGCCGTCACCTTACCTTTATCTTTAATAATTGAATCACAAGCCACATGAGCAAAACATTTTTGATTACCCACAATATTGGAAATAAATTTCTGTACTGATGCCTCTGTCGCCACCGCCCGAGACGTCACCCGACAACTTGATCCTTCTCCTGCCATTTTTACTTCAAAACTGGAAATGGCTTTTTGTTTTCCCGATGTTTTTATTTTTTCATTAATCACTAAACTGGCTCCCGCCTGCAATACCGCTTTAGTCACCCTCTCAGTCTGATCAACTCCTTCTATTTGCGCCGTCTCAATCGTCATTTTCGCATCCTTCGCCAACTCTATCTTCGTAACCGGATTTATCTCTTTTTGCCCTAAATTTCCACCTTCTCCATAATGTTTTTCAATATATTTCACCTCCGCTCCTTGGTCCACCACAAAACGATGTCGACCACTATGAACCGTATCTTTAGTCCCACAATTATTAATTCCGCAACCAGCATAAATCACCACTTTGGAATTTTTACCGATATAAAAATTGTTATCGACAGTTTCTGTCAAACCACTTTCCGTCAACAATACCGGAATATCCACCATTGCCATTGGCGCATTTTCCTTCACCCAAATTTCCAAACCTCGCCCATCTTGACTATCTTTAATCGTCACCCACTGACTGTTTTTTCTCTGCCATGTCTTCCCATTTTTACGAATATTCACCGCCCCCGTCATTTTCGAATCATTAACCTGTTTTAATAATTTTTTTTCTAATTTATTCATGAATACAACCTCCCCGACAACCGCATTTTTGGCGAATTCTTAAGTTGTCAATTTTCTCCACCTCCTCTAATTTACCTCTTTTCAAAAGCAATATTTTATCGGCCATTTCCATAATTTTCTCTTGATGAGAGATGACCAATATCGTTCCGTGGTAATTTTTTCTCAATTTCTTAAAAACTTCAATCAAATTTTGAAAACTCCACAAATCAATTCCCGCCTCCGGCTCATCGAAAATTGCTAATTTTGGTTTTCGTAAAATTACTGTCGCCATTTCAATTCTTTTTAATTCCCCTCCGGACAGCGATCCATTCATTTCCCTGTCTAAATAATCCTTTGGACACAAACCTACTTGAGCCAAAACCCCACAACCTTTGATTTTTTTAGTCCCCGCCGCCAATTCCAACAACTTCGATACCTTTATCCCCTTAAAACGCACCGGTTGCTGAAAAGCAAAAGCTATACCCTCTTTGGCTCTCAACTCAATCCTCTCCCTAGTTATTTCCCTATCTTGCCACCAAATCTCCCCCTCATTAGGGCTTTCTATTCCCATAATCACCTTGGCCAAACTTGATTTGCCACTACCATTGGGCCCGGTTAACACATAAAACCGGTTATCATCCAATTTCAAATTTATCTTATTTAAGATTTTCTTCCCCTCTTTTTCCAAGGTAATATTTTTTAATTGAAGCATACAACTCGCACTATTTTAGTATGAGTTAGTCATAAATACAATATCCACCACAATCTCACCTTTATTTGTTAAAATAACAAGCAATCTCTCAGTTCAGCCAGCCTAGAGGCTCAGTTGAGAGCAGTCCGATGGACATCGGACAGGTCATGGATTAACAATTTGCCTGGATAGCTCAGTTGGTAGAGCATCCCCTTGGTAAGGGGAAGGTCATGGATTCGAATTCCATTCCAGGCTCAATATAAATTTTTCTCAAGAAACTTTTCAGTGGAACCTTGGGTTTTGAAACTTAATTATTTCTTCAGTTTGTTTTCAGCTATTGATGTCTATAATAATTACCAAGATGAAAATTTTGGTAGTTGAGGATGAGCATTTGATTGCCACATCTATTAAAAAAGGATTAGAACAAGAAAAGTATGTCGTAGATGTGGCTTTCGATGGTTTGACAGGATATGATTTGGCGTCTAGCGGTGACTATGATCTGATTATCTTGGATCTGATGCTTCCAAAAATGGACGGTCTAAGTGTCTGTCGTCGAATTCGACAAGAAAAAAACCAAACTCCAATTTTAATATTAACTGCCAAAAGTCAGTTAGAAGATAAGGTTCTTGGTCTTGATGCTGGGGCTGACGATTATTTAACCAAACCCTTTGCTTTTGAGGAACTTCTGGCTCGAATCAGAGCTTTAGCTCGCCGCCCTCAATCGGCTGTCAGTGAAGTCTTGTCTTTTGGGGATTTGTCTTTTGATGTCTCCACTCTCGAAGTCTCTCGTCAGGGCAAAAATATTAAACTCTCTGGTAAAGAATATGCTTTATTGGAATGTCTCATGCGTCACCCTAGACAAGTATTGAGTAAAGATCAGTTAATCAAACACGTTTGGAGTTATGAATCAAACATTCTTCCCAACACAGTCGAGGTTTACATTCGTAACCTTCGTCAAAAAATTGACAAAAATTACAAAGTAAAATTAATTAAAACCGTTCGTGGTTTTGGTTATAAAATCAGTGATTAACTATGTTTAAACAAGCTCGACTGAAACTGACAATTTGGTATTTGTTAATTATTACCATTATTAGCCTGTCTTTTAGTGCTTTAATTTATAAATTAATTAGTCTGGAAATTAATCGTTTCGCCTATTCCCAACGTTTTCGGATTGAACAACGTTTTCAAAATTTTGATCATCCAGTTCCCCCACCACCTCTGATTGACGATGATTTAATTGTCGAAAGTCAAAAACGTCTTTTAATAAATTTAACTATTATTAACGGAGTGATTTTGGTAGTTTCAGGTTCTTTATCTTATTTTTTGGCCGGTCAGACTCTTCGTCCCATCCAACAAATGACCGAAGAACAAAAACGTTTTATTAGTGATGCTTCCCATGAATTAAAAACTCCTTTAACCGGACTTAAAACTCTCTTTGAAGTGTCTCTTCGAGATAAAAACCTAAAACTAATTGAGGCTAAAAACGTCATCAAAAAAGGTCTCACTCAAACTAATCAACTCCAACTTTTGTCCGAATCTTTGTTGGAACTAAACTATCTTGATAGCGTGGTCTCGTTAAATTTACAGTCTGTTTCCGTAAAAAAAATAATAAATGAGGCGGTCAAAAAAATTAAACCTAAAGCTGACTCTAAAAAAATTGAAATTAAGACCAAAGCGGTCGCCGACAAAGTCAAGGTTGACCAGTCAAAGATTGAGGAATTAGTTTTAATTCTTTTGGATAATGCCATTAAATATAGTCCCCAATCCAGTCAAATTAAATTGACTGCTACCAAAACAGACAAAAATATAATTTTAAAAGTTATTGATCAAGGCAGGGGTATTTCTGAGAGTGACTTACCACATATTTTTGACCGTTTTTATCAAGCCAATCAGGCTCGAACTAAAAACAGTTCTTCGGGGTATGGATTGGGTCTTTGTATCGCCAAAACAATTGTAAAACAACATCACGGTCAAATTGAGGTCAAAAGTAGACTTAACAAAGGCAGTGAATTTAAGGTGGTTTTGCCGACATAATTTTCAGTTTCTTTTCAGTTTATATTTTCATAATTGGGATTATGAGGTTTTTAAATAAAAAGAAATTCTTATCACTGCCTGTATATTGGAAAATTATTATTCCTGTTACCCTGCTGGGATTATTTTATTTGTTAATAAATAAAATATTTTTCTCTTCAACCGCCGAACCCCAATACAAAACCAGCCAAGTTAAAAAAGGAAATATTATTCAAAGTATTTCTGTGACCGGTTCAATTACCAGTGGCAACAATACAAACATCTACACGGGAGCTTCCGGGGTAGTCAGTGCTGTCTATGCCAAAAACGGAGATACGGTTAAACAAGGTCAAAAAATTGCCCAAATTAAACTTGATCAGGATGGTCAAAAAAAACAAAATACTGCTTGGGCGACTTATTTGAGCGCTAAAAACGCGGTCGCCTCAGCTGAGCAAAATAAACTGACTTTGGAAAATTCACTAGAGTCATCTAAATTAGCCTTCGACCAAGCCCAAGATGCGCTGAATAAAATTGATGATTTTACTAAAACTGACCTCCAAAAAGAAGTGATTCACACCAACTACAGTACCAGCAAAAGATCTTTGACTTTGGCAGAGCAAAAATATGCCAATGCCGACTCAGCCATCAGTATTGCCAAAACCCAATTATCGGCAGCTTGGTATTCTTATCAGCAATCATCAAATATAATTTATGCCCCAGCCAGCGGAGTGTTAACCAATTTTGCTCTTACCGAAGGCATGTCGGTGACAAACTTATCATCAACCAATTCTTCTGCTTCGAATAATGATGCTGCCACTCAATCTGTCGGAATTATTGTTAATCCTGACAATCAAACAACAGCAACCGTTTCTTTGACAGAAATTGATGTCACTAGTATCAAACCTGACCAAAAAGTCATGATAACCATGGATGCTTTTCCCGATAAAACTTTTACTGGCAAGGTATTAGCCATTAATACCAATGGTCAAGCATCCAACGGGGTTACTTCTTATCCCACTATGATTATTTTTGATAATAGTCTGAGTAACATGTATCCCAACATGTCTGTCAGTGCTGACATTATTGTTGATTCTAAAACTGATGTCTTGATAGTCCCAACCGCCGCTATTTCACACACCGATGGAGTATCAACTGTCAAAGTCATGAAGGATAATCAAATATCTCAAGTTTCAGTTGAAGTTGGTATTTCTGATAACAGTCACAGTGAAATTATTTCCGGTTTAAATGAGGGGGATACGGTGGTTACTGATATCAACAATAGTGGAGTAAAAACTAATAATTCCCCAGCTACCACCAAATCGGTTTTCGGTGGCGGTGGATTTGGTGGCATGGGTGGTGGTATGCGTCCTTAAAAAAAATGAAAAAAACACCAATTATTTCTATTAAAAATCTTTCTAAGATTTACCAAAGCGAAGTTTTGAAAACCGTGGCCTTGGATAACGTCTCTTTTGAAGTTCAAAAAGGAGAATATGTCGCCATTATGGGTCCTTCCGGTTCGGGAAAATCTACTTTGATGCATATCATTGGAGCTTTAGATAAACCTACTACAGGGACCTACCTTCTGGATGGACAAAACGTTTCAGAACTGGATGATGACCATCTGGCCGAAATCCGCAACCAAAAAATAGGTTTTATTTTTCAAGCTTATAATTTATTGCCTCGGACAACAACGGTAAAAAACGTCATGTTACCGATGGCTTACGCCGGAATTGACAAAAAAGAAAGAGAAAACAGAGCTATAAAATATTTAAAATTGGTCGGTCTGGGTGATCATTTAAAACATACCAGCAATCAACTTTCCGGTGGTCAACAGCAAAGAGTCGCTATTGCCAGAGCCTTAAGTATGCAACCTTCAGTTTTGTTGGCCGATGAGCCGACCGGCAATATTGCCACAGCTCAAGCCGAAGAAATTATGACCATTTTTCAAAAAATCAATGATAAAGGAAACACCATTATTATGATTACTCACGAAGAAGATATTGCTAAACATGCCAAAAGAATCATTATGATTCGAGATGGCAAAATTGTATCTGACGATTTAAACCGTCACCAAAAAATTAATAAAAAATTATGAAATTTAAAGAATTATTCTTTGAAAGTCTAAGCACTTTGACTGTAAATAAAACTCGAACTGCTTTGGCCATATTGGGCATAGTCATTGGCATTGGCAGTGTCATTGCCCTGATGTCTTTAGGGCAAGCCACTCAAAAATCAATTCAAAACCAAATCGAATCTCTGGGTTCAAATTTATTAACAGTTCAACCCGGAGTTTTAAGAAATAATGCCGGGGTTCGAGGAGCACCAGGCGGTCGAACAAATTTAACTTGGGCTGATGCCAAAGCAATTGAATCTTCAAGTGAAATCACAACCATCAATAAAGTTTCTCCAGAATATGCCTCCCGAGCTCAAATTGTGACCAGCCAAGGCAATTCTAATTCTCAAGTTATAGGAGTAACCCCAAATTATCAAAGTGTTCACAAAATTACCATTGAAGAGGGGGTTTTTATCACTCAAACTGACGTTAACAGTATGAAAAAAGTGGCGGTCATCGGTCCGGATGTAGTTACCAATCTTTTTCCCGATAACAACAATCCTCTTGGTCAAAAAATTAGAATTAACGGTCAGAGCTTAACCGTGATTGGAATTACCACCGCCAAAGGCGGAACCGGTTTTAACAATCAAGATGATATTGTTTACGTCCCTCTAAGTACGGCTCAAAAACAAATGTTTGGAGTTAATCATTTGAGTTCCATTGCCATGGAGGCTAAAAATACCGATTTAATGGTAGCGGCTCAAGATGAGGTTGGATATTTGCTTTTAAGTCGTCATAAAATCAGCGATGTTTCCGAGGCAGATTTTATGATTATGTCTCAACAAGATATGGTCGATGCTATTAGCTCCACTACCGCCACTTTCACTACTCTTTTAGCTGGAATAGCGGCTATTTCCTTACTGGTTGGTGGGATTGGGATTATGAATATTATGCTAGTTACCGTCACAGAGAGAACTCGGGAAATAGGCTTAAAAAAAGCTTTGGGAGCCAAAAAGAAAACCATTACCACTCAATTTTTGATTGAAGCAGTAATTCTCACTTTTACCGGGGGTATTATTGGGATTATTTTTGGGGTGATTATTGCCCTAATTATTTCAAAAGCGACCTCTTCTCTCTTTATTATTTCTCCAACCTCTGTTTTGTTGGCTTTCTTGGTATCGACTCTGATTGGAATTTTATTTGGTTGGTACCCAGCCAACAAGGCAGCTAAACTGGAACCTATTAATGCCTTAAGATACGAATAAAATAATTATTATTTATTATTAAATTTATAAAAAATGAAAACTAATAAAATATTCTCACTTATAGTTCTATTAGTTGTTTCTCTGGGTTCTTTTTTTGTGGGAATGAAATATCAACAAAAAAAGTTATCTTCTAATTTCGGCCCACCAATTCAGTTTGGTAATCCTCAGGATTTAGGTCAAAATATGCGACCTGGTGATATTAATAATGCTGATATGAAAAATCGTAGACAAATGCCTGATTTTAGACAAACTTTAGGTGAAATTATCAACGCTGATAACCAATCAATCACGGTTAAACTGGTTGATGGTAGTTCTAAAATCGTCTGGCTTTCTGACTCCACTTTAATCAATCAATCAGTTGAAGCTTCTGTTTCAGATTTAAAAACAGGTCTTAAGGTGGCCGTTCACGGTGAGACCAATAGTGACGGTTCAATTACAGGCAAAAACATTGAAATCAATCCCGCTTTTGCAACCATGTCTCCGGCTCCTACTCAACTTTGATCCTTACTCATCGATGAGCCAGTTTAGCGAAACGTTAGGGTCTGGAACCTTTATGTCCTTATAACACTGCCCCCAGCCTTAGTCTCATTCTATCAATCTTTTATACCTAAATGAGACCGTATAAAAAGGAAAATTTGTTTATAAACACTATTTTGTGTTAAAAATGTATCATATTACCGTATAATGACTAACAAACATCAATGTCCCGTCAATTTAAAATCCACTTCGGATGGGTGGAGGGGAAAGTTGGCAGAAAGTTTTACTTTTGACAATATTGAAATTCTTGGGGAGGCTATATCTAGGTTTATTGCTCAAAAATCTTTTTTTAAAAGAATTGTCATTGGATATGATACTAGATTTATGAGTAAGGATTTTGCGTTATTTTTAAGTACATTGTTTAGTAAAAATGGTATTGAAGTGTTTATAATTAAAAACCCATGCACTACCCCATTACTAACTTTCTCTACACTTTTATTTCAATCACAGATTGGATTAACTGTGACTGCTTCTCATAATCCAAGATTTGACCATGGAATTAAAATACGAATGGGTTATGGTGGAGCACCATTGACGGAAATAACACAAGATATTGAAAAGTGTTTGTTAATAGATACAAATAATTTGTTAACAACCAAAAAAGGAAAAGTTATTGAAGTTGATCCGATCAATGATTATACCGAGAAAATTAAAGGGTTTCTTGATTTCTCAAAAATTACCAAACAGACTAAAGTAGTTGTGGATTCGATGCATGGAACTTCGAGAAATCTACTAAAAAAAATAACTAAAAATACTGGAATCGAAGTTGATTATATTAATTACAATTATGACCCGTATTTTGGTGGTTGCCCTCCAGAACCAAAATATGAAACTACAAAAAAACTTCAGAGTTTGGTTTTGGGTAAAAAATATGATTTAGGAATAGCTCATGATGGAGACGGTGACAGAATTGTGGCTGTATCTCAAAATTATGGTTATTTATCACCTCACGATGTTTCAGCGGTTATATTATGGTATTTAGTTTTGAAAAAAGGTGTTAGTGGTAAGGTGGTTGGAAGTTCTACCCTAGGCAGAAGAGTTAGATTACTTTGCCAACATTTTGGGCTTGAGTTTCAGGAAATTCCCGTCGGGTTTAAAAATGCAACTCAAATTATGCTTAATCAAAAAGTATTGCTGGCTGCAGAGGAAAATGGAGGTATTGGTTTTGGATTTTACTTGCCAGAAAGAGACGCTACTCTGGCAGCTGGGATTTTGTGTGAAATCGAATCAACACTTGTAGGTGGCGTAGATTATGTACTTAATGAAGTTGAGAAGTTATCGGGAAAATCTGTGTTTAGTCGTTTCAATTTTATTCCATCTATAAATCGTCAGCAACTAATGTTACTCATTTTAAAACTCAGACCAAAAGATTTTACTTTTTGTACTGTAAAAAATATTTCCAAAGTAGATGGAGTAAAAATTACTCTTACAAATAATGATTGGATTAGTATTCGTGTTTCTGGTACAGAGGATGTGATTCGAATCTACGCTGAATCCGATGATAGACAAACTGCTGAAAAACTAATTCAAAATATTAGAAAAATGCTTATTGATTTAGAGAAAAAAATATGACTGAATATTGGAAAATAGCCACGCCTTCTTTGTTGATATTTGGAAAAGGTAAGGCCTTAAAACTTTCGGAAGCAATCGATGATCTTAGATATTATAGGCCTTTTATAGTGATAGACTCGAAGGTCAAGGAGTCACTGAAAGGTGTCGATGTGCAGGCTGTTTTAAGTAAATATACCCCCGAATATTTTGATGATTTTTCTACAAACCCTAAGACGGAACAAGTAAATAGTCTGGTTAAAAAACTTCGTATATACAAACCAGATGTTGTCGTTGGTATTGGTGGTGGGAGTA
>Ga0116174_10003158_pt1 | contig 13664 bp, 11 predicted proteins | sample AD_UKC087_MetaG_FD_89801 | JGI IMG/M metagenome (GOLD analysis project Ga0116174, IMG submission 89801) | Active sludge microbial communities of municipal wastewater-treating anaerobic digesters from USA - AD_UKC087_MetaG | ecosystem: Engineered > Bioreactor > Anaerobic > Digestate | place: USA...
CATACCAGGCGTCCGGGAAATAACGAGTCGGCTCCTGAAAATAGTGAAAAAGATAATCCCGATGACGGTGATGAAATATCCTATGATGTCGGTTCACTTGCTCGCCGTATCGGCGAGCTGCCCGATGTCGATGTCCAGGCGGAGGAAGCCCCTGCGTCGCTGACAGGACATTGGTATACGCCGAGTATCGAAACGATCTTTGAGGTACTCATGAAAGATCGGACACTTGAGGATTTCACCGTTACAACCGAGCCGCTTTACGTCACTGCGGACGTTTATTCCAATTATGTATGTATGACAGATGCTTCCGTCTTTTCTGTTAGCCGACTGGGTGATTTTTCTTTCTCTCTCGATCAGAAATTATCGTCCGACATCGATCTGGTGGTTGGAATGAAGCATGTAAGTTCTTTCTGTAGAGGATTTGTCGAAGAGAAAGATTTTTTCAGTGATTCCTCTCTTTCGATCATGGAGAAGGATCAGGCGGTCGCATTAGCTCAGACAGCGCTCGCGCGTTTGGGATATGGGGATATCGTCTTGCAGGATGTCCTTGCTTTACATCACGAGAAAATTCTTGAAAAAACGTTAGAGCAAAAACGCGCTGCGGAGGAGTTCAAAAAAAAGAATCCTGGTTATGAAATGTACGATTATCGAACCGATTGGAATGAAGAAGATGGGAAATATGTCATGTATTTCCTGTCTCTGGGTTCACACCACATCCCTCCTCATGAAAGCGGGACGCTTATGATGATAGGCGAATTTCCAAATTGGCTGCGATGCGGCACGTTGATCTGTTGTTTTGCCGGACAACGCGGACTCGAGCATATCGAAGTCCGATCCTTTTATCAGTTTGATGAGCCTTCCGCGGCAAAGACGAAGCTGTTGAGCCGTGAAGAAATGAGTGAAAAAATCAACGAACTCTACATGGTGCAACCCGAGGTCAGTTCCTTTGAGCTTGCTAAAATCCGGCTTCGTTATCTTCCGGAGAAGTTCGACATTACGAAGACTTTGCCCAACGTACTTTCCTTTATGCCGGTATACACCTGTACCGTTGTGGAGAAAACGGAAAAGACAGGAGCGGATGTTTGTATCGGATCCACGGATTTCGTCTTTAATGCGATAACGGGAGAGCCGATCACTGATACGATCTTCAGGTGAGGGAGAATCGAAGTGTACAGGCGTTTGATCGGGAATGAGATAAAAAGAAATCTCTTTAATGTTCGTTCGTTGTTTGCTCTGATGGCACTTCTGCTGATACAGTGGCATCCCGTATTTATGGAGATGCGCCTCTCTCCCATGATTGTGAATGATCCTTTTTATTATATTTATCTTTTTGCAGGGAATAATTACGCCCTCTTTTTTACAGCGGCAGCCATTCCGTGTGCCGTTTCCTGGCCGGACGACCGCAACTATGGGATGACATCCTACATGGCGACGCGCTGCTCGCCGAAGCAATATGCGCGTGCCAAAACCGTCGGCGCGTGGGCTTCGTACTTTCTTTTCAGTTTCGCTGTCGTCCTGCTGCTTATGCTTAGTGTCATTCTCGTCACCGGTATATGGGGCGTGCCTTCTGAGAGACCCTATATCGAGTGTGGTTATGATCTGACCCGGACATACTACGCCATCGCCTCAAAAAGTTATTTTTTATACTATGTGACACGCGCCACGACGATTGCGCTGATCGCCGGCATGTGGTCGATGATTTCCTTTCTCGTCTCTGTCTGTTTTGCCAATGTGTTTCTGACGATCGCTGTCCCGCCGATCGTTGTGTACTTTATGATCAACTTGATGAGAGAGCTTTCAGCGCCCCTTTATCTGAATCCCATCGTCGTTGCCTACAACAATTTCCATCTGTACTCTGTGGCGGTCAGACTCCTCTACACGCTTTTCTACGCGCTCGTCATCTCAGGCATTCTCGGTTGGCTCTCCTGTCGAAAGATGGTGAAGGAGGTGCTCCATGCGTAAGGCATACCGCGTTTTACGCCTGACCGGCAACGAGTTCAGGAAATGGGCGGGCAGTAAACGGATGCTGGCCGTCGCGTTGATGCTGTTTACCGCGGCGCACTTTTTCGTGTCGCCGATGCGCCATTACTGTCGGGACACCGGATGCCGCACAACACCTTTTATCTTTCCGCATCTCGTCACAAGGGGCTACGTCGTTCCGACGCTTCTGTTTTTAGCGGCCATTTTGTTTTGCAACGCTCCGTTTATGGACAATTTAAGTACTTACGAAATCGCTCGCTCGGGTAAAAAACGTTGGTTTGCCGGCAAACTGCTCTATGTTTACGCAGCGTCATTTGTCTACGTTGCCGTGCTCTTCAGTCTGACGCTCCTGCTCGTCGCCCGTTACCTCGTCTGGATCGGCGAGTGGGGAAAGGTGATCACGACGCTGTCTTTAACGACAGCTGGTTATTCGTACGACCTGGCCTTCTTCAGTGACCATATACTAAAAAACTATGGGCCGATCCAGGCGACGCTTTTGACATTTCTGATGCTGTGGCTGCAGACGGCGCTGGTCGGCACCATGATCTTTGCCGCGAACCTTCTCGCGAAGCGCAGCCGTTTTCTCGGCGTTTTACTGGGGGCGCTATACGGGGCTGCCCCGCTTTTTTACGGGTTATGGGATGAGGCGGAGATGATTACTTTCTTTCCGGCCATGTGGTCGATCCCGTATTTTCTGAAACCGCATATACCGGGCGTTCCGGTGACCTACGCATCGGCTTTCTGGCTGCTGGCGTTGTTCATCGTCGCGCTGTCGTTGGCGAGCTGGTTACTATTCAGAAAAAGAGACCTGGATATCTATCCGGAGCTGTGAGGTGGAAATGGCGATTATCGAAGTAAAAAACGCGACAAAGAAATTCAGGGAATCGACGGCGCTCTCCGACGTGACAGTGTCGTTTGAGAAAGGCCTGATCCACGGCGTGATCGGGCGCAACGGTTCCGGGAAGACGGTGCTTTTCAAATCGATCTGCGGGCTGATGCATCTGACGGAGGGCGAGATTCTGGTGCGCGGAAAGCGCGTCGGTAAAGACATCGACGTGCCGCCGGACATCGGCATCGTCATTGAGAATCCCGGGTTTCTCCCCTCATACAGCGGCATGCGGAACCTCATGTACCTCGCGAAAATCAGGAATCTTGTCGATCGCTCGCAAGTGGAGGAGAGCATGAGGTTTGTCGGGCTCGATCCGAAGTCGAAAAAACACGTCGCGAAATATTCAATGGGGATGCGGCAGCGTCTTGCCATCGCCCAGGCGACCATGGAAAACCCCGATATTCTCTTTCTCGATGAGCCGATGAACGGTCTGGATAACCAGGGGGTCAAAGAGATTCGCGAGGCAATCCGGACGCTGAAGGAGCAGGGGAAGACCATCCTTCTGGCGAGTCACAATCCTCTGGATATCGAAGAACTCTGCGACACCGTACATGAAATGGATGCCGGTGTGATTCGACAGGTTCGGCCTTAGTTTCTTTCTCTGAACTGCCATCCCGGAGGGTGGGGGGACGATTCTTTCTGTTGACACATATGCCGGACGAAAGAACCGCTGTTGGCAATATAACCGTGCTTTCCCGAACAGTTTGATAATCGTATGCATCATCAACAACGAGACTGAAATTTAATTTATTTAGCGGAAAGTATGGCTATTGTCTGGTTCAATCCGAAGTCGAATTAAGGTGAGAACCAATGTTTATATTGTGGAAGGGGAATTGCCGTCTAAGCAGTGGGCCAATTCCGATTGCTCTTGGGCGCTTGGATTTAAGACCGAAGAAAAGCGAGGAGCGATCTCATCAGAAAAAGAGGAACTATTTCATCAGAAAACGAGGAATGATCTTATCATAGAAAGAGGAACTATCTCATCGATTTTTGGGGAAGTCCCACTGATGTACCTTTAAGTGCGTGTTTTTAATGGTTCATCCGTCTAATCAATGAGAGGCGTAAAAGCGCTTGTGACAGGAGGTTGTCGAATGGATAACGGTGCCGGTAGCTACCGCCGTTTCCTCGAAGGAGATGATGACAGCTTGTCCGACCTTGTCCGGGAGTACAGAGACGGACTCATGCTGTTTATCAATACTTATGTTGGCAATATTGCCGTTGCCGAGGATTTGACGGAGGACACCTTCGTCAAGCTGGTGATAAAAAAGCCGAAATTTCACGGGGAGTCGTCGTTTAAGAGCTGGCTGTACGCGATCGGTCGGAACGCCGCAATCGACTACAAAAGGCGGGCGGCGAGGGAAGCGCTCGTTCCGTTCGATGTCGGCGAACGCCCGGACGCGGATGACTTCGTCGAAAAGCTTGAAAACGAGTATCTGCGAGAAGATCGGAAGATCGCGCTGCACAGGGCCATGCGCGGTCTCAAAGAAGAGTACCGCCGGATTCTCTGGCTTGTTTACTTCGAAGAACTCCGCTACAGGGATGCGGCGAAGGTGATGGGGAAGACGCGGCGAAGCGTCGAATCGCTGGCATATCAGGCGAGAAGGGCCTTGAAAGATGCTCTTGAAAAGGAAGGGATGGACGATGAAAAGTTATGACGAGATGTCGCGCAGTATCCTTCGCCGTCGCGACGAGTATCTGGAAGGGCGAAAGAAAAAGACGCGGAGCATTCTGAAAGCGGCGGCGTGTGCATCGGTGTCGGCGCTTGTCGTGATCGCCGCGGTTGTTTTCGTGAAGAACGGCATCGCGGGAGGCCCGAAGATACCGGTGGCAACAGAGACGGATATATCGGCGGTATCGGGGCCGGAGAGCAGCGGTCGTATTCCGCCTGATTGGGATAGACGCGCATTCATCGCAGGCGGCAAAGACAAAGACAAAATCATACGTACAGACGAAGAGCATATGGCACATGCGACGCATATTCTGGACGCTGTCTATCTAGGAACATATACCACTGAATACGGTACGGAGCTGATGTTTCTGCCGACGAAGGTCTACAGGGGCGAGTTAAGTGAAAAAAACAAGATGACCATCTATGTGCAGCCATACGGGGATATGGACGAGCAGGTGATAACGTCCGAGGGTACGCAAGAGGGGGAGCAGCCGGCATACGAGAAAGGGCAGACGTACTTGTTAGTACTCGAGAAGCACATTTCAGTCTATTACGAACACGATAAGTTCGTTATATCAGGTGGCCTGTACGTCGCGGCAAACGACAGGGATAAATGGATTGAGTATCATGACAAAGTTGACGCCTTGTCAGCAGAAAGCGTCCCGACAGAGATCATGTACGGTGAACCCTGGACGGAATCGGACAACCTCGACGATGTCCTGCTGGCTTCCGATCATATTTTTATCGTGAACATAGATTGTGAACTTGACAAAAACCCATACGGCCCCACAACGCTCTACTATTGCCGCGTCAAACAGGTACTGCGCCAGACGTCGGATATTCCAGAGCATATCTACGTCCAATTATTCAACGGCACTGTCCGGATTGGCGAAGATTATGTGCTGCTTTTATCAGATGTTGGCAAAACTAATCCTGTGTTTTCGTTGTCGTCGCGCTGTCATAGCGTCTATTCTGTCGGGGAAGCGCAATCGATCCCGGTCTTACAGGCACTCTTTACAGACTGGTATTCGAAATAAGAGATCATTTTGAGGATGAGGAAGAGGGCGATGACGATTCCTGGATTTTTTATTTATCGAAATACTAGATATAATTGTATTATTTAATGAATAATCGAATTGGGTGGCTTCGTGAGAGTGGAGAACACCATGCGGTATGCACTTCAAAACATGCGGTTATAAGAGGTCGTCGCGGCTTGTCGATTAACCCGCGATCATTTATAATGAAATAGTCTCATATGTGTGAACGAATCATGAATGGCTGATTCGCTATCGGGCAGAGATGGCCGGATGGCCGGAATGCTTTGTTGACACTTCATAAAAAGAGTAATCAGAGGAGGAATTTCATGAAAAAAACACTGCCAATTCTCTTCGCGTTGGTTCTGGTTCTGGCGTTGCTCGTTAGCTGCGGCCCGCCCAAAGTACCGACGCCTCAGGATTCTGAACCCGATAATCAAACGGGAGGGCTTAAAGCAGCCGAGATTACCGTTCAGGCAGAAAAGGAATGGATGGAATACTACAAAGCCGCGATTAAACGCGTGACGGACGCGAACCCGGACGTTAAAGTCAACATCAAGGAAGTCGGATCGTTTGAGCACATTGATACGCTGGATCAAACTGACGCGGCCAACCCGGATGTGGCAGACGTCTTCGCGCTCCCCGGTGACCGCCTCACCGGACTTGCCGGCAAAGATCTGCTCGGCGCGATCGACGCGAAGGCCATGGCCGATAAGCTCGGCGGATGGACGGATTTTGACGCAGGGCTCGGCGGGTTGTTCAAGGTCAACGGCGAATATCTCGCGTTCCCCTTCAATATCGAGACACTTGTCACGTTCGCCAATGTGAAGAATGGCGAAGCGGAAGGCATCAAGCTGGACACGCCCATTGAACTCGCGGATGTGAAAGACCCCGCGCATGTACTTCTTCCCGTATTCGACACATGGTACGGTGTCGCGCTGGCGAACTCCGCCGACATCGCGCTCCTCAAACCGGAGGGAGAAGGGTTTGTCTCCGATCTGACAACAGACTGGGGCAGCCTCGCGCCGGAGAAACAGGCGGCGATCGAGACACTGTACAAATACTGGAAACTCAACCGGGAAGCCAACACAGCTTTGTTCGATCCCGATGCCGGCTGGGGCTACATCGACGATCAGTTTAAAACAGGCGGCAAGGGCATCTTCCGCATTGGCGGCCCATGGGAACTCAACGGCATGAAAGATAAAACAGCCGACGGCGCGGATCTCGAGATTCTCCCGATCGGCCAGATCACGGTCGCCGGCAAGCCGATGAAGCACTGGCAAGGCGGCTGGGGCCTCGCGATCAACCCCCGTATCGAAGAGGATAAAGACAAAGTCGCTCTCGCGGAAGCCGTGATCGCGGAGATTGTCAATCCACAATATTTTGCTGAGCTTTTCAGGGCCACCGGTAAAATCCTGGAGAACGTGCCGGCCGAGAAGTATCAGGCGTCTGATCTCAGCGAGATCGAGAAGAAGCTGATCGTGGCGGTCATCGAATCCTTCAAGATCTCACCCGGAAGACCTCTCTTCCAGCAGTTCGGTCCCGTCTGGGATACGTGGAAGAACGGCGTTCTGTCATGGAATACTGTCGCCCCTGACAGCGTTGAGAAAGCTTACGGAGAATTGAAAGCGTCTTTCGACGCGATGATGGCGGACCTCAAGTAGGTGATCGGCCAAAGCAGGAACAGGCAGGAGAACTCGAGCGGTTCTCCTGCTTTTTTCTATAAGCCGCTGCGATCGCGGCGCATGATGAGAAGAGATGTGTTGTTTGCCGGGCGATGCCGGCAAAATAAAGACTGAGGATTCGTATGGAGGAAGAGAGGCTTCTTCGCCGAGAGGCGCAGGCGAAACGGCATCGTCGCCAATTAACCGTTTTGGTTTCGCTCTGCGCGGCGCTCATTTTGGTTTCGACTCTTGAAGCGGTCTTGCTTGCCAATCCGGAGGGGTTTCGGATCTGGCGGGAGCTCAACCCGGAGGAGACGACAGCGGGATATTCCGCTTTTATTCTCACGCGCTATTTTCTCGATGTCTTTTTGCCTGTGGCGCTCGCACTCTACACCTATTTCACCATCGCGCGCTTCGGAACGCCGTTGACCTATCGGCTGATCTGGGGCGCCATTATCGCCGTTTCGGCAATTTATAAATTCTTTTCGTTTCAAACGGCGTCGGCCTTCTGGTACATGGCGCTCGTTTTAATGGCGGCGCTTTTTCTTGTCGTGATCAATATTCATCGATTGGAAATAGTGCCGGAGGAGACATGACATGTCTTACTGCCCGAGCCGGCGGCGCTCATGCGTTCAGCCGCCCGGGAATAGAAAGTAGGAGGGCATGAGGTACGGAACAACTATAATGGATGACATCGGCAATGAACATCCGCGCCGGAATCTCCGGCTCGCCGAGAGGGGAGCGCTGGAAGAACGCCTGGAGTCAGAACCGAAAGAGAAGGCCGCGCAGATCAAAGGAGAGCTGAAATCACTGCCACGCAAAGAGCATGATTATGAGAAAAAGTTCGCCAAGGTACGCGCGGAGGAAAAAGCTTTTCTCGCGAAAGCTTCAGAACGGAAAACAACCTTCGAAGGATCGCTGGCAGACAGTGATCCGACGATTCGCAAATGGAAACTCGAAGCGATGGAAAGCAGGGCGCGCGCTGAGTTCTATGCGCCCCATGCCGATCTCTCGTATGATTTCGAGCTGCTCGCCGAGCAGCATCGGATGATCGCGGAACAGCTGCCGGCTATCGCTGACACCAGGAGAGAGACACTTGATGCACTCGACGCGGCGAAAGCCGATCTCGAAGCGGCCAAAAAGGAAGACCATTCACAGGCGAACGCTGATTTCCGGCGCCTGCGCAAAGAGCGTTTAAAGCAGCGCGGCGAGGAAAAAGCGGCTTTAAGAAAGCTTTATAAATCAGGGCAGATCTCATCGAAAGCATACGTAAACGAGAAACATCAGAAAGATCTCGCTGCGGCGGAAGATATCCGCTCGATGAAACAGTCGCTCAAAATAAATATGCTCGCGGATCGCGTGCGCTATCTGAAGCACCGGCTGAAGCAGGACAAGAAGCAGGGCATTGCCGTCCTTAATTCCGATATCTCCGATTTGCGCCGCAAGACACCGATCGAAGTGACGAAGCGCTGCCCATGGATTTCTTATCTGACATTTCCCCTCCCCGGGCTGGGACAGCTGCTTCTCGGGCAGACGTTCAAGTCAATTTTCTTCTTTATCGGATCGCTCTACATCTATCTGATCGCGATACCATACGCGCTCGGACGTGGGAATTACAGAGGACAAGGCCTCTTCGGGCTTGTCTCGCTCGCCGAAGGCGCTTCAAGGCTCGACCGCTCCGTCATTTTTATGATCGAAGGCGTGATCGCGATTATCCTCCTTCTGATCGCGTTTCTCATTTATTACAATTCATTCCGCGATGTCAACAGGAATGAGAAGAAGATGATCAGCGGTATAAGGCTGAACAACTGGTTCGAAACGAAAACGGCAGCCAAACACAAGGGCTTCCCGTATTTCGCGTCATCGCCGTCGGCGCTCGTCACACTGTTTATCGTGTTGCTCCCGATCGCCGTCACTGTCCTGATCTCTTTTACAAACTATGACCCGACGCACCAGTCGAAATTCAACTGGATCGGGCTTGCCAACTACAAGCAGATCATTCTCGGACAGGGGATCGCGGGCGGTCCCTTCTGGCTGATCACGGGATGGACGCTGATATGGACGCTGTTCGCGACATCGCTCGCGATTTTCGTCGGGTTTGTGCTCGCGCTCCTCGTCAATCAGGACCGCGTGTACGGCAAGCGTTTCTTCCGGACCATATACCTCCTGCCGTGGGCGGTGCCGGCCTTCATTACAATCATGTTCTTCTCGATCATGTTCTCGCCGAATGGTCCTCTGACCGCGCTTCTGCAACAGCTGACAGGGCAGGTGATCAATATCAAGGAGTCGCCCTGGGGGACGAGGATTGTTCTGATTCTGCTGCAGGGGTGGCTGGGGAGTTCATACGTCTTCCTCCTCTGCACCGGCATTCTGCAGAGTATTCCGAAGGATCTGTACGAAGCGGCTAATATCGACGGGGCGACAGGATTCCAGCAGACGCGGCATATTACGATTCCTATTCTGCTGTTCCAGACAGCGCCGCTGATGATCGGTCAGTACACGTTTAACTTCAACAATTTCTCGATCATCTACCTGTTTAACGGAGGCGGGCCGTTCGAGCCGAGCAAGTACGGCAACCTGGCCGGTTCGTCCGATCTTCTGATCTCGTACATATACAAGCTGACGATTCAGAAACAGTTCCAGGGAATCGGCGCCGCCATAACGATGATCGTGTCACTCGTACTGATCTTTTTCACATGGATCGGCTTCAGCCGCTCCAAGTCTTTCAGGGAGGAGAAGCTATGAGCAAGAATAAAGAAAAAGGGCTTTATCTGTCGGATCGCCCGCCGCTGACACCGGTCAAGGCCGTCCTGCTGACCATCAGTTACATACTTCTCTTCTTTTACGTATTCATCATCGTCTGGCCGCTCGCTCAGATCGTGTTTTCAAGCTTTAACGGGAACCAGGGCGAGTACATCCATGTCGGGGGCGCGTATCAGTTCTCCCTGAAACATTTCAAGTACCTGTTCCAGGAGACATACTTTCTGAACTGGGTCATCAATACGATCGTGATCGCAGTGGCGACGGCACTGCTGACGCTGCTGTTCGTTTCCTTTACAGGTTACGCGTATTCGCGGTACCGGTTCAAAGGCAGAAAAGCGTCGTTGATGGCGATCATGCTGATCCAGACGATTCCCGCGTTTGTCGGTATTGCCGCGTATTACACGATGCACTCGATTATCTCCGCGGTCATCCCCGGCTTTACCCGTCAGATGTTCCTGATCCTGATTTACGCGGGAGGCGGGATCGCCGGCAACACCTTCATTCTGAAGGGGTATATCGATTCGATATCGTCGGAGCTCGACGACGCGGCCCGTATCGACGGATGCGGGAATCTGCAGGTCTACCGCCTGATCATCATGCCGATCGTCCGGCCGATGCTCGCGATTATCGCGCTCTGGTCCTTTATCGGGCCGTTCCTCGATTACCTGATGCCGAGCATCCTGTTGAGCGATCCGAAACAGTACACGCTCGCGACCGGCCTATACACACTGATCACCGACGTCCGCAACATGCACCAGCCCGTATTCGCGGCAGGCGGCCTGCTGACGGCGATTCCGATCATTATTCTATTCATCGCTTTGCAGAAACAGCTCGTCTCTGGCCTCGCCAGCGGCGCTGTCAAAGGTTAGGAGGGTACGATGAAAGTTCAGTTAGTCAACATTGGAAAGAAATATGAGGGCAGGGAGAACTTCACGATCCGCCATATTGACCTCGACATCGACGATAAGGATTTCTGCGTCATTCTCGGTCCGTCGGGATGCGGCAAAAGCACGCTGCTCCGGATGATCGCGGGGCTTACCTCCATTACGGAGGGCGACCTGCTTTTCGGCGGGAAGCGGATGAACAGCGTGGAGCCCAAGGACAGGGATATCGCGATGGTGTTCCAGTCATACGCGCTGTACCCGCACATGACGGTCTATGAGAATATGGCCTTTTCGCTGAAGATGAGAAAAGAGCGCAAATCGGTCATCCACGACCGTGTTCTCGAAGCGGCGGAACTCCTGCAGATTAAGGAATACCTGTACTCGAAACCGTCGGAGATCTCAGGCGGCCAGCGCCAGCGCGTCGCGCTCGGCCGCGCCATGGTGCGCAAGGCAGGCGTCTTCCTGATGGACGAGCCGCTCTCGAATCTCGACGCGAAACTGCGCGAACACATGCGCATTGAACTGGTGCGGCTCCATAAGTCGCTCGACACGACCTCGATCTACGTCACGCACGACCAGACAGAGGCGATGACGATGGCGACGAAGATCGTCCTGCTCGACAAGGGCAAGATCCAGCAGGTCGGCCCGCCGACGCTATTCTATGAGAAGCCGGCCAATCTGTTTGTCGCCGGATTCATCGGTTCGCCGACCATGAATATCTTCCAGGGCGAGATCAAGGACGGTCTGTTCCATTCGACGGAAGAAGACTTTGTCGTGGAGCCGAAAGCGGAAGACCTCGCGCTTTTGAAGCCTTTCGAAGGCAAAAAAGTAGCCATGGGCATCCGCTCTGAGCGCTTCATCGCCGGCCTGGCCGACAAGAACACGGTCCACGTCAAAGTCGACGTCATTGAAATGCTCGGCAAAGAACAGCTCCTCTACTGTAAATTTCCGAACGGGAAAGAGTGCGTCATCTCCGAGCCCGGGTACTTCGAGTACGCCGTGGATGAAGAGCACAACTTCCACTTTGATGTCGACGGGCTCCACTTCTTCGACGCGGAGACGACCGAGCGCATCAACTGACAGGACTCCGACCGGGAACGCGTGAACTGAATTGAATGAGACCTGAAACGCGGACTGCGGCGGGGATTCATATCCACCACCGCGGCCCGCGTTTTATTATTTTGTCAGGTCAAATATGTTCGAACGCATTTGTCATGCCCGCTACACACCGCGCTCCGCGGCAGCTAATCCCAGACCAGTGCCGGGTCATTCTTAGCCAATCCCAGACCAGCGCCTGGCCATTTTTCGCGCTGTGGCAGCCGGTCGAAGACAAGTGTGAGGTTTTTCTTCACAAAACGTCTAACAGATGAAAGGGTGAAAAGTTTTCACAGGAGGTTTTGGTTGGATAACGGTGCCTGTAGCTACATCGGTATTTACGCCTTTCATAATCCAGGTGTTAATCCCGACGAGGATCCGATCGACATGGACGCCATCGTGAAGGCGGAGCGCGATCGGCTGGCGGAGCGGGGTTACGATGTGACCGTATGCCGAAGGACAAACAAGTGTAACAGGACACGCGGCGGGGAAGTCGTCTGTGTAGAAATTGAAGAGCCGTATCTGCTCTGTCACGCCTCCTATGATCAGCTTGTGCATTTCCCCGCACATGAAGCCTACGGTTACTTTATCAGCCTGAAAGATGAAGCGCCGAATCATTATAAATAAAGGCGGCGATCGGGGATGAGTTCTTGCAATCAGTGCATACGTAATGACGACAAGATAACATGTTGCCTGCGGAAATACCCTGTATCCACACGGGAATCGAAGGTCCTGCAGATGGCGGACAATTCCCCAGTGTAAATAATGCTTCTTAAAAAGATCGAAAAAGCTCCGGCTGTAGCGATCAGCGCCGCCGGGTTGTGACCCAGACGGGCTGGTCGCGGAGTGAAGAATTTCCTGTCAGCTGTGCCAGGTGCGGACGAGCTGTTTGCCTTCGGTTGACAGAAAATAACGCAGCGTTGTCCCGGGGACGAGCGGTTCGATCTCTTCGGTTTTCGCTTCTGTTAGGAGCTGCCGGACGCGCGAGGCGGAGATTACTTCGCCGTCCGGCGCCTTAATCCGCGGCATCATCGTTAAGATCAGCGAACCTTTGAATTCTTCGCCGAGGCAGCGGTTGTAGATCGCTGTCACGGTATCGTGCGGTTCATCGCCGACGGTTCTGTTCGTGATGCCGAGCGCGGGGGCAATTCTGCCGCGGAACAGGACCGCGTCAAGGCGTGCCTGTGTCTCCGTCGCTTCCGACTCCTTTTTCACAAAATAGGAGGGGAAAGACGCGCGGGAGATGATGTAGGAATCGGTCGGATGGTAAATGATGCCGGGGAGGTCAGCCGTCCCCTCTTTAACCAGCCGGAAGCGGATGTCCGCGGGTACGGCCGACGCGTCCTCGCTGAGGATGAAGAGGTGCAGGCGATTCGCTCTGGTCAGCGCGTTCTCCACGAGCGCGCGGTGTCCTTTCGTGAAAGGGTTGGCGTTCATGACGATCGATTCGACAGGGCCGGATCCGGTTCCGTGGACCGCGTCGTAAGCTTCTGTCTGTTCGCGAATCGAATCGAGATAGTCGTCGATAGCCGGCGTACCGCGTTCCATGAAACAGACGCCGTCTCTTGTCTGCGCGAGAGTCCGGAAGCCGAGGTGTGCGAAGGCGTGCGCGGCGCCGGGCGTCGTGTACAGAAAGAGCCGCCGGATGCCGTCGTCCAGGGCGTCTGTGATAATGCCGGAGAGGAG
>Ga0116174_10003159_pt1 | contig 13660 bp, 9 predicted proteins | sample AD_UKC087_MetaG_FD_89801 | JGI IMG/M metagenome (GOLD analysis project Ga0116174, IMG submission 89801) | Active sludge microbial communities of municipal wastewater-treating anaerobic digesters from USA - AD_UKC087_MetaG | ecosystem: Engineered > Bioreactor > Anaerobic > Digestate | place: USA...
CTCGACGAAAATCCAGCGACAGGACGTGCCATTGTCCAGAAGTGTCTCACTTCCGCCCGGGCACGGGATGCAGCCAAAAAAGCACGCGACCTCGTTATCCGCAAATCCGCGCTTGAGTCGATGACTCTTCCAGGCAAACTGGCGGATTGTTCTGAACGTAATCCTGAAAAAACCGAGCTGTTCATCGTTGAAGGTGAATCCGCAGGTGGTTCCGCCAAACAAGGTCGCGACCGCCATTTCCAGGCTATCCTTCCTCTGCGCGGCAAGATCCTCAATACTGAGCGCGCTCGGCTGGACAAAATCCTTGGCAACCGTGAGGTGAAATCGCTCGTGTCCGCGCTTGGTACAGGCATTGGCGACTCTTTTGACCTCAAAGGTCTCAGATATGGTCGGGTAGTCATCATGACCGATGCTGACGTAGATGGCGCTCACATTCGCACCCTCCTCCTTACCTTTTTCTTCCGTTACATGCAGCCGTTGATCGAAGAGGGTCACCTCTACATCGCCCAACCGCCGCTTTACCGCATCAGCAATCGTAATCAAATCTACTATGCCTACAATGATGCGGAAAAAGACAAACTGATCGCTAAATTTGGCGGGGTCAACAAAGTCGGTCTTTCTCGCTACAAAGGTCTCGGTGAAATGAACCCTGAGCAGCTTTGGGAAACGACGATGAATCCTGAAAATCGCACCCTATTGCAGGTGGAAATCGAAGACGCAGCCGAAGCCGACCTGACGTTCGATATGCTCATGGGCTCGCTTGTTCCGCCGAGAAGGCGTTTCATCCAAACCCACGCAAAAGAAGTGCGCAACCTGGATATCTAAAGCATATAACCCGCCTGGAAAACAGGCGGGTTTATTAACATGATACGCAAGATCCTTCACTTAGACCTCGACGCATTTTTCTGTTCTGTCGAAGAACTGCTTGACCCTTCTTTGGTTGGCAAGGCCTTCGCTGTGGGCGGCAGCCCCCATGGTCGGGGTGTGATAGCATCCTGTTCATACGCAGCCAGATTGAAAGGAGTGCGTTCTGCCATGCCCGCGGGGAAAGCCATCCAGCTCTGCCCTGAGTTGCGATTGATTCAGCACCGACATGACCTCTATAGTGAGTATTCTGACCGCGTAATGTCCATCTTGCATGACACCACCCCGCTGGTTGAGCAGTTGTCAGTAGATGAAGCCTTTCTGGATGTCAGTGACCTGCCCCAGCCTCTTCGGTTGATCGCTCTTGAACTTCAAAAGCGTGTCGCGGATGAAACCAAACTACCTTGCTCCCTCGGTGGCGCAACCAATAAACTCGTTGCCAAAATGGCAAACGATTTCGGCAAAAAACAAGTACGGACCGGACGTGCCCCCCGGGCAGTCACCATCATCGAGCCTGGTGAAGAGCAATCATTCATGGCGCCTCTGGAGATACAAGCTCTGTGGGGCTTTGGACCAAAAACAGCAGAAAAACTGCACGAAAGAGGGATATACCGTATTGGTCAACTGTATGACCTTTCTGAATTGGAATTGCGCAGTTTTTTTGGAAATCATGCCCTCGATATCCTTGACCGTGCCAAAGGAGTTGACAGCCGACCGGTTTACGACAGCGAAGGTGACCCAAAATCAATCAGTAACGAAACAACCTATTATTCAGACACAGATGACCTGCAGCAGATTTCAGATACGTTGCGATGGCTTTCCGACAAGGTGGGTTATCGCCTGCGCAAACACAACCTTGCGGGCAGCTGCGTCCAGATAAAGATAAGATACTCCGACTTTACAACCCTCACTCGTCAGAAAATGCTTCAACAACCAACCAACCTGGATGATGACATCTTTGCTGCGGCGACTGAACTGCTCCAAAGCAACCTTACCATCGGCCGGGAGGTTCGCCTTTTGGGTGTAGCCGTTACCAGGCTGGAAGAACCTGCCATCCAACTCTCATTATGGGATAAAACAGCCCAAAAGAAAACCCAATTGACTGAGGCTATTGATTCACTTAAAGACAAATACGGTAAGCAAATCATCGTCCGTGCAAGTTCAATAAAACCCGTAAAGAAGGAGACAAATAATTAGGTCTGGTAATGCTTCAATATTTTTGTTGACGTATATCCGGATCGGTATAGTGGCTAATTTTGATTAAAAAAATAACAACCAAAATCTCTGGTATAATCGCCCTACGCCAACGTAGCTCAGTCGGTAGAGCAGACGCTTCGTAAGCGCCCGGTCGGGGGTTCAAATCCCTTCGTTGGCTTTTTTTATTTAATCTGATTGACCAACTTTACTTTTTTGTTATATATCTCCACTAATTAAACAGTTTCACCGATTGAATACCCGCCATACACGGGCAAAATCGCCAAAGTAATGAATTCGATTTCGAAGAGCTCAGGTTGAGCACTGCATTGGCTATGTCTCTGGTAGATACGAATCTTCCATTACTCCAACTTTATGTTCATCCCTGATCGACTTTTATTTCCTTAGAATTGCCCTGCTGTCAAGAGCGATTGCACCCTGACCTTCCGGGTAAACGACCAGAGGATTGATCTCAATTTCGCTGATTTCGGGGTTGTCCAGGCTTAACTGGCTCAATCGTGCGATCGTTTCTTTAACCGCCGCGATATCTGCTTTTGGAGACCCTCGATAGCCCTTCAGCAACCTTCCAGCCAGCGTGTCATTGATCATTTCATCAATATCTTGATCAGTCAGCGGCGCTACTTTGAAACTGATATCCTTCAGCAGCTCAACCATTGTGCCACCCAAGCCGAACATCATCAACGGCCCAAAGGTTGCGTCGCGCCGCATACCAACGATCACTTCCAGGCCTTTAGGCGCCATCTTCTCCACCATCACTCCGCGTATGTGTGCACTTGGCTCATTCACAGCAATTCTTGCCATCATCGAATCATATTCTACGCGCAACTCATCTGAATTATGAATATTTAAAGCTATTCCACCAGAATCCGATTTGTGCAGGATGTCCTCAGAGACAATTTTCATCACAATCGGATATCCAATCGTCTCAGCAATTCTGACGGCGCTATCAACATCTTCAGCGAGATCACCTGGAACATTTTGAATGTTGTAAGCCTCCAGCATCGCGCGGGTTTCGTACTCTCCAACCGCCTGCTTCCCCTTAACTAAATCCAATGTTTCAGACACTTTTCCGTGGTTAACTTCCATTACCTTAACCGGTTCAAATGGCGGTTTATCTGCCAGTTGTTTGTATTGCTCCATCCCTTTCAATACTCGTCCGGCTTCGTCTGGAAAAGCATATACCGGAACTCCGGCTATGTTCAGGCACTGTTCCGATTCCAAGGTGCTGCGTTCCCCCATGAGGCAGGTCAGCATTGTCTTTTTTGTATTTTTACCGATCTCTGACCAGGCATTAGCGACCCCCAACGTATCCACCAACGCTTGAGGTACGAGTATGGGAAGTAAAACATCCACACCTTCGTCGGCGTCGAGGTTTTCCAGGCTCCAGCGGTAATCTTCCGGACTGACAGAACCAAGCATATCCACCGGGTTAGAGACCTGAGCGCTTGGGTTAAGCCTTGTGCGTAATTTCTGTTGAATTTCAGGGGAAATACGCGCCAGTTCAAAACCATTGAACGCCAGACTATCTGCTGCCAGCGCTGCCGCTCCACCGGCATTTGTCGTCAAAGCCACCCGATTACCTCTTGGCAGAGGCTGTGTCCCCAACGCCCAGGCTACGTTGAATAGCTGGTTGATTGTTTCCACTTCCACTACCCCTGCCTGCGCCAGCGCTGCCTGATAGGCTGCGTACGAACCTGCCAGCGAACCCGTATGCGAGCTGACTGCTTTTGCGCCGGCATCATTCTTGCCTGCCTTGAGGAAGACTATCGGTTTCCGCCTGGATACCTTCCTGGCTACATCCATGAACCGCGGTCCATCCTGTATCCCTTCGACGTACATGGCAATGACTTTCACGTTTTCATCTTCAGCGAAAAATTCAAGCATGTCAGATTCAGTGACGTCCATCTCATTGCCCAGGCTGGCAAAATGAGAAAAACCGATCTTAGAATTTATGATCAGGTCGATCACACCCCCGCAAATCGCCCCGGATTGTGAGATGAAAGCGATCGGTCCCGCCGGAGGAAGTCCTTTGATAAAAGTTGAATCCAGTCCAGTACGAACATCAATCGTGCCGACGCAATTAGGTCCAACCACCCGCATCCCATAAGAACGCGCCAACTCTTTGACAGCCAGCTCCACCTTCGCGCCGTCCTCACCCAATTCCTTAAAGCCACCTGTGATAATTACAACGGCTTTTATCCCTCGCTCACCGATTGCCTTCATGGTTTCCATGATCACGGTTACGGGGAGTACTACCACCGCCAATTCAACTGGATCTGGCACGTCAGCAATTGAGGCATAAGCCTTCCTGCCCAGTATTTCAGTCGCGTTGGGATTTACCGGGTAAATTTCGCCTTTGTAACCGTGCGTCACAAGGTTTTCCAAAATTCCATAGCTGAGTTTCTTTGGATTCGTGGATGCGCCCAGTATGGCTACACCTTTGGCATTAAAAAATGGAGTGAGTGATGATGGCATAAGGCCTCCTGTTTGTTTCTCCAACAGATTATACCAACACCCATCATTCGAATGCGATCTTTAAGATGTGTGTAACCGCTTGATTTATAATTCAGCCATGATAAAAAGTATCATGTCACCCAAACCTGGGGAAAAGCAAGAACAAGCTGCTGATATCGTCGCCAATCCGCATCTTTTTCTAAGTGGACCACCCTCAACAGGGAAAACGACTGCTGCGATACTCCGCCTTAACCAGATAATTACTTCCAACTCCAAATCATCCACGCTCGTACTTGTGCCACAGCGAAGTCTGGCTTTGCCTTATCAGGAATATCTGCAAAAAACGAATTCAGTTTCATCTCAACAGGTAAACATCCAGACTATGAGCAGCATTGTCCGCAGGATTATCGCCCTTTTCTGGCCATTAATTGCCAGCCATCAGGTCTTTGCGCATCCTTTCGAGCCGCCCCGCTTCCTGACACTTGAAACGGCACAATACTACATGTCCCAGATTGTCGATCCTTTAATAGATCATGGCCATTTCTCAACAATCACCTTAACAAGAAATCGCCTTTTCAGCCAACTGCTGGATAATCTCAACAAGTCCGCGATCGTCGGCTTTCCGTATACCGAGCTTGCCCAAAGACTTAAGTCTGCCTGGAATGGTGATCAGTCCCAGATTGTGGTTTATGACGATGTCCAACTTGCTGTCAATGCTTTCCGCTCCTTCTGTCTGGAGCATAATCTGCTGGATTTTTCCCTTCAAGTGGAACTTTTTCGGGAAATCGTCTGGCCAAACGAGACCTTTCAAAAGTATTTTTTGAGCCAATATCAACACTTGATCTACGATAACGCCGAAGAGGACCCCCCGTATGTCCATGATATAGTTGAATCCTGGACCCGGCATCTTCAATCTTCATTGGTCATCATGGATGAAGGCGGCGGGTTGCGCAGTTTTCTCGGCGCAGATCCGGTCTCAGCGGCAAAGCTTGCCTTGCATTCAACAAAAACCCTCCGCTTTGAACAGGATCTCGTGACCCCTGCTCCGATCCAGGCGCTCATTAGTTTTATGCAATCATCCCAAACCCAAAAGCTTTCTTATTCGATAATTTCCCGAGCGCTAATCATCCAATCTAAGCAACCCCGGTTTTTTCCCGAGCTTCTCCAGTCTGTCAGCCAGGATATCGCTGACCTTGTCCTAAACGGGACACCTGCAGAAGAGATCGTGGTTCTTTCTCCTTTTCTCAGTGATCCATTCGTCTTTGAGCTTTCGCGCCGCCTTTCAAAAGCTGGCATTCCAACGCAAAGCCTGCGACCTTCCCTCGCATTGAATTCCAACCCGCATATTCAATCCATTCTCACGTTGGCAGCCCTCACGTATCCCACTTGGAATCAGCCGCCTGACCTTTACCATGTCCAGGCAGCACTTACCGCAGTCATCCCAAAACTCGATCCTTTGCGGGCACGCCTGATCCTTGATCAGGTTGTGGTTGACAATCTTGTGACATCATTACCCCCAATCGAGTCTCTCCCAAAGGAGTTAACTCTAAGGATTCCAATTGATGTGTTGAGACGGGTCGAGCGTCTGCGCCTCTGGCTGAGTTCTGTGGATCCAAACGAACCTTTGGATTACGTCATCAGCCGGCTTTTCTCGGAAGTATTAACCCAACCTGGGTATGGCTTTTCCGAAAATCAGGAAGCGGGAGAAAACACTGCGAGGTTGATCCAGAGTTACCAGAAATTCAAACTTCCCTTGTCCGCGGATCATGGCACGGATGCCGCCTACCTTGGGGGTGAATATTATCGGGCGCTCGATCAGGGCTTGCTTTCAGCTCTTTATCTGCCCGACGAGGAGATTGTCGGTGAACCCGGCATCTTGATCGCACCGGTGATGACCTTTCTGATGCAAAACCGAGTTGTCGGGCATCAATTTTGGCTCAACCTGGGCAGCAAGGGTTGGTATGAACGCCTCGAACAGCCTCTCACCCATCCCTACGTACTCAACCGGCAATGGAAGCGTGGCAAAAAATGGACAACCGATGACGAACTTGCACTGAGTCGCTTCAACCTGGAACGGACTGTGCTTGGTTTGCTGCGTCGTTGCAGCGGTCAGATTCACTTGTGCACATCAGATTATGGTGAATCCGGCGTTGAGGAGAGAGGACTGCTCCTCACCTGGGCTCAAAGTATCTTCCGCTCCGCATTGAGGGAGGAGAACAATGGCTGAACCTTCTCTGCGTCAATCCCAGGCAGAGGTCCTGAAGTATCGGTCTGGTTGGATGGGCATCTCGGCCGTCCCGGGAAGCGGCAAAACCTGGACACTCTCCCAGTTGGCTGCCAGGCTATTGCTCACAGTCGATCTGCAACCGGATCAGGAAATCCTGGTGGTTACCTTCGCCAATTCAGCGGTGGATAATTTTGCGAGCAGAATTGGGGAGCTTGTGCGTGAGTATGGACTGCTCGAAGGATACGGCTATCGTGTGAGAACGCTTCATGGTTTGGCTGGAGATATTATCCGTGAACGTCCGGAACTCGCCGGATTAGGCAATGACTTTCGCATCATGGATGAGGAAGATGCAAATATCGTTCTTGAGGATTTGTCCTTTGAGCAACTCAAGAAGCACGAAGATCTCTTTCGTCAGTTACTAAAACCTGACCTTGCAGACAAAAGAGCAAATGAGATTTTATGGGATACGAAAAAAGGTATCCCTGATTTTCTAAAGGAGCTTGCCAATAGCTTTATCAGTTCCGCGAAAAACGCCGGACAAACACCATCAGATTTGTCTAACCTTCAGAAATCCCGACCCACCACCCCGTTATTTCAAATCTGCATGAATATCTACAAGAATTACCAGGAACGGTTGAAATTGCTTGGAGCGGTTGATTTCAACGATTTGATCCATCTTGCCTGGAAGTGTCTGCAGACTGACCCCGACCTTGTCCGACAGCTTGCTCACCGTTGGCCATATATCCTCGAAGATGAATCCCAGGACTCGAGCAAACAGCAGCAAGCAATCCTGCAGATTCTGGCTGAACAAACCGGTAACTGGGTGCGCGTTGGGGACACCAACCAAGCCATTTACCAGAGTTTTACCACCGCTGACCCCCGCCTCCTCAAGGAATACCTTGCCAAACCAAACGTTCATTCCCTCGATCTGCCCGAGTCCGGACGGTCCTGCCAAAAGATCATCAATCTCGCTAATCGCTTGAACGAATGGGTTCAGACCAGCCATCCTAACGAAGCGGTACGTGATTCGCTGACGAAACCCTTTATCATTCCAACCAAACCGGGAGACCCGCAACAAAACCCTTCTTGCACTCCAGATTCTGTCGAGCTTATCAGGCAGCCCTTCTCCTCAGATGAGGAACTTGGCTTTATCGTACGCCAGACCAAAGCCTGGCTAAAGGATCACCCTCAGGATACTGTCGCGGTCCTGGCACTGATCAATGCCAGAATTAATAAAATTGCTGAAACACTCAAGGCAAACAAGGTAGAGTACGTGGACATTCTTATGAAAGTAGCCCGCGAGACCCGCGAAACAATCGGTACGATCGTCAACCTTTTGAAGATGGTCTATCATCCGCTCGATCAAAAAATGACAAACAAAGCGCTACAAGTCTACTACCGCCATTTTCGTAATGATGATGCGCTCTTCCAGGCAGTTAATGTTGCTGGTGGCTGGTTACAGAGCCTGCCAAGGCTTGAGGACTTCTTTTACCCCTTTGATGTGGATCCACTTGAGAAGCTTAGCTGCGACGATCCCGACTCTGCCGCTTTGTTGGCTGATTTCCGCGCGGCAGTTCTGCGCTGGCACCAGGCAGCATACCTTCCCTTTGACCAATTGATGCTTGTTATCTCCCAGGACTTGCCTCTGGAACCTTTTGAACTGGCAACAGTCCATAAGGCTTCCACCTTCATCAAAACACAGATGCTTAATCATCCCGAGTGGAAACCCCCGGACTTGATCAGCTCCCTGACAGATATCGCAAAGAACGAACGCAATTTCTTCAGCGTCAACGAGGATCAGGATGCTTTTAATCCCGATCTTTACAAAGGCAAAGTCGTACTTTGCACCTGCCATAAAGCCAAAGGGCTCGAATGGGATAAGGTCTTCCTGACTTCTGTTAACAACTACGACTACCCATCAGGAGCAGAAAATGACGCGTATATCAGCGAAAAATGGTTCATTCTTGACCGGCGCAACCTGCAAGCGGAGATTCTGGCAGAACTCGAAATCTTGGTTTCAAACGACCCAACTTCAGTAGCGCATCCTGGAATAGGCCGAATCGATGCCCGTAACGAATTGATTCGCGACCGCCTGCGCCTGCTCTATGTGGGAATCACTCGCGCGAAATCCTCTTTGACTATCAGTTACAATACCGGACCCGATAAGACCCCAGCTATTGCTCTGAAAGCTCTTTGGCAGGAGGAAGAAAATGTCTGATCTTTTATCCCCAGGTTTTGTTTTTCATCAAAGTAACCTCCAGGCTTTTCAAATCTGCCGCTACAGTTTTCTCTTGCGATATGTCAGAAAGCTTATCTGGCCTGCACCTCTCTCCTCCAGAACCAGCAATTTCGAACAGGATTTGGCGTCCGGTTCAATGCTCCACTCGTTGATCTGGCAATACTTTCTTGGGATTGACCCCAAAATGCTTGTTTTATGCGCGAAAAACTTTTCCGATGCCAGGGTATTTACTTGGTTTGACAACTTTCTCGCCAGCCCGTATGCCCGGCGCAGGGAAAATCAGTTTCCTGAACACAACATGCAGATAACGCTGGGCAACAGCCTGCTCCTGGCAAAGTTCGACTTGATAACCATCGAAGATGAAATCATTCAAATCTGCGATTGGAAAACCTCCCGGTTTCTTCCAAAACGCCATTTCTTGCAAAATCGGATCCAGACTAAGGTTTATTCGGTCGTAGCTGCCAAATCCAGGTCTCAGGCTTCCCAGCGCGTCACGATGCACTACTGGGAAGCCAGTTATCCTGATCAGCCCATCGTTTTTGAAATACCGGATTTCCAACTTGAAAGGTACCAGGATGACCTGATGAACCTGATCAGTTTGATCCGTTCCTTGAATGTTGAGCAGTTTAAGCGTACAGAAGACCAGACCAGGTGCGCCTGTTGTGAATTTCAAAGCTATTGTGCACGCTGGGGCTCAGAATCTGACGAAGAATCTCTTTACCACTGGCTTGATCTTGGGTATACCGACTTACAGGGTATAAGCAACGAAGTACCAAATGCGTTTTAGCGAACTTCATTAGCTTATAATTAAATGAAAAATGGGCAGAACAGGGCTCGAACCTGCGACCTCATCTGTGTAAAAGATGCGCTCTGACCAACTGAGCTATCCGCCCGCGGAGGTTTATTATAAACTAAAAATGAGAATCATTCGATTCAAAACTCAAAATACAGCCCCCCAATTTGGCTGGATCCGTGATGGCAGAGTGGGCGTGATCCATGGAGACCCCTTTGGCGAATTTCGCCGCTTTGAGGAAGCCTATGATCTCTCCGAGGTACAGCTCCTTCTGCCTTGCTTACCCTCAAAAATCATCGCAGTCGGCAGGAATTATCGCGCGCACGCTGCGGAGATGAACAACGACGTTCCGACCTATCCGCTTATCTTCCTGAAGCCGCCTTCCTCCCTGATTACCAATGGCGAAGATATCATCCTCCCCCCCCAAAGCAATCGTGTGGAACATGAAGCTGAGCTCGCGATCGTCGTCGGAAAGCGTTCCCGCTGGCTTACAAAGGAAAATGCGCTCGACGCCGTATTTGGCTACACCATCGCCAACGACGTGACTGCCCGGGATCTCCAGTATTTAGACGGTCAATGGAGCCGGGCGAAAGGGTTTGACACTTTCTGCCCTGTTGGTCCATGGATTGAAACTGAGTTCGATCCAACTGATGCCATCATTACCTGTCATGTCAATAACACCCTGCGCCAGATGAGTTCAACCCGTGAAATGATCTTTAGTGTGGAGCAATTAATGATGTATATCAGTTCCATCATGACGCTTGAGCCAGGCGATCTCATTCTAACCGGCACGCCGGCTGGGGTCGGGCTGCTTCAGCCCGGTGACCAGGTCAGCGTGCATATCGACGGGATCGGGACGCTTGTAAATCCTGTTACCGGGCAAGGATAAATTGTGCCCTGGTTTATTGCCACTTTCTCACTATACTTACCGGGCTGCCAGAGCCTGAAAGAAAAGCGTTCCACCCTTGCGCCTTTACTTTCCCGCCTGAAAAGGTACAATCTATCCGTTATCGAATCTGCCTGCCAGGATAGCTGGCAGACTGCTGAGCTTCAGATTGCGAAACTTGGGCTCAACCGTGCCCAGTTGGATCGCGATTTGGCAAAACTGGTAACTTTGATCGAAACTGATTTTCGTGATATTTCCTTGACGGAAGTCAGAAACGAATTCTATATTTGACAGGTAATTTTGCAGACAATTAACGTCAATCAACTCGAAAAAATACTATACCATATCGAAAAGCCAGGGCGCTATGTTGGCGGTGAACACAACCAGGTCTTGAAAGATTGGGGCGCTATTCGTACGCATGTCTGCCTGGTCTTTCCTGACATTTACGACATCGGGCAGCCAAATCTTGGATTAGCCATCCTATACGACATTCTCAACACTCAGCCCGACATTCTGGCTGAACGTGCTTTTGCCCCCTGGCACGACCTTGAGTCAGAGTTGCGTCAGCATGATATACCGCTCTTCTCACTCGAATCAAAACATCCGCTTGCTGAGTTTGACATTATTGGATTAAGCCTTCCTTACGAATCGCTCTACACCAATACTCTGAACGTGCTGGATTTAGCTGGAATCCCCCTTTTGTCCTCAAACCGGGGCGATACCCATCCCCTCATCATTGCCGGTGGTCAGGCTTGTTTCAACCCTGAACCCATGGCAGATTTTATAGACGCGTTTGTCATTGGCGAGGGTGAGGAAGTCATCCTGGAAGTTGTTCATGCTTTCGAACAACTCAGGCAATCCGGGGCAGACCGTAAAGCTTTACTCTTGGAATTATCAAGGATATCAGGCGTTTACGTCCCTTCACTATATGATGTATGCTATGCGCAAGATAAAACTATTTTCAGTATTACACCTAATAATTCACTGGTGCCTGCTTTTGTCACCAAACGTATCGTTCCCAGGCTGCCACCGCACCCAACCCGTCTTATTGTCCCGAACGTTGAGACGGTCCACGACCGCCTGTCTATTGAGATCATGCGCGGATGCACCCGCGGCTGCCGATTTTGCCACGCTGGCATTGTAAACAGACCGGTGCGCGAGAGGACTGTTGATGAGATCCTTCAGATCATGGAGGAAGGATTGACTTCCACCGGTTATGAAGAGGTCGGTTTGCTTTCACTTTCTTCCTCTGACCATACCCGGATACTGGAATTGACCAGGTCGGTTTATGAAAAATTCCATGACCGCAGGGTCTTTGTCAGTCTGCCTTCCCTTCGTATTGCATCATTTTCTGTCAACCTGATGGGAGAGCTGCGCGATCTGCGCCCTGGCGGTGGTTTCACCCTCGCCCCCGAAGCTGCCTCACCCCACATGCAGGCGATCATTAACAAGCCTCTTGATAAAACAGTTTTCGAAGAAACAGTTCGTACTGTTTTTGAGCACGGTTGGCTTTCGCTCAAACTCTACTACATGATCGGTCTACCTGGCGAAACAATGGAAGATGTCCAGGCGATCCTGGATGCCGGCAAGCGTGTGCTTGACATTGGACGTCAAGTTCGCGGCAACAGGGTTCGCGTTCACCTTTCGGTTGGCAATTTCATCCCCAAACCCCACACTCCTTTCCAATGGTATCCATTGAACCCGACCGAAGAGTTACAAGCCAAACTAGATCTGCTTAAAGAAGGCGTCCGTAGAACAGGGCTGAAACTCTCATACAACATTCCAGAAACCACTTTGCTCGAAGCCTGGCTTTCCCGCGGGGACCGACGCCTTGGGCAGGTTATCCACCGCGCGTGGCAGCTTGGAGCTAAGTTTGATGCCTGGGGTGAGAACGAGAATATGCCTCTTTGGCGCCAGGCTTTTTCTGAAATCGGGCTTGACCCGGATTTTTACGCTTATCGGGAAAGGGACCTGGATGAAACCCTGCCCTGGGACCATATTCACACCGGTGTCAGCAAGGCTTTTCTCAAGCGCGATTTGGAATGGAGCAAACAAGGAAGAACCCGCCAGGATTGCCGGGAGCAGTGCTACGCTTGCGGCATTCTGGACGCCTTTGGCAAGGTTCGTCCGGTCTCACCGCTGGCCTATTGGGGGTGCCCATGACCGATCAGCCAGTACGCATCCGCATGACCTACGCCAAAGCTGGCAACCTCCGGTTTATTGGGCATCTTGACCTTCAAAGGCTGTTCGAGCGTGCCTTACGCCGCACGAACCTTCCTCTTCGCTACACCCAGGGCTTTAACCCACACTTAAGGATCAACCTTGCGTCAGCCTTGCCGCTTGGTTTCATCGGTGAAGCAGAACAAATGGATTTCTGGCTCGACCAGGAAGTTCCCCTTGATGTAGTCAGCAATCGGCTGCGCGCTTCCCTTCCAACTGAAATTGTCCTGAAAGAATTACAGGTAATCGATAATCAGCGACCCTCACTCCAAGCCTCACTGCTTTCCAGTGAGTTTGAAGTTCGGCTTCCTGAATATTGCGATCAACGGACCCTTGAAGAAAAATTCGCCAGCCTGCTGGCGCAGGAGACACTATCCGTTCAACGTCGCAAGAAGACGGTCGATTTGAAAAAACTTATCCTTCAGTTGCAACTCGTCAAAGAAGAACAAGTATCCCTCCTAAAAGTCGCAATGAAGTCGACCCCCTCGGAAAATGGACGACCAGACGAGTTGCTGGAGCTTCTCGGGCTGGATCCTGCCGATTGCGTCATCACCCGTAAAAAATTGAATTATTTGGAGGAGTAATGGAAGAAAAATGTGTTTTCTGCTCGATCATTGCAGGTCAGGTCCATGCCTGGAAGGTCCTTGAGACCGATACCACCCTCGCATTCCTTGACTCCCAACCGGTCAGTCAATATCATACGCTCATTATTCCCAAAGCTCATTACGCCAATATATTCACCGTTCCTGCGGACGTTTTGGC
>Ga0116174_10003161_pt1 | contig 13656 bp, 13 predicted proteins | sample AD_UKC087_MetaG_FD_89801 | JGI IMG/M metagenome (GOLD analysis project Ga0116174, IMG submission 89801) | Active sludge microbial communities of municipal wastewater-treating anaerobic digesters from USA - AD_UKC087_MetaG | ecosystem: Engineered > Bioreactor > Anaerobic > Digestate | place: USA...
CCAGCAGTAAAGTTCATCTTCAAAAGAGAGTGCACATGCTGTTTTCATCAACATATTTACAAGCTTAACTTTTTTCCATTTCATATTTCCGACTTTTGACGGCTTATTTATAAACTCTTTATCACTGCCGGTTCCTGTTTCACCATAATAATTTGTCCCCCAGCAGAAAAGATCACCGTCAACTCTTATCCCGCAGGTAAAGAGTTCTCCTGCAGAAACCTCACTCCATTTGTAATCATTGACTTTTTTCGGTCTGAGACTCTCTTTTTCGGTTCCGTCACCAAGTTGTCCTCCTAAGTTGCTCCCCCAGCAGTAAAGTTCATCATTTTCATCAATTGCACAGACATGATTCCCTCCTGGAGAAACCATTTTCCATTTTGCAGAATGGTCAAATTCAATCTGTGACAACTCATTTTCACAACTGAAAAACAGAGCAGACAAAAAAATACAGCATTTAAAAACAAGGGCTCCGGTATTTTTCATTTTGACCTCACATTTCAGAAAACTCAGTAATGTTAAAACATTGTATTCAAAAAATAGAAAAATACAAAATGTTGTTAAAATTTCAAAAGACCCTGTCTGCTAAAATCTCATCATTCCGTATGCACCGACTGAATAGACTGCGGTGTTTTTGTAATATGATTCCGTTGCCACGCTTGTTCCTGAATAGGCGAGATACCACTTGGAGCCGGTATAGAACCCTAAGCTCAAGTATTCATTGAGCTTATAATATACTGAAAGGTTGTAGAAAGGTTGATCTTTCATCCGTTTCCCTTTTTCACCGAGGTCCTGGAAAGTAATTATGAAATCTGTCCCTATCCTGTTGAAAATGAGAGCGTTTACAAAAAGGTTGAGTTGGAAATTATCAAATTTTCCGTCATTTACATTGTTTTTATAAATTCGATTGTGTTCAAAGGATGCCCCGACCGCAAAAGTGCCGGTCAGATCGTACACCAGATCAAGATAATAGCCGTGAGTCCAGTCAAGCCCTTCTCTTGAAGCATCGTTCACAAAACGGGATTTGGTCTGTCCGTTACGGTAATATTCCCTTTCAGTATCATAGAAAGTATTAAAATATGAAGGGATGTAATTGCTTTCCATCGCTCTGTATTCCCATCTGCTTAATATCTTCATATCTGTTGAAAAAGGGAGCAGAAACTCGTGCTCAAGCCCGAAGTGAAGTCCAAAACCGCCATCAACTATTTTATTGATATCACTATAGAATTTCATGTGATACAGCTTTGTTGCGACAAATCTGAACGAGATGTCAAAGCCGAAAAGATGGTCCGTATATTTTTCGATATCTCTTTTTGGAATACCGCCTGGAGAAACAATCGAAATATTATAGGGAGAAAAGATGTCGGCAAAATATGATGCACCGATCTCAAGATTGTTGGCATAGTTCTGTTTTGAAAAAAAACTGACCGGCTTCACATACGCTCTTCCTCCGACAACATTCGGAGGAGTTACATCGTCCATGAAAAAGTCAAGCCCTGCATAATCGGTGTTGACTTCGATGTTGACTCCCCTTTTCGGGAACCTCAGCTTGAGATTGTTGAAGTAACCGCCTAGTATTGTTCCATTTCCCACATATCTGTTTTTATGCTCACCGAAATAGAAATAAAAAAGATCGCTTTTGAAACCGTACTGGAAAAAGGTCAGTATCGAAACATAATCCCTTGCATCGTCCCAGTCCTCTTTCGGAAATATCTTTCCTGCGGTCTCAATGTTATCGTTGTTATAAATTATGAATCTCACCGGCAGAAGGAATCCGAATCTGAGCATGCTGAAATAGAAGTTGCCGTAAAGATCGAACTCAAGAAGAGTGCTGTCTCCTTCATAAAGAGGAAATATTGAAAAACCGACTCCGTGCCCTTTGATGAAGCGGTTATAACTTTCATCCGGATCGAAATTGACAGCGGAAAGCTGAAAAAAAGTGAAAAAAAGGATTACAATTATGAGTTTTTTTCTCAAATCACCCTCCCCGAAACATTCTTATGTATCTCACTTGCGTTGAATGAACTTCTCACAAATCTTCCTGCGTAAACTTCTTTAAAACCGATACTTAAACCATATTCTTCAAACATTCTGAACTCTGCTTCCGTATAATCCTTTTCGACTTCAAGATGTTCCTTTGTCGGCTGGAAGTACTGCCCGATCGTCATTATGTCGCAACCGGCATCTCTTAAGTCCCGCATCAGTTCTCTGACCTCTTCAACTGTTTCACCGACTCCGAGCATTATCCCCGATTTTGTTATGAAACCCTTCCTTTTCATGTAGGAAAGAACTTCAAGTGACCTGAAATAATCTGCCTGCGGACGCACTTTTTCATATAAACGGTATATCGTCTCAACATTGTGATTATAAACATCTATCTGCGATTTTGCAATAATATCAAGCAGTTCTTCATCACCTTTAAAATCCGGAGTAAGCACTTCGACCAGAGTCTGCGGGGAATATTCCTTCACTTTTTCTACAACTTTAAAAAAATGGTCTGCACCACCGTCTTCAAGGTCATCCCTTGTGACAGAAGTGATAACGACATAACTTAAATTAAGCTCTCTGACTGCCAATGCGAGATTTTCGGGCTCATGAACATCAGGAAGAGGAATATCGTCGGAGTGCGTTATATTGCAGAAACGGCAGTTCCTTGTGCAGGAATTACCAAGAATAAGAAAAGTTGCAGTCTTCTTTTTAAAACAGTCGCCTATGTTCGGGCAGTGTGCCGATTCACAGACGGAATGGAGATGATATTTTCTTAATATTTTTTTCACCGGTGCAACAAAAGGTGATTTTACCGTTGATTTTTTAAGCATCTCTTCAGACATTTACCACCCTCACATTTTTAACAGATTCTTCAAGAAGATAAGATATTTCCGGCTCAAGCTTTTTTTCCTCTGCAAGCACTTTTTCAAGTTTGCCGCGGATTATCGGTGATTTCGGCAGAAAAGCTGTGCAGCTGTCAGGACAGTTCCTTATCGAGATCGGGAAAGTCCCTATTTTTTCAGCGATCGCGATAGTGTCGCTTTTTTCTGAAGTTATGAGCGGCCTTATGACAGGGAGCGTTTTTACGGCGTCGTTTATACAGGTAAGGTTTTCAATTGTCTGGCTTGCAACCTGCGAAAGGGCTTCACCTGTGATAAGAGCATCAAATTTATTGGCGATTGCGATCTTTTCAGCGATCTTGAACATCATCCGTCTAAACAGAATAGTTCTGTATCCTTCGTGACATCTTGCTTTGATAAGAAGCTGAATGTCAATGAGCGGAGCAATGAAAAGCTTTGTCGAAACGCCCTGATATTTCTTGAGATGTCCTGCAAGGTCCTCGAGTTTTTTCATGCTCTCTTCACCTGTGTAAGGCGGAGAATAGAAGCTGATGTAATGGATGCGGCCCCCTCTTCTCATTGTCATGAACGATGCAACGGGGCTGTCAATACCGCCGGAAAGAAGCGATAAATATTCACCTGCACAGCCTGAAGGAAGCCCTTTAATCCCTGCTATTTTTCTGCTGAAAAGGAATATTCCGTTCGTATCTATTTCAATTTCAAGTGCGAATGTATATTTTTTCATTGAAACTGTGAACTTCCCTTCCAAGTTTGTAAGAACCGACTCGGCAAGTTTCTGCTGGATCTCGATCGAAGTTCCCGGATACCGTTTGTTTGAACGGGTACAAATCACTTTTATGACCGTTCTTCCATCGACCAGAGCTTCGTGAGCAAGCTTGAGAGCGCATTCCACAATATCATCCCACGGCGCACTCAGAGGCAGTTTGAAAGCAGGCGAAAAACTCGATATTCCCGGAATGAACGAAAGTCGGTTCACAACTTCTTTCAGACTCTCTTCACTTTTAAGCTCGACACCCATTCTTCCCCTGAATTTTCCGGCAGAACCCAGTTCACCGACACTTGAACGGATGTTGTTCAGAAGAAGATCTTCAAACCAGCCGCGATTCCTTTTTTTCAATGCAATTTCGTCATATCTGACAAGTATATTTCGAAACATTTATCCACTTCCATAAAAATTAAAAAAACATCACTGCATTTAATTGGATTTAAGAGATATTGTCAATAAATCTGTCCTGGGAATGGGTGAATTCCTTGATTTCAGCAGGCGGAAACTGTTCATTGAATTTATGAATGTCAAGAATTAGCTGTTTTGAAAGGTTCTTCGTGAGGATTTTGAGCACAACTCCATGTTTGGGTGGGATTGCCTGTCTTACCAACTGTTCTAACGGGTTGCTTTTACAGAATTAACACGATAGCCAATAGAAATAATCATGTCCAAATTGTAATATCTTGATTTATATAACTGTTTTCCGTCGTTTCCCATATATTCCAAAATGGAATAAGTGCTTTTTTCATCCAATTCAGATGAATCGTAAATGTTTTTTATGTGTTTGGAAACGGCTGGTTGCTTAACTCCGAATAATTCAGCTATTTGTGAAAGCAATAGCAGCAATAGGGGTCAGGTCGCCATAAGTACATATGTTTTTACTCCGTGGAATAATTACATTCGCTTTAAAATACCTTTGAATTTGAGTAATTATCCTTTCCAACTTTCTCAAATCCTCCTGTTCAATGCGTCGGAAGTATAACTTATTTCATCATTATTTGGAAGATTTACTTTGAGAAGGTTGCCGCCATGAAAATTCAAAATTCATTAAACTCTTTTTCCCATGATGAAAGAATGGCCAGTATTTCAGAAAAAGTTATCGGCTTAACAAAAAACATTTCTTCCATTTTCTTATAATCTTCTTCAAGTGCTTTTAATCTTTGACTATTTGGCAAAACATGCAGCGTGCCTTTTTTGGCTTCATCATATTTTGCCCAGCCACTTTGAAAAAATATTTTTTGTTTTCCGCAACTTTTTCAAGAAGCCCTTCGTCAATTTTCACCCCTTTTTGTATGAGCATCGCCATATCATAGTAATGACGGGATAACCTTGACGGCATAGTTTTCTCAACTGGTCTATGATATTCGGCATGAAGCAGCGTTGCTTTTTCAAAAAAAGTTCTTTGTATCGACAAAACCTTTACTTTCGTTGACGGGTTTTTAAATGGTTGCGGATATTGTTGAGCAACATAGGAAATTACGCTGTGTATTTCACTTGGCCAATGATCAGATCGTGCACCCATTTCGATTTTTACTGCCGGTCTGATATAACCACTTTTCATGTTGATCAGCACAGACGGATATTTAAAAGATAGTGTCTGTCCATCCGGATCTGAATCGTCTTTTTCAAGTACCCAGTCTCTATTCGGAACATCTTTCCCGATTGCTTCAGATAAAAGCGGCTGAATTTCTTCATTAATTTTTACTCTGCACAAATCAGCCAGTTTAGAAAGCCGTCTTTGTTTTTCTTTCGTTCCGATACCTGTTTCAGCAGGATCGTGTCCTTCACTATTCAAACTTTTCCTGTCTATTGAAATATCAATGTCCTCAGAAAACCGTTGAATTATGTCATATATCTTTGAAAGTGTCGTTCCTCCCTTAAATATTAGGGTTTCTCCAATAAGCGGCAGTGAAAATAGTTTGTGAAGTGTGTAGCAAACCCAGAAATCTTTTTCAATTATCAAGGGAGACACTTTCATTGAAGAAGCTACCTGTTCAAAATAGAGTTTTCTTTCTTCAGAACTCAATAAAATAAAATTTATCATTTCACCTCTTCAGCTATTTTTCTTATTATTTTACCTATCCATGAAGGAGCGAATACTAAATCCTTCAATAACTGTTCTTTGTCTGTTTCATTTAAAGTTTCTGTCAACATTTGAATAATTGAAGGATCGACATGATCTTTTCCTATGTATTTCAATGCCTGGATAACCAGTCCGCTTATCCTCCCGGCTGTGGCCATATTTTTGGGAGTTGTGCGACGGAGAGTTATTGTATGACCTCCGACTTTGACAGAACGGGATGCCCCGTCAGTAAGAAATATGATTTGAGCAGGGACTTGTGTTGAAAGACCGAGAAGATTTGTCGCATAAGCTCCTGACGGCAGAATCTTTGTTGAATCTCTGTCTGATATAGCTTTTGCAACAGCCTCGGGAGATGGATAAAGCTTTCCCATCACAGGATGCTTTTTCGGCAGATCATATAAACCTCTGGACAACCTCCTGATAATACCTTTTTGTGAAAATCTTGAAAGAATTTTATCAATTGCCGCACGACTTCCAAGATTAAGGAACATAGTTGGAGTGAACACAGAACCACTCCCCCATCCTCTTATGCGTTTTATCACTTTATTATCAATACCTTGCATGCATCCTCGAATCAATTATCTGTCAGAAATATTATATACTTTTTCTGACAAGTCAAGAAAAGAAAAGTTGAAGAGTCATGAACCCCATCCACCACTTTCGTCACTCGTCTGTTTAATGCGTCGGAAGTATAACTTATTTCATCATTATTTGGAAATTTTACTTTAGGTGGTGAAAAAATACTACTTCAACCCGTCAGTGATCTTCCATGTGTTGTCGGGCATTTTCTTTAATGAGATGAGTTCTGACTGGTCTTCGATCTTTTCGGCTTCATCAAGCCCTTTGATGTTGAAAACAAGATCAAAATACTGAATGACTCTTGCTTCATCCATTGAGGGTGAAACATACTGGAATCTTCTGCTCTTGAGACCGTAATTGACATTGATGAACGCAGAGGCGTTCTTTTTGAAATTATCAACAAGCTTTTCCCTGTCGGGATATTTTTCCCAGATTATCGTTGAAAAGAGTTCATTATCACCATTATTCAGAGCGGTCTTCCTTGTATCAAGTGCAAAAAATATATCGTGAACAGTCTGTGGATCTATCTTTCTCCCTGTGTTCTTCATTTCCTTTATATCAGCTATCTTCCAGCCGATCTTCTCTTTTACCATGATGACATCTTCTTTCCTGTCAAGCCAGAAAGTTTCAGCCACATCATCTGGGTTTCTGAATGAAAGATCATAGCTCAGCATCAGGTGGGCTCTGTTGCCCAGGACCGATGACGAAAGAATGTCTATCGTGTTCATATCATAAGAAAATTTTAGAAAATACTGATATCTGTATGTCATCTGGTCAAGATATTCCTTTTTATCAGGGAAATCTTCTGTCATCAGAACTTCAAGAGATTTGACATCGCCTGAGTTGACAAGAGACTCTCTAATTTCAAGGATCTTCACTATATTGGCTTTCTGATCTTGAGAAAGGTTACAGGATGAAAATATTCCCGCGATTAGAGAAAAGAACAGAATGATAGCGGAACATCTATTTTGCATCTGTTTTTTCTTCCGGCTTCTTTTCTTCTTTGACTTCCGGACATTTTTTCAGGATCGCTCCGATCCTCTTTTTGTTTTTTTCAGTAGTGACTGTGAAATTGTCTGAAATATATTTAATTCTTGTATTTGCCGAGGCGCATCTCTTCTTTTTAGCATAATATTCAGCAACCCGAAGATCCCTCTCGATAAGTACCAGTTCCGCTTTCTCAAGATCTTTTATCCCTTTCTCCCTGTTTCCGTCATCGGGATACTTTGAAAGATAGTGCCTGAATTGAACAACTGCTTTTTCAACAATATCGACATCTCTTTCCGAAGGACTGGGGAAAATGAAAAAATCTGACGGCATCTGCTTAAGATAACTGTTTGCCATCTGAAGTTCAGCCCACGGAGTCTTTTCATGAGTCGGTCTCATTTTCACAAAACGGCTGTAAACTTCAACTGCGGAAGGATATTCCTCTTTATAAAAATATGTGTCACCCAGCGCAACTGTGGCAAAAGGTTCATAAATACTGTAACTGAAATCTGAGATCACCTTCATGAACTTGTTCTCGGCATTGACATAATCCCCTTTTTCGAGGTAGTACAGACCCTGCTTGTATACTACTTCTCCATCCGATTCCGCTCCTTTAATGACCGGAGCCGATTTGCAGGAATATGAAAAAACAACTGTCAATGCAACAGAAAAAACCAATAAAATCCTATAGTTCATATATGACCTCTCATAACCGCCCGAATACTTTTCAACTCTATCCAGCCCTCTACATTGTCCTGGAAACTCTTCACTTTATACCACGAACCGCTCGAAGATACTATATTTATTATTTCCCCTTCTCTTATTTTTCCTATCTCAGTCAGAGATGAGTCAGGACCGCTTCTGAGAGAATCCCCGCTCACCGCAACGGCCCAGTTGATCTTGTTCTCTTCCTCGTAATTCATGAAATACATGGCCGCAGAAACGGTCATTATAAGAAAAACAGGGAGAAGCGCCGTCTTTATTCTCCAGTCATTTTTAAAACAGAGAATCGAAACAAAAATTGCAAAAACATATATCGAAACAATAAATATCATGAGAAGATAATCAATTGAATGAACCGGTTCAAAAAGTACCTGCGGAATAGTGATATTCATCTCACCGGCAAGGATCTTCAGGTTGTTCTTTGCTTCGGGAAGCTCCGGTGCCCGCTGAAGCGCCTGAATATAAAAATATACAGCACTGCCCTTCTGTCCCAGAGCGGTAGAGGTCACACCGAGGTTGTAGGCATAAAGCGGGTCGCCGTTGGAACTGATGAACTGTTCGTTGAAAGCGTTGTACGCCTCCTTATAATTCTTTTTGAGATAGAGAGAGAACCCGTCCTCGTTTGCAAAAAGAGATAGAAATGAAACAGTTAAAAAAATGAAAACAGCAGTTTTTCTCATTTTTTTACACCTCTGATATCAAGAAACCCGATCGCCTTTGACTTGAAAGCTGATATATCGGAATCTGCATTGCTCGAATAGGATGCAAATTCAATATCTTTAATGAATGCAAGTATGTCGCCTATCGAATCACCATATTTCTTTTTGACATTATGCTTCCGTTCACCCCTGAGCTCTATCGAATATATCTCTTTGAGGGCATCGTAAAAAATATTGAGAAGTTCGTTAAGTGAATTTGCAATATTAAGTTTCTCTTTCCACTTTTCAACTCTCGCTCTGTGGCTTTTTGACCGGTTTTCTCTCATACTACCGGAAAGCCAGATAAGGAAAGATATCATTACCATCAGAAAAGGAACGGCAAGCATTACCATAAACCAGTTTCTTTTTATCAGCGGGGTGTTTTCATATTTTTTTATTCCCTCAGGCAGTTCCCTTAAAAGTTCAAATCTCTGACTCACACTTTCGGAAACTGAATCCGTTGAATTTGAAACTTCTTTAACATCAACGGTGATCTCGGGCATTTTCAAGACCTGCCATCCTTTTTCTCTGCTGAATGTTTCAATATCTTTCGCTTTTATACTGAACTTCCCTTTTTTCAATCCTTTCACCATGAACCTGTACTTCTTCTGTCCGCAGTAACCATCAGCAGTTCCACCGGCATTAAGTTCCACTTCAGGAGAAAAGTATTTAAGTTCAGGAGTCGGCAGAAGTTCGGCCACAGCTGACTGCAGGTTTCCGCAACCGTTGATAGTGAAAGTTACCGTTTCGAGAAGGTTATCTTTGTCAAGTGTGACAGAATTCTTGTCGGCAGTTACCGAAATATCTGCAAAGAACCCTTCGTTATGCGATTCTTTTTCAGGGATCGGAGTCAGCGGAATCCTCAATGCCGGAGTGGAAATGCTCTGCTTTCTTGTGCTAAAGAACGAGCCGGTCATCACATCAACTATCATTTGTGTCCCTGAAATTTCGGCCAACCCTTTTTCAGGTATCAGATAATATGTCTTTAATAATCCGTAATCATAAACATTCCCGTCTATCGCACCCCTTTTGAAGCTCAGGCGGCTCTCGTTCTTTTCCTCTTTCCAGCAATTCTCAAAAGAAGGTGTCTTATAAAAATTGAGATCTGATATGGCATTCGGTTTTGTGAAAATATAGTACTTCACAACGACCGGTTCACCTTCATAAACTTCTCCCGCAGGACTCACAACAGCTCTGATAAAATGATTGGGAGTCCTTTTTTCCCATGTTGTAAGTGGCGCAAGCAGAGAATTGGCAGTCGGTTCGGGGTTTTCACCGGATTTTGAGTCTTCACCTTCCGTCTGATCACTGCTTCCGGCAGAAGACCCTGTTACTGTCACTGTAACAATGTTTGAATCTTTCTTCCTTCCGTTCTTCAATTTTACAGATGCCGGCCCGATCTTGAAAACACCTGCTTTTTTTGCTCTGAGAAAATATGTATAGTTAATGCTTTTGCTCGATTCCATTTTTCCATTGATGATGCTTATTGAGCTCGACTGTGATTCCGACCTGTTATCTACATCAAAATTGCACAGATCCGGCTCTATTATTGAATCGAATGACCCTTCCGCAGTAAGAATGAATCTGAAAACTTCGCCTGCTGAAACGACACTGCTGTCGGTCGACAAGGTTACACTCTGAGCTGAAATTGAATTTGATATCGCAAGCAATGCAAATAAAATCAGAAACTTATGTACGATACTGAATTTGTTCATATAAATCCGCCACTACCAGGTCTGACCATTTTTTGACCTTGCATCTTTCTTTAACATGAAAGGAGATATTTGCAAATTTTTCCTCTGTCTGAACTGCTGCATCATTTCTTCTTTTCCGTCTTCCTTTTTTTCCTCTTCCTTTTTCTCTTCCGCCTGTGCAGCATTCTGTTCCTGCTGCTGATCTTCTTTCTGTTCTTCCTTCTGTTCCTGCTGCTGATCTTCTTTCTGTTCCTGCTGTTGATCTTCTTTTTCCTGATCCTGTTTCTGTTCTTCTTTCTGTTCCTGATCCTGTTTCTGCTGTTCCTGTTTCTGCTGTTCCTGCTGACGAATTATTCTTCTTACTATTTCAAGATTTTCAGCAGTATCGTCTTGCGGATCTTCCATCAATGATCTGATGAAAAAATCTTCTGCTTCTTTATATTTCTGCATTGCCGCAAGCGAATTACCCATGTTGTGAAATATCTTTGCCTTTAGCTGATTGTCAGCTCCGCCTGTTTCAAGCGATTTCCTGTATGAATTCAAAGCACCTTCATTATCTCCTGATCTCTGTAACGAATTTCCGAGATCATAATAAGCTTCCGCACTGTTCTCAAGCCGTTCTGAAGCTTTTTCAAATTCACTTTTTGCCCCTTCCATATCACCTGCGGCATATTTTTTTCTCCCCTCGCGGCTTTCGGGGGTTTCTTTTTCAAACGGGGTAAAACCGGCAAGAAAAATAAAAACTGTAGAGATCAGTAATATGTTTTTCATGATCTTCTCCTTCCTAAAGAGAGAAGCTGGAAAAGCCAGAATATGATAATTCCTGCAAAAAGAGGCATCTGGAACCGTTCAGTATAGATGTTGAGGTTTCTATTCTCGTTTCTTATGGCTTTTTTAAAGTTTTTAACATGTTCACTGATCGTTGTCCCCTTTTTTATCTCGACTGCACCGAGCGTTTCAAAACATTTCTCAAAAAAACCTCTGTCAAGTTTTGATATTACAGTGTTATCGTTCTCATCTTTCAGGTAACTTTCACCGATCCTGACCGGTGCTCCTTCGACTGTACCCATAGGGACGACCGCAAGATGAATTCCGTTCTCCTTTATGAGCTTCCTCACCTTTTCGAAATTAAGTTCCGGGTCCTCTCCGTCAGATATTACAACTATCATTCTGTCAGATTCATTCCCTGAAGATGTAAGCGTCTCAACCGCCATCTCCAGTGCATTTCCCAGAGCTGTTCCCTGCCTTTCGATCATTCCCGGCTCAAGGACGGAAACCACTGTCTGGAGCGTTTCATAGTCATCTGTCAGAGGAAGTTGAAGAAAAGCGGCTCCGGCAAAAGGAATTATTGCGACTCTGTCACCTGTGAGTGAACTCAGCACATCGATCAGAAGCTTTCTCCCCTTTTCAAATCTGGGTCCTGACTCATCTTCGGCATACATGCTTAATGAAACATCAAATACTACTGCGATATCTATTCCTGAGCTGTCGGCTTTTATCTCTTCGCCACCCATGAGAGGTCTTGCCGCGGAAACTGTGAAAAATGAGAGAGCGAGAAATATGAGAACCCTTTTTACAACAATTTTTCTTTGGGAAATATCAACTATTTTTTCAGTCTGGCTTTTTGAGAAAAGTTTAAGAAAATCATTCCTCTTTTTTGAAGAATAAACTGTCCATAAGAATATCACGGGTATCCATATAACCGCTGTCAGGAAATATGTCCAGTCGTAGAATTTCATCTTTCGACCTCCGGATATATCCTGAACTTCATCGCAACAAGTCTTGCAAGAAGGATCATAATGCCAGCAAACATTATAAATAAAGGTGCATATTCATTATATATTTTCAGCTTTCTTGCGGGAACGGGACTTTTTTCAAGCTCGTCTATTTCCTTAAATGCTTTTTTCAGCTCCTCAGTTGAGATCGACTGGTAGAACTTTCCGCCTGAAACATTCGAAATCTGCTTTAAAAGATCAGGGTTGGTCTTCATCTGAACTTTCTGGAAAGTATCTCTGCCGAAGAAATCCTTTCCTGCGGGGAACGGCACTTCAGCATCTGTCCCGATAAGAATTGAATATATTTTAACCCCTTTGGCTGAAGCATACTGAGCCGCATTCGCCGGACTGACATTTCCTGCATTGTTGTCGCCGTCTGTTAGAAGAATGACTATCCTGCTTTTTGCAGAGCTGTTCTCAAGCCGGCTCACAGCAAGCCCGAGACCATTGCCGATCGCAGTTCCATCCTCAATGACACCTGTCTTGAGCATTGAAAGAAGCTCAATGAAAATATCGTAATCTGTTGTGAGGGGAACCTGAAGAAAACTGTCTTTAGCAAAAAAGACAAGCCCGAGACGGTCGCTCATCCGCCCTTTGACGAAGCTTTCGATCACACTTTTTGCCGCTTCTATTCTGTTTTTCGGCTGGAAATCAAGCGCCTCCATCGAACCGCTCACATCAAGTACGACCATTATATCCTTTCCTTCAACCGGCGGAGTCACCGTCTTTTCGAGAGAAACAGGTCTTGCAAGGGCGAAAACTGCCATAATTACAGCCAGAAGATCAATAATATTAGGGAGAAAATAAATTCCGGATGCTTTTTTTCTGCCGGCTTTAAAATTATTATAGAATATCGATGAACCGGACCCTTTTATCCTCAACTGGAACGCTGTGATGATTAATGCCGGAATAATCAGCAGAAGCCATAGCGGATCAAGCAGCATCATTTTTTACAACCCTTCCTTTTTCAGTTTCTCTTACGGTTCCCGCAAATCCGTCAATGATCCTGTCAAAGTCACTTTCAGACAGTGTATCATCAGCGAACTTAAATCTGTCACCAAGCTTAAGTATTCCGACAATTACATCTGTAGCGGCGGAAAACAATTTGTCCTTCTTTAAAGCCCTTTTCACTTCCGATGTGGTCATTTCCGTATAATTTAAGTCACTTATCAATGACATGTATGTTTTAAGCCCCAGCGTTGAAAGATCAACGAACGCTTCATTATCACCCGATTCCCTTTTTGCCTTTGCCTCTTTGATGAACTTTGCCGCAACTTCAGACGGCTCAACTTTTTGAGTGATTGAGCTCTCTTTTTTTGCAAATCTTTTTCTGAGCTTTAAGAACAGGAATATAAGTGCGGCAATCGCAAGAAGAAAAGCAAGAACATAAAGAAGTGTATAATCCTTTTCCATTATTTTAACAGTATCTTTTATGTCCCGCAGGTTCATGTCATTTTCAGCAGTACGGTTCATTGACGAAACTTTGAACTGCCCAATATTAAACA
>Ga0116174_10003168_pt1 | contig 13632 bp, 13 predicted proteins | sample AD_UKC087_MetaG_FD_89801 | JGI IMG/M metagenome (GOLD analysis project Ga0116174, IMG submission 89801) | Active sludge microbial communities of municipal wastewater-treating anaerobic digesters from USA - AD_UKC087_MetaG | ecosystem: Engineered > Bioreactor > Anaerobic > Digestate | place: USA...
ATGGGGTTGATCTGAACGATGATCTGACCATCTTCTGTAAGTAGCTTCGGCCTGCCATCGATCAGGGTCATAGCTCGCTGCCACATTTCCTTATATTGGGGAGGGGCTATATAAATCAAATCATAAGCGCCTGTGTTTGTGGTGAGAAACGTGAAGGCGTCTGCGCGAATCACTTTAGCCTGACCGGTAAACCTGGTAGTGGCGAGATTGGAGTGGATCGTTTGAATAGCTTGCTGACTTTTGTCGAGAAAGGTGACGAATTTCGCCCCACGGCTGAGCGCTTCGATCCCTACCGCTCCTGTCCCGCCAAAGAGATCCAAAATGTTGTTTTCAAGGATTTCGGAACCGAGGATGTTGAAAAGCGCTTCTTTGACAATGTCCGTAATCGGTCGGGTGGTGTCGCCCGGGACAGTTTTGAGCCGCATGCCGCGGGCGTTGCCGCCGATTACACGCAGACTGCCTTTCATCGCCGCTCCTTATCTGGTTGAATTTGAAAAGTCCAAACGCGATTGCCAAAAAAGTTGAGCAGAATCACGATGCTGGTTGAGATGGCCCAGGCGGCATTTCGACCGAGGAATTCACTTGTCAGCCCAAATAGTTCAATTCCTCGAAAAGATACCTGGAACAGGCGATTCAGCCAGGGCAACATCAGGCTGCGGATGCCCAAGCCAATCAGATTGATGACAATAAACTTAGTCATTTGCAAAGAGGTCCTGTTTTTGCCAGCTTCTGGATAAACCACAGCACGGCTGAGAAAGAAAGACACGATGACTGAGGTGATAAACGAAATTGTCTGTGAAGGAACAATCTGCAGCTTGAGTTTACCCGCCAGAAGGTTTAGGACACCAAAGTCAACGATCGTATTAACCAATCCAACCATAGTGAAGCGCAAGAAGCGCCTTATTTCGGATTTGGGTTTGGGGATCATCTTAATTGCCGAGCTTGGACTTGAAGTAATCAATGGTTTTGGTAAGGCCATCTTCGAGCGCTACTTTAGGCTGCCAATTGAGGAGTTCTTTTGCCTTGCTGATATCAGGCTGGCGGCGTTGGGGGTCATCGCCCAGACCATCGGCATATTGGACGATCAACCCGGCGGGGTTGCCGGTGATGCGGTTAATCACTTCAGCAAACTCCCTGATGGATATCTCAGCGGGGTTGCCAATGTTGACCGGCAAGTGCTCGTCTGACTGCATCAGGCGTAAGATGCCCTCTACCAGGTCGGACACATAGCAGAAGCTGCGGGTCTGTGTTCCATTGCCATAAATGGTCAACGGTTCGTGCCGCAAGGCCTGTTGAATGAAGTTAGGCACAACCCGCCCATCATCCAGCCGCATTCTGGGACCAAAGGTGTTAAAAATGCGTACGATGTGTGTACCGACACGGTGAAAACGATGGTAGGCCATGGTCATCGCTTCGGCGAAGCGTTTGGCTTCATCATATACGGAGCGCGGGCCGACTGGATCGCAATTTCCCCAATAGGTTTCGTCTTGCGGATGCACCTTGGGGTCGCCATAGACCTCGCTGGTTGAGGCGAGCAGGTATTTCGCGCCGTGTCGTTTGGCTAATCCCAGGGTATTTAACGTGCCGAGGGCGCCCGCTTTGAGCGTTTGAATGGGCAGGTTGGGGTAACCTAAGGCGGAAGCGGGGTTAGGGCTGGCTGGTGAGGCGAAGTGCATAACGTAATCGAGCTTCTCTTCGACCTCGATATGAAGCGAGACATCCTGGCGCATCAGACGAAAGTTGGAATTGCCTGCCAGATGCTGAATGTTGGCAATATCTCCGGTAATGAAGTTGTCCAGACCAATGACCCGGTGACCTTCGGAGAGCAATCGATCTGTCAAATGTGAGCCTAAAAAGCCTGCCGCGCCGCTTAAAAAAATACGCATGCCAACATCCTTGATGATGAATTTCGCCTCAAGCAGAGTATAATAACCTGACTTAAAGACGGGTGAATTATAGCATGATGGAACAATTGCCACTCAATTCGAGCGAACCTACTAACCTCAAAACGCTTGAGGCATTACTTTTTTCCGCGCCTGGCCTCTCATCAACTGACCAGCTGGCACAGGCAATGGGGCTGTCTAAACGCGATGTCGAGAAACTGATTGCCGCGCTGACTGAGCACTACCAACGGGAACATGGGCTGAGATTGCAAAAAGTAGGCAATCAGTATCAACTGGTGACAGCCGCCGAGTATGCGAAGCCGATTGAAACCTTTCTGGGGTTGGAAATTACCACGCGTCTGACTCAGGCAGCGCTGGAAGCGCTCGCCATCATCGCCTATAAGCAACCGGCGACAAGGCCGGAAATTGACGCGATTCGCGGGGTGAATAGTGACTCGGTCGTGAAGAGCCTGCTCGCGAAAGGTTTGATTGAAGAGGCCGGCCGCTCCGACGCGCCCGGAAGGCCGATTCTTTATACGGTCACTACTGATTTCATGCTCCACTTTGGTTTGGACAGCATGGATCAACTGCCCGAAATTGACCTGGAAGGTTTACTGAACCGCCCTGCCGCTGAGGAAGAAACAGAACAAAGGATTTTGAAGGACTAATGGCAGAAGAACGCGTACAGAAAATATTGGCCGCGGCGGGATTTGCTTCTCGCCGGGCGTGTGAGACGATGATCGAGGCGGGACGTGTAAAGGTGAATGGTCGAGTCATTCGACTTGGTGATAAAGCGGATCCGGAAAAAGACACGATCACGCTCGACGGCAAGATGATCAAAACGAATGTTAAGAAATATTACATCGCGCTAAACAAACCGAAGGGCTACCTTTCGGACATCGATGAGACTCACCCGGCACCAACGGTGAATGATCTGATTGATATTCCCGAGAAACTTTTCGCGGTCGGAAGGCTGGACTTGGACAGCGAAGGGCTAATCTTGATGACCAATGACGGTGAGATTGCCAATCGCCTGACCCACCCGCGCTATCGGCACGAAAAGGAATATGAAGTTTTTGTGATTAAGGAACCTGATCAGGAACAACTGGAGATCTGGCGGCGGGGCGTCGTGCTTGAGGATGGTTATCGGACGCTGCCGGCTCAGGTGGAAGTAATGACCAATTCAAACAATGGTTCCTGGCTGAGAATCATCATGCGAGAAGGCAAGAAACGGCAGATCCGCAAAACCGGGTCACGCATTGGCCTGCCTGTAGCGGTGATTAAACGCGTGCGCATCGGCACGCTTAAACTTGGTAATTTACGCGTTGGCGAGTGGCGCCATCTGACGCCCAAGGAGTTACGCGATCTGAAGGTTTATACGGGATTAGAAAAGCCTGCCAAGTGAAGCAGGCTTATTTGATCTAACGATAACGAAAAGCAGCGAAATTTTATTCAGATTTGTCAGCTGTTGTCTCATCCTCAGTTACAATCGCTTTGCCTTTGGCGTGGTCGAGCAAGGCCGCGTTGAGTTTCTCTCGCTGGTCCTGATTCAGCGGTTTAACGCACTCATCCCGGTCAACGCGCCGGATATGACGTTTTAATTCGGCGAGATTGATCACTGGCACCGGCGACCCGGAAACATCACCCAGCTGGGTGGTCTTCATCACGACGACCAGAACTGGTTTGATGGTCGGCAGATTCTCATCAGTAAAGCCTTTGGACTTGAGATAAGCGGTGAGCTCGGCCTGGTTGACTTCAGCTTCGCGCGTGGGGTTGCCGATGCCCTCCTGCCCCAAGGTCTTCAGCAAAAAGTTACCCCCTTTCTGCTTCCATTTGCCGTTCTCATACGAAATCAAACCGTTGGCAGTGATCGGCAGGATGACCCAAATTCCGCATGGACCGGTCAGCAACATCGGCAATGGCGCGGAATAAACGAAGAATGAGTATTCGTGGCGCAGTTTTTCGAAGACCTTTGTAAAAACCTCGTCGATGCGGGGCGTTCGCGCGAAACGGCTGGTGAAATACATGCCTACCTGGGAGAGCACGAAGCCAAGAATCAGGGCGATATATGAGAAGAGGACACTGTTTGTATCGTGCTTAAAAGCGTACACGAGGCCAAGCGCCAAGATACCCAGGCTTCCCAGCGTGGCAACTTGGGCAATCTTTTTGCGACTATTGATATAACGTTGATTAATAACGAGTTTCATGCGCTCTATCCTTCTGTCTTTTGAAAAGTATCTTTAAGCGTTCCGAGAAGGTTTTTCTCGATCGCCTTTTTGGTTTCCATGATTCCGCTCAACACAGCCCTGGCATCTGACCTTCCATGACCGATAAACAGCAGTCCGTCAATGCCTAGCAGCGGCGCGGCGCCGACTTCATTGGGGTCGAGCAGTTTGCGCACCTTGTTGAAAGCTGGTTTGGCTAATAGCGCGCCAATCTTCGTGCGCAGGGAGCTAAGCAGCTCGGCTTTGAGTGTTTCGAGGAGAAGTTTAGCCACAGATTCGCTGGCTTTGAGCATGATGTTGCCGGTAAACCCATCAGTGACCAACACGTCGACTTTGCCGGCAAAAAATTCTTTTGCTTCGACATTGCCGACAAAATTTTTCAGTTGATCGCGCATCATTGGGCCAGCAGATTTGACCAGGTCGTTGCCTTTACCTTCCTCTTCGCCATTGGCGAGCACCCCCACTTTTGGGTTCGCTTTGGACTGCATCAAACGTGCGTAAATGGCGCCCATTTGGGCAAATTGCACCAAAAATTCGGGACGGGATTCTGCGTTGGCTCCGATATCCAAAACCACCGCGCGACTGTCTTTTACGGGAAAACTGGCGCATAGCGCCGGGCGTTGAACGCCTTTGATCAGGCCAAAAGATTTCATGCCGAAATACATTGCCATGCCGGTGTTGCCCATGGTGAGAAAGGCATCGGCTTCACCCGCTTTGACCAGATCCATGCCAACGCGCATAGAGTTATCTTTCTTGGTGCGTGCTTCTGCAATGTGATCGCTCATTTCGAGCGCCTGAGGCGCATGAATGATGCGCAGGTTCGACTGGTCGCCTGAAAGGGCGGCGAGTTTTTCTTTCAGGATAGTTTCGTCACCAATGAGGATGATCTCCAAATCACTTTGTGAAGCCGCCATTAGAGCGCCTTCCAACTCAGGTTGGGGGCGGTTGTCGCTGCCCATCGCGTCGAGAACAATTCTGATTGTCATGGCTTAATTTCCTCCCGATCGCGCTTGACATTCAAGTCGCGTCGCATATAATTCATACTCACGCTCGCGCTGGTGCTGGAATTGGCAGACAGGCATGGTTGAGGGCCATGTGCCGCAAGGCGTGAGGGTTCAACTCCCTCTCAGCGCATCAGGATCGGTTTTCCGATCCTTTTTGTTTAAGGGAAAACTCGCGTCAACCAAGTAAGCGGGTTGACCGGAATTCCGTTGATATCAATTTCAAAGTGCAAATGAGGACCAACTGATCGGCCAGTATTACCAATTTCGCCGATCAGATCTCCTTGCTTGACCATTTGGCCTTGTTCGACATTGAACTTTGCCATGTGCATGTAAACCGAATAGACCCCAAGCCCATGATCGATGACCAGCGTGTTGCCGCGCACGACCTGATCTGGCATTACCGCGACAACTTTGCCATCGGCAGGGGCAATGATGTCAATCCCGTAGCAATAGCCAAGATCCAAACCGGTATGGTAATAAAGGCGTGGGTCGTCGTTGTAGGTGCGCCTGCTACCGAAGAAAGATCGGATGCAATCATAGTCAGCGGCGGGGTAAATCCACTGGCCGGTCCAGAACTGTTGGTTGGAAACAGGGCTGACCAATTCGGCGAAGACTTTGTTCTCATTGATCACATTGCTGTCTTCAATCGTATTTGGGTCTACCTGCAATGGCTGATCAGTTTCGAAATTGCCCGAGTTGAGCACCACATATTGCACAAATCGGTAAGCCCCGCTGTCTGAGGGGGTAAACTCGAGGGTCAGCGGATAGATGCCAGGATTTTTAAGGGCGTTGATGCCTCCGAAAGCCACATAATTACCCGCTCCCAGGTCAACAAAAGGCGGTTTGACGCCGTCAAAATCAGCGGCGATCTGCATGTTTTTTTCCGCTTCGACCTTGACTACCCAGGTATTGCCCTGTCTAAAAGGCAGGTTGTTGATCTCAATCGACTTAACACCGGGCACGGCCAAGCTTCCAGCGCTGGCGTGATCGGCAGCCACAAAATAAGTATCGCGGGGCAAAGCGTGAATTGGGTCGCTCAATTGGTTGTTCTCAGAAATCTGCCATGGGTTAGCCCTTCGTTGAGCGGCGATTTCTAACAGCGATTGCCCTGCCAGTACTGATGGCAGGGTTTCGACAGGGGAGGCGTTTTCGTCGAAAGCGAGAATGATCTGACGGCCAATGTACAGTTCGGATGGCGAGGTAATGCGATTCAGTTTTGCCAGATGGGCGGGTTGGGTTTGGCTGCGGCGCGCGAGGCTGGTCAGGCTGGCGCCCAGCGGGGCGTATTCGGTGGTGAGAATGCCTTTCATGCCGCTCAAACCTGGAATATATAGTCTTGTTCCAATGCTAAGTGCGTCAGCTGAGGTGCGGTTGTTGGCGGACATGATCGCGTCAATGGTTGTGTAGAAGCGATTGGCGATATCGGTGAGTGTGTCTCCGCTTTGGACGATATAAACTGGCAAAGTCTGTGTTTGAGCAGAGGCTGCCTGATGCGGCAACAACCCAAGAATCACAAGAATCAGGACAAAGAGGGCGGTTAATACGACGCCTGGTTTGGGTAAGTTTCGGTTGGTATAATCGATCATATTACAAGCCTAAAGTTTACCATATGCTATCGAAAGGTCTATCGCTATGAAAATCACCACCTGGAATGTCAATGGATACCGCGCTGCGATCAATAAGAATGCGCTGGAGTGGCTGGATAACTGTCAACCTGACGTGCTCGGCCTGCAGGAAATCAAGGTTAAACCCGACCAGATTGCCGAGGAATATCGCGGACGAGAGGGATACAAAACCATTTGGAATTCTGCTGAACGTCCTGGTTATAGCGGGACGGCGGTTTTTTATAAAGCTGAACCCCTCGAAGTCGTTTTAGGCATGGAGCGTGATGAATTTGACTGCGAAGGCAGGGTGATTCGGCTCAAATACCCTGATTTTTATTTGTATAACGTTTACTTCCCAAATGGTGGCGAAGAAAACAAACGTGTGCCATTCAAGCTGGATTTTTACGCCCACTTGCTTGATCATTGCGACGCTTTGCACACCAAGGGCGAAAATGTCATCATCACTGGCGACTTTAGCACTGCCCATAATGAAATTGATCTGGCACACCCCAAAGCGAATGAGAAAAACACCGGTTTTCTCCCCGAGGAACGCGTTTGGATTGATAAGTATCTGGCGCATGGGTTTGTGGATGCTTATCGCGCGCTTTACCCTGACCGGGTTGAATATACCTGGTGGACTTATCGCATGAACGCGAGGGCGAGGAATGTGGGCTGGCGCCTGGATTATTACCTGGTCAGTGAAGGATTAATGCCTAAGGTGAAAGATGTGATTATTCACAGCGAAATCATGGGCTCTGACCACTGCCCAGTCAGCCTGCTGATTGAATAGGTATAAATCCGCACGTCTGCGCGTAGCCACAATGATAATGGAGCGAAAACTGGTAGTTTTGATCGTAGAAGATGAGCAGGTCATCTCAGATGGTCTGGTCTATCTGTTGCAGAACGAAGGTTTTGATACGCTTGTTTGTGGGGATTTTGACTCCGCGCAGTCCACGATTGAAACAAAAGCTTTTGACTTGGCCCTGCTTGATCTCAACCTGCCGGGTGGTTCAGGCTATCAGCTTGCGCGGTTGATCAAAGAACAATCGAACAAGCCTATCATCATGCTGACCGCGTTGGACAGCGAAGCTAACGTAGTGATGGGTCTTGACCAGGGCGCTGATGATTACGTCACAAAGCCATTTCGTGTCCGTGAACTGCTGTCGAGAATATATTCAGTTCTGCGCCGCTATCGCCACAGCGAAACAAAGACAAACCGGTTGAAACTTGGTGATGTAGAGATTGATACTTCACAAGCGAAGGTATGGAAGGTCAACTGTTTTTCGGACAAATTGTTATGCAACTTTTAATTCAGACTCGTTTTTAGCTTGCCATTGTTCCAAATGTTCTATAGGAGACATATACCCTAGCCGCTTTTGTACCCGACCTCGGTTGATTAAGACTGTTCCATTAGATATTCAACTTGAGCCGGAACAGATAAACCCTGTGATCAGAAATACCCGCCAGCCAGAGGAGTACGCAGAATTTGGAGGAAACACACCAATTGCTTTCGCCATCCAGTTATTGGGACAGGCAGATTTCGATAAGTTTCTGGCTGCCAACAAGATCAGCGAACTTCCGCAAAACGATCAAGAAACGGTTCCGGTGGTCTTGATAAACTCTAAAACCCTGCTTATGAGCAAGGATAAGTATCAGCCCATCGATCCCTTTTTTGTCGAAAGAGGAGAAACTCTGGAGGCAGCGGTTCACCTCAGGGACGGTATCACTGAAGACAAGGTGAAGTTAAAGATTGCCGCTATTGCTGCGGAGATGCCCAATGGCGACGTCGGATTTGACCTGTCACCCACATGCTTTTAGTGGGAGTTCGTGAGACCTTTGACAGATTAGCCCCGCCAGCAGCTGATGAGCGATCGATAGGTTGGGTCTACCTGCAAATGAACGCGGCGGATACCTCAAAGTTGACCAATGATATCCTCGCTTATCAGAATACTCACCCGGTTGGCGGTCTGATGATTCAGGATATTAATGCATATCAACGCGCAGAACGTAATATAAAGGTGATCACTAAAGTCTTTTCTTATGGTTTTGTTATTTTGATTACCTTAGTGGGTATCGCCAACATCTATAATACGGTGATGACCAGCGTTGCTCAACGTAAACAGGAATTTGCCATGTTGCGCGCGGTCGGGATGACTTCTGAAGGTCTGAAAAAGATGATCAGGTATGAGAGTTTGTTCTATGGCTTCAGGGCGCTGATTATTGGGCTGCTTGTTGGCACGGGAATAAATTACCTGCTCTTCCGACAGATTTCAGAGGGTTTTAGGTTGAAGTTTCAACTGCCCTGGCTGGCGATTTTGATTGTCATCGTGGTGATGATGGCAACTGTCGGGCTCACCACGCTTTCGGCGTCAAACAACGCATCAAAAGATAGTATCGTTGAGGCATTGAAGAATGAGAATTATTGATTGATTCAGTTATCAATTTACAGGGCGAGAGACTGAATTGGGTCGATTGGAGGAGTAAAAAAAGACGGGTTGGTTTTGTTGTAGCCCAACCCGTCCGTTTAACCTGAAAAACTTACTATTTCTGCAATTCCTCAAGTGGGTAGCAACAAACGACTAACTCTTTGGCGGCTTTAAGTTCATCCGCGCGGCGCACAGGCGTGTTATGCGGGGCGTCATGCAGCAATTGCGGATTGGTGCGCGCCTCTTCAGCAATCTGAATCATCACATCAACGAAGCGATCCAGCGTTTCGAGGGTTTCAGTTTCGGTCGGCTCGATCATCAGCGCTTCTTTAACAATCAGTGGGAAGTAGTTTGTCGGCGGGTGGAAGTCGAAATCCATTAACCGCTTGGCAATATCGAAAGCATGAACGTCGGGAATGTCTTTCCAGAACCCTTCAAGTACGAACTCGTGCATGCAGGTGCGATCGTAAGGCAGGGTATAAGTTTCTTTGAGTTTATGCATCAGGTAATTGGCGTTGAGCACCGCTTTTTCAGCGATATCGCGCAAGCCTGCGCCGCTATGCATAGCGATGTAAGCATATGCCCTCACCATTACGCCAAAGTGGCCGTAGAAGGACTTCAGCCTGCCGATAGATTTTTCGGGGTGATAAAAGCCAAAGAGAGGGGGATTCTCATCGTCACCAGGTTCGACAATCGTCACGACACAATCAGGCAGATAAGGCAGCAATTTCTCGTTGACCGCGACAGGGCCTGAACCAGGGCCGCCGCCGCCATGGGGCGTTGAGAAAGTTTTATGCAGGTTGTAATGAAGGACGTCAATGCCAATATCGCCTGGTCTGAGCACGCCGAGCAAGGCGTTCATATTCGCGCCATCGCCATAAACCAGGCCGCCGGCTTCGTGAACGACGCGGATTACTTCCTGAACGTTTTCGTCAAAGAGACCAAGCGTGTTGGGATTGGTAAGCATCAAGCCGGCCAGGCGGTCGTCGACCAGTAATTTCAAGGCTTCGAGGTCGATATTGCCGCGTTCATCAGAAGGCAATGGAACAACTTCAAGACCGATCATCGCTGATGTGGCGGGGTTGGTGCCGTGGGCGGAATCGGGGATGAGAATTCGCTTGCGTTGCGGTTGCCCATGATCCAGATGGTATTTTCGGATCATTAGCGCGCCGGTAAATTCACCCTGAGCGCCCGCGGCGGGCATTAGGGTAACGCCGGCAAAACCGCCGATTTCTTTCAACCATTCCTGCAGTGTGTACATCAGGTATAAATTGCCCTGCACACTTTCTTCTGGTTGAAGTGGGTGCGTATAGGCGAAGCCAGGAAGACGGGCAGCGACCTCGTTGATCTTAGGGTTGTACTTCATCGTGCATGAGCCAAGAGGGTAGAAACCAAGATCAATCGCATAATTTTTCTGTGAAAGCCGCGTGAAGTGACGCACGACTTCAAGCTCGCTCATCTCTGGGAGGGGCAGGTCTTCGCGCTCGAAACCGATCGGAAGCGCGACTTCCTCAACGTCGGGTTCCGGGAATTTGAAACCGACGCGGCCTGGCGAAGAAAGTTCATAAACGGTAGGCTCAGTCATGGGTCACCTCCAGGAGGGTGTCATGGAGAAAATCGATATTTTCTCTGGGCATTTTCTCAGTTACCGCGATTAGCAGGCAGTTTTTCAGCTCAGGATAATCATGTGAAAGATCATAACCGCCGAGAATGTCATAGCCGCGCAGGTCGAGCAGCAGGTGTTCGGTATTGACTGGCGCTTTAATCACAAATTCGTGGAAGAACGGAGTTTCGCTGAAAACCTGGCTGTATCCCGTGATGGCATTAATCTGGCTGGCCGCGTAGTGAGCTTTTTGATAGCATAGGTTGGCGACTTGTTTGAAGCCTTGCTTACCGAGAAGGGTAAGGTAAATGGTCGAGGCCAACATCATCAAACCCTGGTTGGAGCAGATATTTGAGGTCGCTTTTTCGCGGCGAATGTGCTGTTCACGCGCAGTTAAAGTGAGCACGTAGGCCAATTGACCCTGCACATCAGTAGTCTGGCCGACCAACCTACCGGAAATCTTGCGGATTAACTCTTCATTGACCGCGAAGAAACCGAGATAAGGACCGCCATATGAAAGCGGAATGCCCAGCGGTTGACCTTCACCGACGACAATATCCGCGCCGATCTCACCTGGGGGGGTGAGGAGGGCGAGGGCGGTTGGGTTGACCGCGACAGCGACCAAGGCGCCTTGAGCGTGTGCGGCCTCAATAAGGGGTTTGTAATTGATCACCCGACCAAAAAAGTCAGGATATTGCACGATGACGACGGCAGTATCGTTATCGATCAGGGCGGTAAAGTTTTTGAGATCTGCGTCAATGCCGACTGCCTGCTCATCACCGGTTATGGTCAGGTCTGGATTCCCCTGCATGTAGGTGCGGACTACCTGGCGATATTGCGGGTTGAGCGCGCGTGAGAGCAGAACTTTATGGCGTTTGCCTCTGAAGTGGTGATAGGCCATGATGACAGCCTCTGCGCAGGCAGTGGCGCCATCGTAATGAGAGGCGTTGCTGACGGACATGCCGGTTAGCTGGCCGATCATACTCTGGTATTCGAATATCGCTTGCAGTGTTCCTTGAGAGATTTCGGGCTGATAAGGCGTATAGGCGGTATAAAACTCACCACGCTGCAGGAGGTTGTCAACCGCCGCCGGGGTGTAATGGTCATACGCGCCGGCGCCGAGGAAGCTGATCAGCTCCTTCGTGCTGCCGTTGGAGCTGGAGATTTCATCGAGATCCGCGGCAATTTCCATTTCGGTTTGTTGTGGGGGCAGCTTCAGATCGGGAAAGCGAAAATCTTCAGGAAGCTTGTCAAACAAGTCCTCGATTTTTTCGACCCCGATTGTCTTAAGCATTACCTCCACATCCTGGGGGGTGTGGGGTGTAAACATGTTTATCTGCCCTGACAATAAGCTTCGTAGGCTTCAGCGTCCATCAGGGCGTCTAATTCTGACTCGTCATCCAATTGAACCTTAACAAGCCAGCCATCGCCATATGGGCTCTGGTTGAGCACTTCGGGGGTATCAGACAAGCCGCTGTTAATTTCAAGGATGGTGCCGCTGACTGGCATGTTGACCTCAGCCGCCGCTTTGACAGACTCGACAGTGGCCAGGCCTTCACCTGCCGCGACCTTTTGGTCAGGGTCAACTATGAATTCAACGTAAACCACATCTGACAGCGAATCCTGCGCATAGTCAGAAATGCCGATTGTACCAATGCCGTTTTCGACCTTGATCCACTCGTCGGATTTCATGTATTTCAGATCTTTTGGATATTCCATTGCACTCTCCTGTGTCTTTTACATTAATTAGAAAAGGCGCATTTTTACATGAGCCTCTGTCATTCCGTTTTTACTCACTTCAGAGGGACCATGGCCGGGTTGCTTTACCTGAGAGTTTCACCCATGTGGGCTTGCCCCTTCGGTGCCATTTATGAATTGGACTCTTCCCGGTCAATCCTGTTATTTTTAATTTTAGCCATTCAAGACGATTAGTCAAGCCGCGTTAGAAATTATTAGAAGGTTAGTCAGATGTTTTTCTGCCGGCTTGTTCAACATAATCGAGGCTCTGGTGCCTGAAATAAGTATTGTAGAGGTCTGCGTAATGGCCACCACTGGTTAATAACTCACTGTGAGTGCCTTCTTCAATGATATGGCCGTTCTCGAGCACGATAATGCGGTCCGCACCGCGGACTGTTGAGAGGCGATGAGCGATCATGACGCTGGTGGAATGTTTGAGAATGAGATTTAAGGCAGCCTGAATTTGCATTTCAGTGAAAGGATCAATGCTGGCTGTAGCTTCGTCGAGGATAAAAATAGAAGGCTTGTGGACTAATACGCGCATCAAAGCAACCAGCTGACGCTGACCCATCGAGATATGCGCACCGCGCTCACCGACGCGTGTGTCTAGGCCATGGCTGAAAGTGGCGAGCCATTCACCCCCGCCGATCTGACTGGCGATCTCAACTATTTCGGTTCTGGTGATATTGGGTTGTGAGAAGCGGATGTTTTCTTCAACAGTGCCGTCAAACAGAAAAGGTACCTGGGTGACGATCCCCATATGTTCACGGAGCGTCTGCATGTGATAATCACGAATATCGCGATCGTCGATCAAGACACGGCCTTCCTGGAACTCGTAAAACCGGGTGATCAGGCGGGTGATTGATGACTTGCCCGCGCCTGTATGTCCCACAATGGCGACATTTTCCCCAGGGGCGATGTTGAGGCTAAAGTCCTTCAATACCTCGTTGCCATTACGGTAGCGAAAAGTGACACGATCGAAGTCGATCTTTCCGACCAACGTTTCAGGCTTGAAATCACCGGTTTGGGTTACTGATCGTTTGGCGTCAATCAGCGCAAAGATTCGTTCCGCGGCTGAAAAACCGGCTTGAACTTGAGCCCAGAACGAAGTGATGCTCAATATTGGGAGCATGAAACGATCAGCGCTAAG
>Ga0116174_10003182_pt1 | contig 13608 bp, 12 predicted proteins | sample AD_UKC087_MetaG_FD_89801 | JGI IMG/M metagenome (GOLD analysis project Ga0116174, IMG submission 89801) | Active sludge microbial communities of municipal wastewater-treating anaerobic digesters from USA - AD_UKC087_MetaG | ecosystem: Engineered > Bioreactor > Anaerobic > Digestate | place: USA...
GGCGGAATCTGCCAGGAAGGTCTCTCCGACCACATACTTTTCAGGGTATGCATCCAAGATCTTACGGATGTCCTGGAGGGCAGGGATCATCTCAGGTTGCGAGACATCGTAAATGTGATCATAACTTTCAAATGGACGGCGATGGAACCCGGGTAACCTTGGATTGTCTCGTAGAGCAGCATCCTTATACCAGCAGTTGAAAACATCCAACCTAAAGCCATCCACACCCTTGTTAAGCCAATAGCGGAAAATATCCAGCATGGCAGCGCGCACATCGGGATTTCGCCAGTTCAGATCAGGCTGTTCTTTTGTGAACATGTGGAAAAAGTATTGCCCCCGCTTCTCATCGAACTGCCAACCAGAACCACCAAACATTGATTTCCAGTTGTTTGGCATGCCGCCTCCAGGGGCGGGATCCCGCCAGATGTACCAGTCATGGTATGGATTGCCGCGGGACATTCGTGATTCCTGGAACCAACGATGCTGGTCGGAGGTGTGGTTGAGCACGAGGTCCATGATGATGTGTATCCCACGCTTATGCGCTTCGTTTAAGAGCCGGTCGAAGTCCTGCAGGTTGCCAAACTTCGGATCGATGGTGTGATAGTCAGAGACGTCATAACCAAAGTCGACATCAGGGGAGGGAGTGATTGGTGAGAGCCAGATACCATCGATGCCGAGCTCTTGCAGGTAATCGAGGTGTTGGATAATGCCATTCAGGTCACCGATGCCGTCGGCATTTGTGTCCTGGAAGGAACGCGGGTAAATCTGGTAGATGATGCCATCTTTCCACCAAAGTTTTTTATCTGCCATAAAAATCATCTCCTCTGGTTTCGAATAATATTAATACAACTGATTGTAGTTTACCTGATACTCCCGCGGCGCTTCAACAATCAGGCAGTATTGTTAGGGGTTACCATCCATTGTCAGAGATCAGACAACAACACTTTCCACATTTTTCAAGATTACTATGAATTTTACAACGGGAATCGATGGAAAACGAAGCAAAAAAGGCCGCTGCAGGATTCACATAATATGGACAAAAGGCGGTTTTTACTGCTAACAACACAAAAAAAAACGGAAAGCTTGCATTTACCAACAAATCTGGTAGAATATAGACGTTCGTAAAAGAATACTTTTCTCGGTGAAAAGTGGGCAGTTGTCCACTTTTTTGTTTAGTGATTTTTTGGAGTGGAAAGAAACATGAAAAGCGAATTTGCCTTAGCTTTCAATGAGATACTGGAAGACAAGGGCTTGCCCCGTGATGTCATCATGGGAGCCATCAACTCAGCCATGGTATCCGCCTATCGTAAATCTGTTGGCGCGTCCACAGCCCAGGAAATACGGGTCGACATTGATCTGGACAAGGGCTCTGTGGCGGTCTTTGCCGAAAAAGAAGTTACTGACGAGATCTATGACCAGCGAACGGAAGTCCTGCTGGATGATGCCCGCAAGATCGACCCAAATTGCCAGCTTGGTGATTTGGTGTTGGTGGAGTCCACTCCGGAAAATTTTGGGCGCATTGCCGCCCAGACAGCACGCCAGGCAATCCAGCAGAAGATCCGCGACGCTGAGCGCGCGGCACAGTATGAGTTCTTCAAGAAGCAGGAAGGCGAGATCGTCAGTGGCATCGTCCAGGCGGTCAACTCCCGCCAGGCAACCATCGGGTTGGATCTGAAGGCGGAAGGCACAATGCTGCGCAAGGATATGATCCCTTCGGAACGCTTCCGCATTCATGACCGTATCCGCTCCTATGTAGCTGAGGTAAAGGACCTCCCCAAAGGTTTGCAGATTGTTCTCTCGCGCGCCCATCGCAATTTTTTACGCCGGCTGCTGGAAAATGAAGTTCCCGAGATCTATCACGGCATTGTTGAGATCCGATCCATTGCCCGTGAACCTGGGCAGCGTGCCAAAGTAGCCGTTTCAGGCACTCAGCAGGGCATCGACCCGGTCGGAGCTTGTGTGGGACAGAGGGGTGTTCGCATCCAGGCGATCGTGCGCGAATTGCATGATGAGAAAATCGATGTCATTGAATGGAACCCTGACGCAGCCATTTATATCAGCAAAGCCATCAGCCCTGCGCGGGTTTCTGGTGTCTATCTGAATAATGGCAGGGGCGATGATAAAACCGCGATGGTGGTGGTGCCTGAGGATCAACTCAGCCTGGCGATCGGTCGCGAAGGGCAGAATGCCCGCCTGGCAGCGAAACTAACTGGTTGGCGGATTGACATTATGAGTATCTCAGAAGCTGCCGGCAAGGCAATTGCACAATTGCGCGAGGACGCGAGCCTGGCTAAGATGGCGGCAGAAGAAGCTGATACGATAGCAAGAATTGAAGCCTTGCTGCAGCAAAAAGAAGAAGGACGGGTGCTTAACCTGGACGACAGCAACTTGATCGCACGCTTTGTGGATCGGGTTGAGAAACGCGGCGAAGCTGACCGCAAGGTCGAAGAAGACGCCCGCCAGGCAGAAATCCGCAAGATGCGTGAATCCATTGATACGCGAGCTTTCAATCTCAATATTTTTGATGTTACTGAACTCAAAGAGCATTTGCAGGTCCTTCTGCAGTCGGCTGGAATGGAGACATTTGGCGACCTTTTGCTGCAGGTGAAATTGGATCCGGACGCGATTTTGGCAATCGACGGCATCGGTCCAAAATCCTACGAGGAAATTCTCGAGGTTGCCCGATCCTATCAGTTCCCGGTCATCGAGGCCGAGCCGGTGGAAGTGGAGACCCCCGAGGAAGCCCCTGTGGCTGAACCGGAGGCGGTTGTTGAAGAAATTGTCGAAATTCAAGAACCTGAACTGGTTGAGGAGCCGGAAGCGGTGTTGGAAGTCGTTGAACCTGAACCTGAAGAAGTCGAAGAGAGCACTGCCTCAGAAAAGTCTCAGGAACCTGTCGCGGAAGAAAAGTCCTTTGAAGAACTCTTCAAGATAGATACAATGCGCCGCACAAGCATAGCTTCTGAAGAAGAGGATGAGAGCAGTCTTCCTGGCGACAAGAAGAAAAAAGGCAAGAAGCGCAAAGGCTATACTGTTGAATATGATCCCGATCGTGACGCGACTTATGTGAGACACAAACATCGCAACGACGATGACTGGAGTGAATGGTAAGAGCTGGTGACATGAAGCAGAGTAAAGGTGGCAGCTAAAACCGCGCGTAAAGTTAAGCACGTCCCTCAGAGGACCTGTGTTGGATGCAGACAGGTTTTGCCCAAAAGGCAGTTGATCCGCGTTGTACGCAGCTCTGAGGGCGTGGTAATTGACCCCAGCGGAAAACTCCCTGGGCGTGGAGCGTACCTTCATGATCAGAAGAGCTGTTGGGTCAAAGCTTTGAAAGGTTCACTGGCAAATGCCCTGCGAACAACCATCCAGGAGCAAGACCTGGCTGCATTGAGAACTTATCTGGAGGCTCTTCCGGAAGGTGAGCTATCAAACGAGGAATCAATGATTGCCTGAGATACTTTGTTTTGCTCGTGTGTGGCGTCCAGAGGGGTTGTGAGCAAGTTATTGTGAGAGAGAGTGGAGTAAATATGAGCAAAACAGAAGAAAAAACAATTCAACTTCCTTACAGTTTATCCGTCAGAGAACTGGCTGGATTATTGAGCACCAGTGCTGTAACTGTGATTAAGATCCTGATGTCAAATGGCGTCATGGCCAGCATCAATCAGCAGATCGATTTTGATACCGCGGCGGTCGTTGCGACCGAACTTGGTTATGAACCCCAACTTGAACAGGAAGAAGTTGTGGTCGAAGAGGAAGGTGAGATCCCTCTTTGGCGACGCGTTATTTTGGAAGAAGATCCGAAGAACCTCGAAGCCCGTCCTCCAGTTGTAACAATTCTTGGGCATGTTGATCATGGCAAAACCACCCTGCTTGACGCTATTCGTCATACCGACGTTGCTGGCGGTGAAGTGGGCGGCATCACCCAACATATCGGCGCGTATCAGATCCAGCACAAAGACCGAACCATCACTTTCCTCGACACGCCTGGTCATGCCGCGTTTTCATCCATGCGTGCCCGCGGCGCGCAAGGCGCGGATATCGTGGTGCTGGTGGTTGCGGCTGATGATGGCGTGCAGCCGCAAACCCGCGAAGCTGCCAACCATGCCAAAGCGGCGCAGGTGCCGATTGTGGTCGCACTCAATAAAATTGATAAAAACGATGCCAACCAGGAACGCGTCAAGCGGCAATTGGCAGATATTGGTTTACAACCGGATGAATGGGAAGGTGATACGTTCGTCATGCCAGTTTCAGCCAAGGCAAAACGCGGTTTGGATGATCTGCTTGAAACGATCCTGCTTGTCGCTGATAATCTGACCATTAAAGCCAATCCTAAAGGCGCTTGTATTGGCACAGTCGTGGAAGCTCAACTGGATAAGGCTACCGGAAACATGGCTACTTTGCTCGTTCAGAACGGCACCCTGAAAGTTGGTGATGTCGTTGTGGCAGGTGAAGGAACCGGTAAGATCAAGGCGATGTTTGATCAGCGCAACAAGCGTGTTGGGAAAGCCGGTCCTTCCACCCCCGTGGCAGTGATGGGGCTGAACGCCTTGCCTGAAGCAGGCGATCTGTTCCAGGTCGTCGCGAACGAACGTGAAGGACGGGCAATCGTTGCAGAGCGCAAGGCTGAACGCGAGGCTAAAAAACACAACAAACGCGCCACACTTGAAGAATTGTTCAGCCAGTACAAATCCGGCCAGGCGAAAGACCTGCGGCTGATCCTCAAGGCTGATGTTCAGGGCTCGCTTGAGCCGATCATGAACGAACTCGAAGACCTCGGCAAGAAGCAAAAAGGTCTGGCTGTCAAGATCCTGCACGCTGAAACCGGCAATGTGACAGAAAGTGATGTCATGCTTGCTGCTGCATCCAACGCGATTGTGCTTGGATTTGATGTGGATATTGACCAGGGCGCCCGTCGCTTTGCGGACACGGAAGGTGTCTCCATTCGCCTTTACAAGATTATTTATCGCCTGATTGAAGATGTTGAAAAAGCTCTCAACGGTCTGCTTGAACCTGAAATGGTTGAGCGCGTAATTGGCAAGGCAGCAGTCCTGGCAACCTTTAAGGTTTCCAAGGGCGGTACTGCCGCTGGATGCCGCGTGCTGACAGGCGAACTGCACCGAAATGCTTCAGCGCGTGTGATGCGAGCAGGTGAGGAAGTTGTCAGGGCTGAGGTTTCCAGTATTCGCCGCGAAAAAGAGGACGTACGCGAGGTGCGTGAGGGTATGGAATGCGGTGTCACATTGAAGAATTTTGAGGAATTCGAAGTGGGTGACTTGCTTGAATGTTTCATCATGGAAAAGTTTGGCGGCTGATCAACTGCATAGAAGGAGATAAGATATGCCGACACCTTTGAGAATGAAGAGGATTAACGATCGAATCAAGCAGGTCCTTTCAGTGATGTTGATATCCAAAATCGACGATCCGCGCCTGGCTGGTGTTTCTGTTACAGATGTAAAAGTCGATCGGGAATTGGATTTCGCCAATATTTATGTGTCTTCACTGGACGGGGCAAAATCCTCGCGTGAAGTTATTGCCGGGCTAAACCACGCGCGGGGTTACCTGAAGCATGAAATTGCCCAGGAAATTGATTTGCGTGTCATGCCCCGCCTGCGTTTTTTCTGGGATCCAACCCCAGAGAAAGCAGACAGAATTGACAGGCTCCTGGCAGAACTGCACGCTGAAACGGAAGAGTCGGAGGGTCCTGATGAGCTTATCCCCGATGGGGATGAGGATTTATTCGAAGAGATCGATGACAGAGACTGGGAATCTGAAGATGACCTGCCAGAGATTGACGAAGCAGAATTAAAGGATCAGTAGGTGGAGATGCTGAAAACCGCATTGGATGAAACCATCCAGCAGCAAATTGCTGCTGCACAACATTTTGTTATCGTGTCTCATATCCGTCCGGATGGCGACGCGGTTGGCTCAATGCTTGGACTGGCGCACGCACTGCGCGCGAGCGGAAAAGAAGTTGAGTGCGTACTGCAGGATGGAATGCCTCAGAAATACGCCTTTCTTCCGGGCGCAGCGGATGTCCGTACTTCTGTTCCCCCTGTGTATGATTACCTGATTGTGGTCGATTGTGCCGACATAATGCGTACCGGCAAAGCGCTTGAAAAGTTGCCTGCGCCAAACCTGGTTATTGACCATCATGTTACGCACGATGACTTTGGTGGTGTTGAATATGTTGTGCCTGAAGCGGAAGCGACTGCGTTGGTGCTGGCGGAATGTCTGCCTGGTTGGGGACTGGCAATCACCCAGGACGTTGCAACCTGCCTGCTGACGGGGTTGCTCTCAGACACAATAGGCTTTCGCACCGCTAATACCCAGCCTGCAGCTTTGCGTGCTGCGGCTGGTCTGATGGAAAAAGGCGCTAATTTTCATGATGTGTACCTCAAAACCCTGAGCGATAAAACCCTCGCAGAAGCGCTCTACTGGGGGCAGGGACTGACCAGGATACAACAAAATGGTGCAATTTTATGGTCTACCCTGACACTTAATGATAGAATTACTTCAGGATATCACAGCAATGATGATGCTGATTTAATTAATATACTTTCTGCAATTAAAGGTCCACTGGTGACAATCCTTTTTGTTGAACAAGAAGGCGGAGGAGTAAAAATAAGTTGGCGATCGGTGGAAGGTGTGGATGTGTCAAAAATCGCAAGTGAATTCGGCGGGGGAGGTCATCAAGCAGCTTCGGGGGCTGATGTTCAGGGGAATCTACAGATAATTAAAGAAAAGGTAATAGTAAGCACGGAGCGATACCTGAAACAAATCGAGTCGCACTGTGCTGAAAGAGATGCAAATGACTGATAAACAATATTACGATCGAAGCAATTTGGTTAATAGCGTTTCTGGTGTTTTGGTGGTGGATAAGCCTGTTGGGATGACTTCTCATGATGTTGTACAGCAGGTCCGCATTGGCACACATATTCGACGTGCAGGTCACACTGGCACCCTCGATCCACGGGCTTCAGGTGTCCTGGTGGTTCTGATTGGACCCGCTGTGCGCTTGAGCGAATATGTTTCCACGTCAGACAAACGTTATCAGGCTGTGCTCCGTTTCGGAATTACCACCAGTACCTATGACACGGAAGGTGAGGTCATCAGCCGTGCACCAGTGGATATCAGCTTCGAAGAATTAGAGGAAACACTCAGCACGTTTATCGGCGAATTTGAGCAAACACCACCGATTTATTCAGCCATAAAAGTTGGCGGACGGAAAGCTTATGATATTGCCCGTGAAGGCGAAAAGGTTGATCTCGAACCACGCATGATCAAAGTCCATTCAATCGAACTGCTCGATTGGGAAGCGCCTGAAGCAGTGATCGATATTCACTGTTCATCAGGGACTTACATTCGATCTCTGGCGTCCGATCTGGGTCAGAAGCTTGGCTGCGGCGCCACGCTGATTGGTTTACGCCGAACCCGGAATGGCCAATTTGGGCTGCGAGACGCAGTTTCTATCAGCAAACTCCAGGAGTCTTTTAACAACGGTGATTGGTATAAGTATCTGATCCCTGCGGCTGAAGCTCTGAGCGACTGGTATACTGTTATGCTGACTTTTGATCAGGTGGAAGACGTTCGTCATGGGCATCGCGTGCCAGCCTCTGAGGTGGTTGAAGCAGGGCTTTGGGGTCGGGCAATCAGCGAGGAAGGCGAACTGGTCGCGCTGATCGAATATGATGCTGAAACGAACGAGTGGCAGCCACGAAAAGTTTTCTTCAATTAGTGATGTGATGACAAAGAAGATAGCCCCGAATGGCGAAACCATGAAGGGCTGTTTATTTAATTCCGGATATTATGACTGAATTCATTACTGGCTGGCCTGAGAACTCCCCACAGAATACCTGGTTGACGATTGGCAATTTTGATGGGGTACACCTGGGGCACCAGGCGCTTTTCAGGGGTTTACAGGAAAGGGCACAGCAAGCTCTCGGGCAGACTCTGGCGCTGACATTCTGGCCTCACCCTCGCGTTGCGCTGGGGTATGTCAGCGAGGCTTTTTTGCTTATGACCCGACGAGAAAAAGAGCGCCAACTGCAAGCTGCCGGGATTGATCTGGTTCTGACATTGGATTTCGATGAAAAACTGGCGGCTACGAGCGCAGAGGCTTTTCTGGAGCGGTTATCTGCCAGTATAAAGCCTGCGGGCTTGCTGGTGGGACCGGAATTCCGATTGGGCAAAGACCGCCAGGCTGATTTCGACTTTATCCGGTCTTTTTGCAGATCAAAGGGAATTGCTTGTGAAATCTTCCCACCATATAGGATTAGACATGAGATCGTCTCCTCCAATCGTATTCGCGCCAGCCTGACGGATGGGCGAGTCAGCGAGGCTGCCAGGTTATTCGGGCGCAATTTCAGCCTTGAAGGTGAGATCGAGCGCGGCAAGCAGCTCGGTGGTAAGCTGGGCTTTCCAACCGCGAACATAATTCCTGAACCTTTGCAATTGCTGCCGCGTTATGGCGTTTATGCAACTCGTGTTTTCCTCGGGGATCAGGCATTAAAGGGCGTAACGAATGTTGGCATCAGACCAACTTTCGAGTTGGATGCCGCGCCAAATGTGGAAACCCTTATTTTGGATTTTGACGATACAATCTATCATGAAACTATTCGGATCGAATTTCTTGAATTCCTGCGTCCGGAGCGCCGCTTTGGGCAGGTGGAGAATTTGATCGCGCAAATCGAAGACGACAAAGCCAAAACCAGGAGGATCTTTCAGAATGGACTTTAACCGCCGTGTTTACCGTCTTAGTCCCAGTCAGTTCAGCGCGGAAACGATCGCTGTTACCTTTGCCAAAACATCCCGCTCACCGGAACCGTTCGATGTGATTGCCGCGGAACTGAATGACGAAAAGAGCGCTCAGTTCAGCGAAAAATGGATTGTGGGTTACGGTCATTCGAGTGTGGCTGAACACGCTGTGCTCCACCTGGCGCTCGAGAACGTCTCACGCCTGGCGATCGAAACCATCGAAGCCAATCGTCTGGCTTCCTATACCGAAAAATCAACCCGCTATCAACAATGGGACCCAAAAGCTTATGTTACCCCTCCGGAAATCTTAGGCAGCCCTTATGCGGGTGAATATCAAGCGTTCATGGATCGGCTATTCCTGATCTATGCCGAAGCTTTGGAGGCTTTGCGCCCCTGGGGTGAAGCCAACACTCCACGCCGTGAGAATGAATCTGAAAAAGCGTGGTCAAATCGCGCCCGTGTGAAATCAGTCGATGTGGCGCGTTTCATTCTGCCAGCGGCATCCATGGCAAACGTGGGTCTGACCATTAATGCCCGGGCGCTTGAATATGCCATCAAGAAAATGCTCTCTTCCGAGCTGGAAGAAGTGCGCCTGATTGGTGCGGAGATAAAAGCCGTCGCCACCCAGGAACTGCCAACCCTGGTCAAATACGCTGACCCAATCGCGTTTTTGCCAAAACTGCGGGTGAAAGCACGCGAATTCGCCAATCAGATCGATACCATATCTGGGGCGCCTTGGTGCGACTTGAAGGATGTTGATGATAACGCTGAGGATAGAATTCTTGCGGCAGTCCTTTACCGCTTCGGAGATGATTCATACCAGGTCTGCCTTGACCAGGTCTTGAATATGGCTCTCGAGGAGAAACAAGCCCTGGCAGACGCGATGTTCGCGGAGATGACGGACTTTGACGTCCCAATACGGGAACTGGAGTATGCCAACCTGACCTTTAGCTTGATTATGGATCAGGGCGCGTATTTTGAGTTTAAGCGTCATCGCATGATGACCCAAACAGTCCAGGATCTCTCAGCCAGGCTGGGATACGCACTGCCCAAAGCTATAACTGAAGCTGGTTTCGCAGCCCGCTACAACGAAGCCATGCAAGCGGCAGCGGTATTGTATGAAAAGCTGGCTGCATGGAATCCGCAGGTGGCAGCGTATGTGGTCCCCAATGCTTTCAACCGCAGGGTTCTTTGCCGGACAAATTTACGGGAATTATTTCACTTCCTGAAGCTGCGCTGCGCGGGCAATGCTCATTTCTCCATCCAACGGGTTGGCAGGGGTATGTTGAAACAAATACGGCCTTTTTTTCCGCTTCTGGGTGAGAAAATACAGGTAAAGGGAAATATCAGTCCAGAAGACCTGACTGATGTATATTTCAGCGAAACGGCAGTTATTCCGGAGGTGTAGAGATACCATGTCCAGCTTGCCAGTGCAAGTGAGCAAGAACTGTCATGCTTGGTATAATAGGTTCAATCTCATTCCTGCAAAATCAAAGGAAAGGAATCCTATGAAGATCAAAACCATTCTATTAACAAGTTTCCTAGTCTTGTGCCTCGTTCTTTCTGGCTGCGGCTCGAAAAAACCGACTGAAACAACAGTAAACCTGCCTGCTGTAAGCGGTCAGACTGAGAACACCTCTGTGTCGCCTGCCGCACCAAATGAGCCGCCTGTCGCGACAGAGGTACAAGAGGCGCCTGTAAATTCATACCCCATCGAACATGCCAATGAAGTTGCTGGTCTCGAGGCTGAGCTGATGTATCCGGTTGATATTACCAGCCCAACTTATGATGCGGAGATGCGCGCTTACATTGAGCAGATCCTGAATGGAACGGCTGCGATAGAAGACCTTCTTGGCAAGGAGGATGAACAGGTACGTGAAATCCTGCTAAACGCTGCCCAGGGACGAATCAACTTATCTGATGGAATTCTTGGTAACGTCATGGATTGGCTCAGGAAACAGTAATCTCATCACTCACATCAAAGGCACCTGTCTGATTTTCAGCAGGTGCCTTTTTTTGTTTTGATTGCTTCAAACGTCAAATTTCTTAGAGAAACGCGCAGGGCAATCGGATCTAAATGCAGTTGCCCTGGAGAAACGCATAAAAAACTCATAAAAAAGCACTTAATGGGGTAGAATTATCATGGAAATAAATGTACACATGCCTGGAGAAAGACCTGTTTTTCTCCAGAAAAAGATACAAATATAAATCGATTTGGAGGATTCTATGACTATTCACTTATACCTTTCCTTGTCTCCTGAAGCTTTAATTGCTTCGATGCTTTCGCCGGAGGATTTCGGTTTATATTATGCGCTCGGATCGGAAAAAAAATCCCGCGGGCAAGCCATCTTTTTCGAGGTCGATTCGAATTATCGCCACCCGTATTTCAAAATTGACGAAGCTTACGCGCGCTGCATCCCACATGATGACGGCAGTCTGAAGTCTTCGGTTTACATCTCTGTCTATCGCGTTCTGGAGCACGTCAAGATGAGCGCCCTGCAGCACCTCTTCCTTACCACTCAGGATGGTCACACGCTGGACCTGGCTCCTTCAGAAGACATCCCAAATTTCACCGGTCAATTACATCTCTACCAGGAAATTGCCCCTGTGGCGCCACTGGTTGTGAGCCGTCTGGGACCCATCGAGTTCCTGGATCAATTGGTACGGAATCCTGTTTCGTTGGTGAGTGTGCCGGCGCTCGTTTTTACTGAATTGCAACTGGGTGAATTGGCTGACGACCCTGAGATGGGCATCATGATCAATCTGCCATACGGCAACCAGGACCATCTGCGCCAGTGCCTTACGGACGTCAAGACCAAGTTTGCCACTACGAAAATGGTTGACCGGACACATAACACAACTGTTCAGTATCGATCCATCAAGAACGGGTTTTATGTTGGCAATAAAAAGGAAATGCGCTACTATCCGATGCCATCTGCTGAGGAGTTACGCGTACAAAACTACCGCTGGTTCCGTTCATCCAATATGTGATCTGGTATTCCCACACAAAAAATCCGCGAGAACATCGCGGATTTTTTTATGCTGTCAATCGTGGATTACAGCCATGTTTCCAAGTACGCCCCACGAAGTCAAAAAAACATCGATCGGCACGGAATAGAAGAATCCATTGTTCATATAGGTGATGGTCGTTTCATCGTAACCGATCAGGATCACTACGTGTTCATAAGGGGCAACAGTGACGGCATTGCCTTGCGCGTCGATATACTCAACCGGATCACTGTAGACCATGTTACCGATCACCCATGCAATAATGGGATCGCCTTCCGCCAGTTCGGCTTTCACATCTTCCAGAGTCATTCCTTTTACTGCCCTGGCTGGCAGACCGTACACGGTCAATAAATCCGCGATTGGAGCGGCATGAACACCATATGCGTCGGGCGGGATCTGCCCCCAGCCATCTGTTGTTACCCCGCCCACAAAACCCAAATCGGGATTGTCGGAAACGGGCAGCCCAAATTGAAAGGTCGACTCGTAGATCATGACGCCAAAAAAACCTGCCCAGTCCACAGCAGCGCTTGCCTCACAGCCTAATTCATAGGTTTGCTCGTGACCTCTGATCGCGGTGATCATCGCGGAAGAGGGCGAGGATATTATTGTTGGAGCAGGAGCAGGCTCAGATGTTGTTTGAATTGTGGGGGTGGGTTCGGCGGTACATGAGGTTAGGGGTGTGGGAGAAAGAGAAGGTGAAGGATCAGGATAGGGAAGGTCAAATGATGGGGTTGGTGAGGATGCTGGGGTTGACAATGTGGCTGGCGCACATCCCGCAAGAATCAGAGCAGACAAAATCAAAATAATGAAAGGTGTAACGATGAGTCTAATGGTTGAAGAGCCTTGCCTGTGATCCATGGAGACGAATAACCTGGTAAAAGCCTATAGTCCCAATTTTCTTCTCTTTTGGTGCAGACGGATGGAAGCTTGAATGCTGCCGCTGAGTTGTGCATCAAAGAAAGATAGATAAGATCGAACGCGCTGCTCAATGCCACTGCCATCCGTATCCGACAGCGTTTCTTTGAGGATGTAAGCTGTTTCCGCAGGTGAACGGCGAGCCAGAGCTGCTATCGTTTTGCTCACATTTGGCTGGATCAAAGCAAGATCGCTTTGCAAGAAAGGTCGGATCCAGCGAAAAAATTGTGGAAATTGGTCGGAGTGCGATCCCTCCACGAGCAGAGAAAGCGCGTAAAGACCGTGATTTTGCATACGCTCCAGCGGACTTGCCAGCAGACTGCCAACAAATTCAGACCAGCCTTTGGGGTCTTCAGAACGTAAGCATTGGCTGCCTTTGCTGAAAACAGCATTAACCACAGCCCTATCCATTGGCATTGAGGACCATTGCCGTATGCGTTCATAAACATTCGCGCTGGCATTGGGGGGAATCTGGCCTAAAAGGTGCGCTGCGAGATCGCGCGCTTCATAATGATCATCCAGCCAAAGTTCATCCACAAGAGCCAGGGTTTCGCGAGCGTCCTGGCGTGCCTTAAGGCTGAGCCCATAAGCAATATGAGGCAGGATTTGCTCCGGCAGATCGTAAACCAGCATGAAACTGACCGGAACGGCATCTTTATGCTGGCGGTGCGCATATCGATGGTAGAACTGCAAAATGGAATGAAAACGCTGGCGGAACTCACCCGGCAGGGAATAGACTCCCTTGAGTTCTTCGATCTGTTTATTGAGTCGGGTCAGGTCAATGGCAGCCATGGGCAAATTATAGCGTGAATCATCGCGGGTTATGGCAGACACTGTCTGAACTTACCATGCACCTCCACCGCAGAGGGGGTAAAGGACATGACCCCCTCTTCGGAGGGGGAACTAAAGGGGGTAAAGACATGACCC
>Ga0116174_10003183_pt1 | contig 13608 bp, 16 predicted proteins | sample AD_UKC087_MetaG_FD_89801 | JGI IMG/M metagenome (GOLD analysis project Ga0116174, IMG submission 89801) | Active sludge microbial communities of municipal wastewater-treating anaerobic digesters from USA - AD_UKC087_MetaG | ecosystem: Engineered > Bioreactor > Anaerobic > Digestate | place: USA...
TCAAAAATAGTTGGACTAATCTACTAAGACTTTATCTGGAAGATAATTCTCAATATGAAATTGAATTATTTAATCTTGGTATAAATGGAAACACATCAGATGATATTCTTAAAAGAATTGAGACTGAGTGCAATCCTAGGCAACCTGATGTAATCTTTTTTGCATACGGGATTAACGATTCTAGGTACATCCCAGAATTAGATAGATGTCTTGTAGAAATTGACGAATTTAAAAGAAACACTCAAAAAATTATAGAGATTGCAAAAAAATTCACGGGCATCATATTTTTTGTAGGACCTGTGTTAGGAGACAACAAACAGTTAGATCTCTATTACGAAAGTGTGTACGGTAAGAAAGTCTTTGAAGCAAGTAGATCAAAAGAATACGACAGTGTTTTGGAAGAAATTGCTACGAAGAACGATTGTAAGTATATTCATTTATTTGATAAATTAGAATCCACTGATTTTATTGATGGGTTACATCCTAACGAAACGGGCCATAAGAAAATGTTTGAGGTTATTAAAGAACATCTTACCACTGATAAATAAGTTCCAAAGTATTCCCCACAATTATCTGCAGGTAAATTCCATAAAATCTTAGACAAATTATTTGAGATAAACAAAAACACTTCGTCCATAGTGTAGAATAACCATATGAATACAAAACACATATTAATAGCAATAATCATATTTCTTCTAGGGATAGTTGGTTATTTATCTTTGAGGATAAAACCTACACAACCTACTAAGGATCTCCAAGAACAAAGTACAAGAGTTGGACAAGGTAGAGGAAACAATTCGTCAACATCGAGAAAAAATTGTTTAGCTGATGATTGTTTAGAAGTCGATGACTTAAATTATCCAGCAGGCGAATTAACAGATGATGTAAAAACATCTTTATTAAAAGCATTGGACGATGAGTATAAAGCACATGCAACTTACGAGGCAGTTATTGCTAAGCTTGGCAATGTACGACCATTTATTATGATTGTTAGATCCGAGGAACAACATATATCCTCTCTAAAAGCACTATTGGACAAATACGGAGTAGGGATTCCTGAAAATCCCTACACAAACAAGGTTACAGTCCCGGAGACATTAGCAGAAACCTGTAAAATCGGTGTTGATGCAGAAATTGCCAACGCTTCTTTATATAAAGATGAGCTATTGCCAAATGTTACAGATTATGAAGATATAACTTCGGTATTTACAAATCTAATGAACGCGTCACAAGAAAAACACTTAGCTGCATTTCAAAGATGTGCGAATTAGCTACATTTGTCTATATAGAAAATAAAAAGACTGGGTAACACCAGTCTTTTTGTATAAGATATTCGAAGAGTGTGTGATGTCTTCTACCCTATTCGGAAAAATTAGCAAAATACTACAAACTACTGACTTTGGATTTGACTGTGAATAACATCTATCATAAAATCCCATAAAACAATAAAAAGGAGAGAAAAATGACAACAACAGAGGATTTTCCTTCTGAATCCGATGTAGATGGTTTGTTGAAAAAAGCAATCGAAGAAAGAGAAAGAGGGAACTTGAAAGAATCCTTAGCACTATTAAAAACTTGTGAAAAGCTTTCTAAAGATGACAAACAACGCAGAGATATTCAAAACCACATCGGACTAACTCATTTTCATGCTGGAGAATACAAAACTGCCTATGTAGTTTGGACTGGCGTGGAGAAAAGTAGCAAAGAAAATGATGACTTATATAATGAAGCTGTAGCATTGAGAAATTTATCCAGAAAAGAGTTTCATTCGGAAGAGAATTTACCTATTGCCAGAACATATGCTGAGAAAGCCTTAGAAATAGCCAGAGAAACAGACCAAAGAGATATTGTGTGGTTTATTCACGGACTGTTTGACGTAACCAACGCTTCTGAAAATATATCTAAGAAGGATAAAAAAGAAAAACTACTTGAATTGTATAAACAAGAGAAAAAGGCACTTTTCTCGGTTTGGAAAATTGCGTCCAGAATAGAAAGAGAAGTGTGGTTAACTGGCTTACTGAAAGATTTTTTAGTTGTTCACAACTACATTTCTAAGCCTATATTAAGAATTGGAATATTAGTCACCAAAGTCCTGAAACTAAAAAGGAGAGAGGAACAATTAAAGAAACTAATTGTCGAAATATAGGATAATTAGGTTTAATAGCTCCCCGTTTAATCTAAAAAAAATTAACCGGGGAGTTTTTGTTTTTGGAATAAGTAAGACCTATACATACAGGTATGAGGAAACTGATTTGAAGTTGTGCAGAAGTCTAGCAAAATTTTATGCTATATTAAAAATAATGTGTCTAAGTTAATTGTCGCAAAATCAAATTTGATATACGAACAACCATCAATAAACTCAGATTCGATGGGGATTTTTAGCAATCCTGCTAATGTAGTACTTTCCATTATAATACTCCTTTGTGTAGTTTTTTTGATATTTCTTTTGTTGAGAGAGTTCGCATGCTGGTATTGGAAAATTAATGATATTAAGAAGTTACTAGAAGACATAAAGAATAATACCCAACAAAACTGTGGTAAATCACAGGATAATCTTACAGATGAAGATAATTCAATTCCTAATCCAAAAACCTAAAAGACTTCAAAATAAACTCATAGGGGGCAATCAGACTATCTATTACAGATGTATTTATAGCTATAACCAAATCCCCTTCTGGATTTAACAACAAAACTGTTTCACCAGATTCCATACCTTCCCACTTATACCTAATAGCTTTATTACCTCCGACACTGACATCACTATAGGTACCATCGTAGTTTGAATAAGATACATTTTTTTCTGCCCACTCCAACAGTTCAAGGTTATCAGAATTTAAATAAACCGATATTCCAATAGAAGCAGGGCCGCCACTTGGCCCAGTAGGTCTTGTAATAAAATCCCAATTTTTCATTTCATGTACACCAATATGCCCTTCATCTGAGCTGTAGTTTTCATTAGTCCTATCAATGAAAAACCCTCCTGGATTATCAAAAGCAAAACCAAACCTATTACTTATGTAGGAATCCCATTCAGATATATATTTTTCTTCTGACCCATCTTCCTGTGTTTCCTGATCAACAACGTTCACATCTTCATTTTCATTTGTTTCCACTATTTTAGATGGTACAGACTTGTCCTCTAATCTCCCATTTTCAACCACATTAGGTTTTTTATGTTGATAATAATAAAAGAGGCCAACAGATATTAAGATTATTGAGGCAAAAATTAGTGTTGGTTTTATAGAGCCTTTTTCTTTATTTTTCATATACAGATATTATACTAAACCCAAAGAAAACTTATTGATAACTAAAAGATTTAAGAATACCCTCGCTCTAAAAATACTTCCCTACTTTTTATTTCTCAAAGTAGGAAAAGCAATAACGTCCCTTATAGCATGTGTTCCTGTCATGATCATAACCATCCTGTCAATCCCGAGCCCCAAACCACCTGTCGGAGGCATACCATGTTCCATAGCTGTTAGAAAATCCTCATCCAAAGGATGCGCTTCCTCATCTCCCTCTTTTTTAGCCTTTACTTCTTCCTCAAAGAAATGTCTTTGCAAATCAGGATCGTTAAGCTCTGTATAAGCATTACCGACTTCTTTACCACCTATATAAGGTTCAAATCTCTCAATCAAATTTGGGTCATTTCTGTGAAGTTTACACAGAGACGTTGTTTCTTTTGGAAAATCAGTGATAAACACAGGACCACCAAGTTTATCTTCAACTAACTCAAAAATGGAAGCTATTGTTAAACCTCTGTTAAATTTTCTTCCTCTTTTTCCTATTTTAACTTTCAATTCTTCAGCTTTTTCTTTTAATTCATCATCGTCTAATTTAGATACATCAAAACCTAAATGTTTCTTTATAGCTTCCGCCATGGTTAAACGCTCCCACGGAGTCTTCAAATCTATATCAAACCCGTTATAACTAACTTTTGTTGTACCAAGAACTTTTTGAGCTACTCTAGAATATATTTCCTCAGTCAAACTCATCATTTGGTTGTAATCTGCATACGCCCAGTAACACTCCATCATGGTAAACTCCGGACTGTGGGTCGCATCAATTCCCTCATTTCTAAAGTTGTGATCAATTTCAAATACCTTTTCAAAACCACCAATTATCAGTCTTTTCAAATAAAGCTCGTCTGATATTTTCAAATAAAAATCCTGCTTTAAGGTGTTGTAATAAGTCTTAAAAGGTCGGGCGTTGGCCCCACCATAAATAGGCTGTAGAGTCGGCGTCTCTATTTCTAAAAATCCTTTTTCCTCTAAAATATTTCTAACCTCGGAAACAATTTTAGATCTAGTCTCAATTATTTTTTTAGAATCAGCATTAATAATAAAATCTAAATATCTTTTTCTATATCTCTCTTCTGTATCTTTTAATCCAAACCAAGTGCTTGGTAGTGGTTTTAATGCTTTTGAAAGAATCTTGATGTTTGAACACTGGACACTTATTTCTCCTGCCACTGTTTTAAAAACTTTACCAGAAGCTTCTACAAAATCTCCTATGTCTAAAAGTTTAATTAACTCAAACTTATCTTCCCCAACTGCTTTTTGGCTAACAAATATCTGGATTTTTCCAGTTTCATCTACAACATCAAGAAATGAAAGTTTTCCATGACCTCTTTTCCCCATAATTCTTCCAGCTACAACTACCTCTTCATCCATCATTTCTTTTGCCTCTTCATTTGTTTGCTGTCGCAATGATACTTGAGGATAAGGGTCTATACCCAGCTTTTTTATCTGCTCAAGTTTTTCTCTTCTAATTTTTTCAGTATCTTTATTTATTATTTTTTCAGCCATATCAAAGCTATCTTAACATCTTAATTTTACGGGGGGAAGTAACTTTATTGTCTTATGAAAATTAAAAACAAAATTAACTAGGAATCTTTTCATCTAGGTTTGATGCTACTAAAGCTGCAATAACAGTTGTAATAGGAACGGCAATAATTAGACCGATACTTCCAAGCAATGTTCTAATAATTTCCGAAGATATTATTTCGTAATTTATAACCTCACCAAAAGTTTTACTAGAATCTATAAACAATAATAATAATGGTAAAGAGGCCCCAGCATAAACTAAAACAAGAGTGTTTATCATTGATGATATATGATCTCTTCCTATATCCATTGATCTCGTAAATAATTCTGAAAATCCCATTTTTTTATTTGCACTTTTAAGTTGAAACACAATGGCAGATTGAGAAACTGTTATATCGTCAAGAACTCCTAAAAACCCAATAATAATACCTGCAAGTAGTATCCCACGCATATTCATAGTCCCGCCTTTCATTATCTGCAAAAACGCAGCTTCGTCAGTGGTATATCCGGTGAGTTTTGCACTGTGGACATAAATAACAGACAAAACCACGGTTATTAAAAGAGAAATAAATGTTCCTACAACTGCTACGGTAGTTTTTGTATTTAATCCGTGAGACAAATAAAAAGTAATAGGTATTGTTACGATAGAAAATGTAAATATAACAAGTATAGGGTTTGAACCCGTACTTATTTTTGGTAGTACAAAAGAAAATATTATAAAAAAAGTTACTGCCATACCAATAAAAGATGTAACTCCTCTTTTCCCAGCAACTACTACAGATAATATTAAAAAAATTAAAAATAAAGATAATAACTGCCCACGCCTAACATAATCATTAACATATAAACGTACTTCCCCAGAATCATCTTTAAAACCCGTTAATACAAGGGTGTCACCTTTTTTATATTTTTGTGAAACGGGAGTTTCTACAGAACCATTCTCAACATCTAGCACTTTTCCTCTTAAATCTCTATCCAGTATCTCTATTTCCAGTTTTTGGTAATAACCTCCATTATTATTTTTAACTTCCTCTACTACATTTTTTACTTCCCCCTCATAAGTTAAGGTTGTAGGAAGGTTTACATCATTTTGTGCATAAACCCTATCGGTAATGGAAACTATTGATAGAAAAAATAAAAACAGGAAAAGAGTGGGTCTTAAATGCTTTGCCTTTTTTCTTATTGAAATACTACGTACCAACTTAGAGTACCTCATAGCGGAAATTATAAATGCCGAATAAATATCTTTCAATTGTTGAAAAGTTTTTACTTGTAATTACTTTGATGTCTCTGATTAACTCTTCTGTACACTGTCCAGTAATCTAAACCACCTATCTTAACAGTTCCTATTTTAATATATTTTTGCCGACAACTACTTTTAGGAGAAAGATCCTTGGTAAAAACTATAACGTAGTCAGTCACACAACTAGGGTATCTTGAAAATTTTCCTCCTGCGGATATAGCTTTAATTGATTTTGACCCCGATATAGTGTAAAAACCATCGTAATTATTTTCCTCCATATCTTTTTTTACAATCTGAAAAGCCTCATAAGATCCAACACCAAAAGGCTCCCCCTCAAGCCCATACAATCTTGTAGTTAACCCACCAAGGTACGGGTTTGAATAAGCAAAAAAGTACGGTTTTATGTCGTATAACTGCTTTGAGGTAAATACCAAATACACAACCATCACTGCTAACCCCACCCATTTATTTAACTTATATAAAAAGTAGGTAATTACAATCAAAATAAAAGGAAATGCAAATACTGCATATCTATCAGTTTTCTTGGTAGCTAAAGTTAAAGCAACCAAAATAGCCACAGACAAACCAAGAGACCAAAAACTTAACCAAGACCCGGCCTCATAATTAAAAACTTTTTGAATAGATTTATTTTTTATAGAAGATGAAATAAAAACAAAAACTCCCTTTAACAATACGTATATAAAAAATCCAACAGACACAACAATTAAAACTGACCCAACCACACTAGTTCTAGCAAACAAAGATATGACATAAAAATTATCATCCCTTTTTCTAACTGTTTCGTCTAAAGTCACGTTTTCTGATTTTCCAGACGTACCAACTTCTTTTCTCCCATCAACACCAATATCAGAAACACCTATGGAAATCTTTTGATAGTAACCATAAAAACTTTTTACAGGATCTTTCCATATAGCAGGAAAAAACGCATATACAGATAAACCTACAGCAACAACAAAAATTACCATAGATAAAAGTTTTTTAAGAACGGAGGAATTTCCAAGCAAAATGATAAAAGGAAAAGCCGGTAAAACTATTATAGCTGCAGATTTAGTAAGAACTCCCAAAGCAAAAAATAGTCCAGAAAGAACAAATACCCACCATCTATAACTTTTATAATTTGCATAAACTAAAAATAAAAAACTCAAGAAAACTAGAACTGTCATTAAATAATCAAGGTGATAGAGACGCCTCATCCCTAAGACAAAAGGCTCTAAAGTAAAAATTAGTGAAAAAATAAGAGCAAATTTATAATCAATCATTTTCCATAAAACTAAGAAAGTTATTGCAAATATAAAAGTGGAAAAGATAACAAGAGACATTTTTGCTAAGTAATCACGCTCCAAAAAAGAGTACTTAGACATATCACTACTTAAATCACTTTCATAATAATTCCTTAGCGGTGCACTTGATATCCACATTAAAGTAATTCCTGGATGATAGGCTTGAAAAGTACCCTCATACGTTTTCATCTTGATAGCATCAATGAAACTCATGGTCCTGTTATGCCAATTAATACCATCAGGATTTATGACGTCTTTATATATCTCGTACTTGGAAATGTAGAGGTAAAAAACTACAAGAACTATAAAACCTACCCATTTTAATGGTAATAACAGTCTCTTTACCATGAAAAGATTATACAAGAAGATATTAATTTTTCACCTTTAATATTTATTGAACTAATCTTCTTCAGAAACACTATCAGAAACTTCATCATTTTCTTCAACAACTTCTTCCTGTTCCTGAACCTCTGTTTCAACATCAACAATATCTTCTGTTTCTGTATTTACTTCTATGTCTTCAATAGCACCACCTTTGTAACCCACAAATAATTTGGAAACCCACCCAAAAAGACTGAACCCTGCCTCTCGTTCCTTTATCATACTAACAATCCCTTCTCTTTGTGAGACTAGTTCTCTCAACTGCAACTCTAGTGTGGTAGAAACATTATCTTCAGATTTTTCAATTGTTTTTTCTAATTTTCTAATCCCGTTATCCATGTGAACCAAACCACTTCTTAACTGACCAAGATTTTTATAATCTGGACCAAATAAAAATCTTTTCCAAGCAGGCCTGTCCTCAACTTTTTTTGCATGGACAATTCCCCTAGCTATGCTGGCATCAATTTCATTTGCAACATCATTAACTTCATTATTTAACTCTTCGTTATCTACAACGTCATATCTTTTGGAGGCTCTCTTTAACTCAATAGAAATATTCTTCACTTTAGATATATTTACTTCTTTATTTGATTTAGATATACGATCTGTAGACCTTTTATTTTCATTTGTGACTTTTGCACCTAAAACATTTCCCCTCAAACCCAAAAAATATTGCTCTGCCAAAACTACATTTCCAACAAAAAGTACGCCAGCAACAACATACAAAACTAAAAATGGCATTTTTAAATTTAATATCTTCATGACTTATACCTCCAAGTTAATTAGACTTAACAGATAACATTTGAAAAACTGCATCACCTGTTAACACGGGAACTTGATAACCATAGATCTCAACTTCTTTTTCAACAAAATCCTCTACATCGTATAACTCATCATTTACAGGAGGGGTTAATTGAATTTTGTTTATATACACGGGAGCTCCTTTGGAATTATTAACCAACAAATGTTGCCTTTCAAACTCCAAAAAATACACATATTTGATTTCCTTATCCTCAACCTCATCATTAACCGTATTTTCTTCTATCAATTCTTTAGATGGTAACGCTTCTTTAATCAATTTTCCATGCAAAAACATTGGGTTATTAACACCGACAGCTTTTATAATCACACTATCAGGGGTTTTATCTGTTTTAACAACACATTTCTCACATTCTTTTGGAATAGGGCAAGTTTTTTCTACTGATTTCAAAAACAAGAAACCTAGGCTTAGAAAGGATAAACTTAACAAGGATATTATGATGAGGGCAAGATTGTTTCTTTTCATAATAGAATTATGCCCTAAATCCATATTAAATTAAAGGGTTTGGAAATTTGTTTTGGCGTATTATCAAACTATAGTTTTAGATATATCAATCTGCTATACTTCTGTAATGAGTAAAACAGAAAATAAAGAAATAAATAATAAAGTATCTTTCTCTGAATGGTTTAAAGAAAACAAATCTTTGGCCATAGGTTTAATTGTAGTAATGTTTTCCTTTCTAATAGGATATTTTGCAAAAAATTCCCTAATAGCAGCAACAGTAAATAAAGGTGTTATCTGGAGAACATCTGTTATTAAACAGCTTGAAATGTATCAAGGAGCTAATGTTTTAAATTCTATGATAGAGCAAAAGTTAATTGAGCAAGAAGCTAAGAAACAGGGAATTAAAGTGTCAAAAGAGGAATTAGATAAAAGAATAAGTGATTTAGAAACAAGCATGAAAGCACAAGGAACTGATCTTGATACTCTTTTAAAAGATAGTGGTATGACAAGAAAAGATTTACAAAAAAACTATGAGACTAGCATAATGGCTGAAAAACTTTTAAAAGACAAGGCAGAAATCACAGACGAAGAAGTTCAAAAATACGTAGACGATAATCCAGAGTACTTTGAAGGAGCTGATATAGAACAAGCCAAATCAATAGTGAAAGAACAATTAAAACAGCAAAAAATATCTTCACAATATAGTTCTTTCATCAATGATCTCAAGGGTAAAGCGAAGATAAATATATCTTCAATGTACTCAAAATAAATTGATTAATAAATGCTGCTCAAATCTACAAGAAGTTTAAAAGAAATGGTTCCCGTACTTTACGATAAAAGTATGGGAACTAACGTTTCTGGAGACGTTTATTGGGTGTTTTCTGATGTATCAAATGAGTGGGAAAACATGACTGTAACATCTCCTGGTTTATACGGTAAAGAATTCCCAAAAACTTATGGCCACTACCACAACACGGTAGTTACAGAAAGATATAAATTACTAAGTGGTCAGGGCATACTCTTAATGCAAAAAAGAAAATTTAGTGATGATGATTGGTCTTCAGATGAACTTGAAAAAATATACTTTGTAGAGTTTATGCTCGGAGATGAGATAGATATAACTCCTGAATGGGGACACTCTTGGTCAAACATAGGAAAAGAGCCTCTAATTACTTTAGACAACTGGAAAGAAGGCCACACTCCTGGGGATTATGAGCCAATAGAAAAAATGAGTGGTATGGGTTATTACCTTATAAAAAATAACGGTGGTGCTGAGTTTGTACCAAATCCAAAATATAAAGACTTACCAAAACCAGAATGGATATCTGCAAAAGACTTCAATTCAATAAATAACGAGATATAAGCATATTTAGTATTTAAAATATAAATAGACTACTTAATATGAAAAACAAAAATGAAGGAAATAGTGCAAAACCACTACCCCAACATATAGCTATAATAATGGACGGTAACAGACGCTGGGCTAAAGAAAGAGGTCTACCAGCTTTTGAAGGACACAGACAAGGAGCCATTGCTTTTGAAAAATTGGTAAATAAAGCTAGGGACATTGGAATAAAATGTATATCCGCTTGGGCTTTTTCTACAGAAAATTGGAAGAGATCAAAGGAAGAGGTGTCGGCACTATTTAATATTATTGAAGACATGGCCAGGAAATATATAGATAAGTGTGGAAAAGAAAAAGTCAGATTTGTACATATTGGCAGAAAAGACAGGATACCAGAATCTTTAAGAAAACTAATAACAAAAGCTGAGGAAGATACAAAACAATTTACTGATTTCATTATTACTTTAGCAATTGACTACGGTGGTCACGATGAGTTGTTAAGAACATTTGAGAAAATAAAAAAAGAAAACAAGGAAATAACTTCCGAAGAAATAGAGAATAATTTAGATACAGTTGTATTACCACAGATAGATTACATAATCAGAACAGGGGGAGAAAAAAGGCTGAGCGGATTTATGTCTTGGCAATGCGCCTACGCTGAATTATATTTTACGGATACATACTTCCCAGCTTTTACACCAAAAAAGTTTGAGGAAGCTATTGAAGAATTCACTAGAAGGGAACGGAGGTTTGGTGGAAACTAAACAACACAACTAACTTATTCTGCGCATCTTCTTTTTAGTTCTTTTTATTTTAATATTCTTCTGTTTTAGATTTTTCTTTTTTCTTCTCGGCATAACTTTGTTATTCTGCCACATTACTGAAATATTTCAATACTCCTATATGATATCATAACCCCATGATAACCTTGAAAGGTGGGAAAAAAGTAGAAATACTACCAAATCAGTTCAAAGAGATTCTAAATAAGTTTGATAGAGTTGTCTTGGATATAGGAACAGGGGACGGGAAATTTGTATATAAAAATGCCTTAAAACACCCCAAAACTCTATTTATAGGAATGGATCCATTAACGTCACAAATGTCTGAATACGAAAGTAAAATAAATAGAAAAAAGCTAAATAACACCCTGCTTATAGTTGGATCAATAGAAAAAATACCTACAGATCTATTTTCCTATATAGATAGAATATATATAAACTTACCTTGGGGGTCTCTCTTAGAAAAAATAATAAAAGCTGAAAATACCCATATTAAAGATATACACTCTCTGTTGAAAAAAGATGGTGAGATTGAAATGATATTTGGCTATGATCCTGAACACGAACCTACAGAAGTACAGAGATTAAACTTGCCAAACATAATTAGCAAAAAAGATATTGAGAAAATACTTAGCAATTTTAGAGAGTATTTTGAAATTGTAGAACTAAGCAGGTTAAGTAAAAATGAACTTGGAGAAATAGATACAACATGGGCAAAAAAACTAAAGTTTGGAAAAGACAGGGTAATTCATAAAATAATACTCAAAAAGAAATAGCTACTTTTTGAGAATGTACATCAAAACAACGGCCGCCACTCCCAAGGCAAATGTAATAAAAAATGGTTTTTTCCATTCTATTATCACTGGGTCAGACTTTTCTTCTTTAACAATATCTTTTGAAACTTCATGTATAACCGGATGGTCTATTGCTGTTCCAACAAAATTATCTTCCTGCTTTTTTTCTTCTTGCATATTTTTAATGGTAACATTTTTGAAAAACTTACTTAAATAGGTTAATATTCTGCCAAAATAGAAAGAGAGGAAAAATGGGACATCTTTACAGAATATCATTGGATATGGAAAGCCCAAACTTTGTGTCATTTAAAAGATACTTAAAAGAAAAAGGGTTGATAAAACAAATTTTACAAAACCAACTTTCATCTGAAGAGAGAACGGAATCTATTCTTGTTCTTGTTTCAAACAAGAGAAATTTTGAAAATTACATGAGGAAGGAGAGTTCAAACAGGGATAGGTTGGATCCATACGATGCGGTCATATCCTATAGATATGAGAATACCGATGATAAGACTTCGGCAGCCAAAAAAGGGCGAGAGATGTTACAGAAGCGATTAGAGATAATAAAAAAATCGCGTATGTAAAATTTTAGGCAGCTAACACTTTTTTGGCTGCCTTATTTTATTGCTTACAAAATAAATCTGGAATACAATTAAAGTATGGAAAAACAAAAACTAATAGGTCCTATAGATACAATAAAGAAAAGTTGGAACATCGTAGGAAATAATAAAAAATATGTCGTGAAAATTTTCCTCGTTTCTTTTCTAATTTATCTAGTTGCAAATATTATATTTTCTGTCCTAATTCCATCACCAAAGCCTAAAGGATTACCATATTATGGAGCTGGAGCTGGTAGAATGTCCGCCACGTATAATCCATATGTAAGACAGGGAACTTCTAACATAGTCATTAGAAATATAATCGTACAACTAATTAATTCTGTTATCTCTATAATAGTAATATCCTTTCAAACTTTAGCATTTCTTAAACTGTATGACTCTCAAAAACTTAAGATGGGAGAACTTATAAAAATGACTTTTGGAACATTGATAACAGCTCTGCTTACAATGTTTTTATTTTATCTGATAGTGGGAGCAGGGATCATACTTTTGATAATACCTGGGATAATATTTAGTGTAATGTTTGTATTTGCACTTCCTATAGCTATAGAAAGAGGAACAAAAGCTGTAGAATCTCTTAAAATGAGTAAGAAACTAACATCTGGTTATAAATGGAGTTTATTCTGGAAAAATCTTGTAAGCAGACTTTTGACAGTTATAATATTTTTGCTCCCACTATTAGTAACCGCGTCAATATCTATATATTCTATCTCATCACTCATGTAAAGCTTTTCACCACTAGGTGGTAAGCAGATAAACGTTTTGCTAGTAATTGTGTCCGTAATTACTAGCCTATTTTCGTTAATATATTTAGTATTCGGAATGTTCTTAGTACCTGGTATGAACGCTATGATTGGTGTAGTCTTTTATAAAGATTTGTTACGAATAAAAGGCAGTGTTGTCCAAGATCAAATCCCTGAGCCTACAATACCATCACCAGAGGAGCAAATTACAGAGAATCAGGACAACAGCACGCTTTTGGCTCAGGAAACACCGCAAGAATCATTAGCTGACCAACCTGTTATTGAAGAACAAACATCAGATTCTGTTGAGAA
>Ga0116174_10003185_pt1 | contig 13601 bp, 7 predicted proteins | sample AD_UKC087_MetaG_FD_89801 | JGI IMG/M metagenome (GOLD analysis project Ga0116174, IMG submission 89801) | Active sludge microbial communities of municipal wastewater-treating anaerobic digesters from USA - AD_UKC087_MetaG | ecosystem: Engineered > Bioreactor > Anaerobic > Digestate | place: USA...
CTGTCCTGAGGCCGCAGCGCGGTGGCTTTCAGGATGACCGCCTTGAGCTCCGGCGGGCACTTGATCCTGTCCAGTGCCTCGGGTTGCAGACCTTTTTCGGCCTGGGCGAGCATCCTGGTCGTGTCGGTTCCGGTGAAGGCGGGCTGACCAGTGATCAAGGCGAACAGTGTCAGTCCCGTCGATGCGATGTCGGATCTCCGGTCCTGTGACTTCCCCGCCGCCTGTTCCGGACTCATGTACGCCAGCTTGCCCTTGACCACTCCCGCTTTGGTGAATGTTTCCCGGTAGTCGCCCTTGGCGATTCCAAAGTCGCCGACCTTCGAGGTTCCCTTCCTGGTCACGATGATGTTCTGGGGACTTATATCGCGATGAACGATACCGAGTGGTATGCCGTTGGAGTCCGTCGCATCGTGGACGTACTCAAGCGCCTCCAGCAGATCGGCGATGGCGCAGGCGGCGGCCTCGATCGGCAGCGGCATCGCCTTGCGCGATCTGCCTGGCCGAATCAGCTGGGACAGAGCGCATCCGTCGACGTATTCCATGGCGATGAAATAGCGGCTGTCGATCTGTCCGAAATCCAGAATGTTCACAACGTTCGGATGAGACAGCTGGCCGCCGATCCTGGCCTCGTCGATGAACATCCGGACCACTTCCGGGTCGCTGCCCAGTTCGGCATGGAGCAGCTTGACCGCCGCCATCTTCTCGAAACCCATCGGTCCGACGATTCTGGCCTTATACACCGTGGCCATGCCGCCCTGTCCGATCGACTCGATCAGCATATATTTATCAAGTTTCAGAATGGGTTCCGCCATGGGGCGCTCCTGGAATGAGAGATCCGCTCCAGTGCAGGATTGTCAGGCCGGATTCCAGCGGCGTCAAAGTTCCGCTCCCGAGGCACCCGGAAAATTGCGACTCGGACGGGTTAAAAGCCGCAATTGCCTTGACACTATTGCGTGTTCTGCAATAATGCGTACAACCCGGGTTTTCTAATTCATGGGGTCTTTATATGCGCGTTTTTTTCAGACTCGCGGTTCTCGTTCTGGCTGTGGCGGTATGCCTGCCTGATCAGGCTTTCGCGAACCCTCAGCCGGGCGCTTTCGACATCGTCGTGAACGAGGGCAAGAAGCTGTCTTCACAGAAACGCTACGCCGATGCCGCGCTGGTTTTCAATCGGGTGCTCTCCCAGGGCGACGATACCCAGGCCGCCTTCCAGGAGGCCCAGTACGAGATGGGTGTCGCCCTGTTCGGGCTCGGACTGCCGGTTTCGGCATTCACCTACTTCGACCATGTCGGCGAGAAGGGCAGCGAACATGTGCGCTACTACGAAACGCTTCCCTGGCTCCTCAAGATTCACCAGGCGCTTCCCGGCGAGACCAGCTCACTGCTCAGGATGTCCGCGTATCCGGTAGAATCCTACCCGGTAGACATCTCCGACGAGATCAACTTCTACGTCGGGCAGTATCACTACTACGCCGGTAATCTGGACCAGGCTCTGGCCAGCTTCATGCGGGTCGGTCAGTCCAAGCCCGAACTCTACGTCAAGGCGATGTACTTCAAGGGCGTCGTCTTCGTCCGCAAGAACGACGCCAGGGCGGCGTCCCGCGCCTTCGTGGATGTGCTGTCCTATCTGGATACCCACGAGGTCGCCAACGAATCCAGATACGCGGTCATGGCGAATCTTGCCACGGCTCGTGTGTTCTATACCGTCGGCCACAGCGACCCCGAATTCATCAAGGCTGGAAAGGTCAACCTTCCCGCCTTCAACAAGGCCGTCGAGTACTTCGACAAAGTCGATCAGTCTTCGGAATACTGGCTGGACAGCCTTTTCGAGAAATCCTGGGCCTATTTCATGCTCGGAAACTACGCCAGGGCGCTTGGAAACCTGATCACCGTCAACTCCCCCTATTTCGAGGAGGAGTACTACCCCGAAGGTTACGTGCTCAGGGCGGTTATCTTCTTTATGAACTGCCTGTACGACGAGGCCCTTGAGACGGTAGACCCGTTCTACAAGGAGTACTACGAAATCAGCAAGGAGCTGAAGCGGGTTCTGGCAAAGTATGAAGACCCGGCCTCCTTCTACCAGTACCTCGCGTCACTTTCCAAAAGCGGCGGAGACCAGTACTCGCTCAAGGTGAAGAAGATTTTCAACGCGGCGCTGGCCGATCGAAACCTGCGGCGTCTGTTTGAATACGTCGTGGCCATCAACAATGAGATGGACCGCGTCAACGCGATGGCGTCGGACCCGGTGGCCGGACAACTCGTGGACTTCCTCGTTCCCAGTCTCGAACAGTACCGGTCGCTGACGATTGCCGAGGCCGGACAGCTCGCTCGCGAGCGTCTTGAGCGAATCAGCAAGGAGTTGCGTGAGCTGCTGTCCCAGGCGCTGAAGGTTCGCTTCGAGTCGCTGAACGCCCAGAAGGGTATTGTCTCGAAGGACGAGCAGGTCGAGCAACTCAAGGACTCGGCCATCAGCGCCCGCGCATCCGGGGCCTCTCTGGTCGTGGACAGCGAGCATCAACTCTGGCCGTGGAACGGGGAGTACTGGAAAGACGAACTCGGTTCTTACTATTATCCAATACAGTCCGCCTGCGAGCAGTGACTGTTTCAGGTTCCCTGCGAAGGTGGTCCGGATACCCTGATTCGGGTGTCCCGATGGAGGAATTTATGAGGGGCCAGATTACTGTTGGTCTTGGAACGTCGATATTCCTTGCGCTGTTTACGGTGCTCGGCGTTTCAGTCGCGACGGCGCAGAATGCTCCCGAGCGAAACATCCAGTCTTTCTCGCTCTCCGACGAGGGTGATACGCAGGCTACGTCCGTGGCCGAACTGCTCAGTTCCCAGGAGCAGGGCGAAGGCGGGAAGCCTCTTGATGTAAGAGGCATAAACGCGCGCGCGGGCGCGATGTCGGACGACAAGCTTGAGGCCTCGATCGCCACGCTTAACGAGTTGATCGAAGAGACGGACGACGATGACCCCAGCAAACCCGAGTACCTTGCCAGGCTTGGCGAGGTTTACTGGGACAAGGCCGAGAACTTCTTCAATAAGGCGCAGGGCAACGAGTTGATGGCGCGTCTTCGCGCGGCCATCGAGGCGAACGACAGTGCCAGCATCGCCGCCATCGAGGCCGAGCAGAAAGACCTGATGGAGCAGCGCGAGTTCTGGCAGCTCGAGTCCGTGTCGGCTTACCGTCGTGTCGTCGACAACTTCCCGGAGTACCCGGCCCTCGACGAGACCCTCTACTACCTGGGCTACGCACTTGTTCAGATGGGGCGTCAGGCCGAGGCGTTCCCGTACTTCGCCCGTCTGGTCAGGGAAGCGCCGAACAGCCAGTACGTCCCTGACGCGCTGCTGAACATCGGCGAGTACTACTTCAACGTCGGGCGCATGGAAGACGCCGAGAAGATGTACTCCGAGGTCGAGAATTTTAAGGAAGCGACCGTATACGGCCTGGCCATCTACAAGAAGGGTTGGTGCTACTACAACATGGGCCTCCACGAAGAGGCGATGAACCAGTTCCTGGTCGTCATCGACTACGCCAAGTCCGATGCCGCCGCCAAGTCGGGCTACGGCCGTCAGCTTCTGAAGGAAGCGCAGCGGGACCTGGTCATGGCGTACTCGCAGGTCGGCTCTCCTGACAGCGCAATCAAGGTCTTCAAGGCGATCTCTCCGGAGGGCTACATGGATCTCGCGCAGAAGCTGGCCGAGGGCTACGCGGCCCAGGGCGAGTTCCAGAAGTCATCCCGTCTGTATAAGAACATCATCGCGGAGTACGCTGGCCGCGACGACGCGTGGCGTGTGGTCGGATTCCAGGTTTCAATCTTCGAGAACGCCTACAAATCGGGCGTCAAGAAGGGCGTTGTCGAAGAAGCCAGTCGTTTGATAGGTCTTCTTGACAAGTATCGCGCCATTGCTCCGAAGGAATACATAGATCCGGCGATGGCGCAGGCCGAAGAACTGATCCGCGTTGTCGCCACGACGTATCACACCGAGGCGCGCAAGACCAAGGAAGACGCCACGCTCGAGTTCACCCATAAACTGTACAACGAGTACCTGCGCCTGTTCCCGAACGCGAAGTACGCGTATGAAATCACGGTTAACTACGCGTACCTGCTGCAGGATATCGGCGAAGACGCCCTCGCCGCGGAGCGGTTCTCCCAGATCGTTGCGATGCGCCCGGATGGAGCGCTGGCTCTCGATGCCGCGCACGCAGCCGTCCTGTCCTACAACAAACTGGTCGAGAATCAGGAAAACAGGGCGAAATCGGACGACACGACTGACACGGAAAAGAAAGAGATTTCCGAGTTTGACCAGAAGCTGATCGCTGCGGCCGAAACCTATCTGAAGATGGCGAAGAAGGATTCCCCGGACGTGGTCGAGGCACAGTTCGTCAAGTCGATGGCCTACTACCGGGCCAACTACTTTGACGAGGCCGCGGTCGGCTTCAGATTCATCATCGACGAATTCCCGGACCATGAAAACGCGCCCGACGCGGCGCGTCTGCTGCTGTCGTCCCTGGTGCTCAAGCGCGACATCACCGGCCTGAACAGCGCTGCCGAAAGCATCGCGGCCAGGCCCCAGTTGATGAAGGGCGATGTGCCGGTCATCATCCGCAAGATCGAGGAGCAGAAGGACTTCAACGCCTGCTTCGAGTTCGAGCAGAAGGGGCTGAACAGCCGCGCGGCCGAGTGCTTCCTGGCTTACGTCGACAAGTTCAAGAACACGCCGCTGAAGGACCGCGCGCTGATCAACGCCGGTAACAACTTCTTCAAGGCGCGCCGCATCAACGACTCCCTGAAGGCCAACCTTCAGTTGTTCCGCGAGTTCCCGAACTCCGAACTGGCCGCAAGCGCGCTGTACAAGATCGCTGATACCTACAGGCGTCTGGCCGTCTACTCCGAGGCAGCGTACTTCTATGAAAACTTCGTGGAGCTTTACCCGAAGCACGAACTGGCGGAAGAAGGTCTGCGATTCGCCTCCCAGCTTCGGATGGGCCTCGGCGACTACGATATGGCGATCAAGGATCTTCGCAAGTACATAAAGATGTTCCCGAAGTCTGAATACGTTGCCGGCATCGCGCTCGACATCCCTGGCATCCTGCTGAAGCAGGGCAAGATCTCGCTTGCCGTCAAGGATTACAACGATTATCTGGCGAAGTACAGCCAGTCAGGCGGAATCGATCGTCGTCTGATGGCTCTTCTCAGGCTTGCGCAGGCCTACCGTAAACTCGGTGGGTACAAGAACCTCATCGCTTCCAGGAAGGGCTATGACAAGGTTGTCGAGGTCTACGACGGCCTTTCCGATGACGACAAGAAGAAGGTCTCTCCGATCGGATTGGCGGCTGTGGCCGAGGCGATGTTCGTCAAGGGCGAGGAGGTCCTGACGGCGATGCGCGCGATCAAGCTTTCTGGCTCCATGAAAGCGGTTTCCGGACAGATCGCCGAAAAGCTCGGTCTGGCCGAAGAGGCGATGAAAATATTCAATACTGTCGAGCAGTTCGGTCAACCCAACTGGACGATCGCTGCATACTCGCGCAAGGGATTCGGATTCCAGGAACTGGCCGAGACGATCGAAAGTACCCCGGCACCGCGTAATCTGTCGGTGGAACAGAAGCAGTATTTCCGCGAAGGAATGAGCGAGAAGGCGATGCCAATCTGGGACAAGGCCAAGGACGCCTTCCGCGAGTGCGTGCAGCTCGCCCAGAAGCTGAAGTGGTACAACCGATACTCCGAGGAGGCGGAAGACGCCTTGATGAACCTGGACCCCGACTTCAGGGCACTGCCTGACATGCGTCCAGTTCCGTCGTTCTTCTCGGTGCTGAGCGGAAAGATGACGCTTCTGGCAGAGCGCGATGGCGTCGAGATTCCCAAGTGGTCGGACGAGAATCTTGAGACCAGGGTCAGGGATTCGGTGGCGGCTGCCGACGCGACTCCATCCGCCTTCTACAACATGGGCGCGTGGCTGATGTCGACCGGACGCATTTCCGAGGCGCGCGGCTGGTTCGACAAGGCGCTGGCGGCAAAGCCGGACTTCGACAAGGCTCAGGCGGCGATCGGCATGCTTCTGTTCATGGAAGGCAAGCCCCAGGAGGCTGAAAGCTGGTTCGCGAAGGCGGTCCAGCTCGATGAGGCAAACGCGATCGCCAACGCATACTACGGTTGGCAGGCGGTCAACTCCAAGGAATTCACCCGCGCTGTCAACCTCGCGCGCGTGGGCCTTATTTCCGATCCCGACAGCCGTGACGCGTATGCGGTACTTGCCGCTGCTTACCTCGGAATGGGTCAGATCGACGCAGGCCTGCTGGTCGCGCGTAATGCGATCGGGCTTGATGCCAACGATGGACAGATAGAAAACCTGATGGGCGTGATGCTCCTGAAGCAGGATGAGGTCCGGCAGGCTGTGAAGATGTTCGAGAAGGCGTCCATCGATTCCCCGAACCTCTTCGAGGCGTGGATGAACCTTGGACTGGTCACCCTGGGATACAAGGACTTCGCCACGGCCGGCGACGCATTCCACAAGGCGTTGGCATTGAAGCCGGCCAGTGTCGAGGCAAGGATGTCCCTGGCCATCGTGGAGCGTGGAACCGATCGCGGTGAAGAGGCCTTGAAGATTCTGACCGATCTCGTGAAGGAAGCCGATTCCCCCGAGCTGCACTTCAACCTGTGCGTGCTCTTCCAGGAGAATCTGGCTCAGGAAACCAAGGCTCTTGAAGAGTGCGAACGGTTCATCGCAATGGCGCCGCAGGACCACCCGAGACGCAGGGAAGTCCTTAAAAGGATAGAGGGTATCAAGTTGACCATCGAGGCTCTCGGCAGTTCCGTAGATCAGGGCACTGGCGAGGCCCCTGCAGCCGAACCCCCCGCGGAGGCGCCTGCACCGGTGGCCGAATGATCCTGTGACGGGCGCGACGGCGGCCGCGGACTGTGATGCCGCGGTTGTTTTTTTGGGGATTGGGGTTTACGATTTGGGCCGAGCGAGGTGCCTTATGAAAAGACTGCTAATGGTTCTGGTCGCTCTTGTCACGCTGGGTGTTGTTCCATTCGCGTCCGCGCAGGAAAAGACCGGCGAATCTCAGGTCACTGAGATGAGCTTCGAGGGCGACGTGGTCGAGGCCCAGTTCCTGCGCCCGGACCAGGGAGTCACCGAGGGCCTTATCCGTAAGAAGAAGAACAGCCTGATCAAACTCAGGACAGACTTTGTTGACGAAATTCTGAAGTCCGCAGAGGACCTTTGAAATTTTCCGGGGGTGACATGGACGGCAAGACGCCCACCATCAGAGTTCAGATCATCGAGGGCGACCAGATTCGCGAGGAAGTCTTCACCCAGGCGAAGATCCGTATTGGAACCTCGGGGCAGAACCACCTGCGTCTGACCGATCCGACGGTCTCACGTCAGCACGCCGCGATTGAGGTTACGCCTTCGGGCGAGGTCATCCTGACCGACCTCGAGACAACCTCCGGGACCATTGTCCAGGGTAAGCGGGTCAAGCAGACAAAGCTCAGACCCGGCTACGAAATCCTGGTGGGCTCGACCCGGCTGGTCGTCGACTATGTGGCGGACGCCTCCGTCCTGAAGGTCGGGGCCGATCTGCCGGCCGCCGTCTCGCAAGAGGATCTCAAGACCGGCAAGTTCGGTGCTGACGTCAGCCTCCAGTGGGGCGAGTACCCGCTTCAACACGACTTTTTCCCGGCCGGCACGACGGTCAGGGTTGGCGAGGGTCCGAAGGATCAGATCTTCCTTCCGCAGGAAGTCACCGGCACGCAGTCGTTCGCGTTCCTTGTTCCGGACGAGAAGTTCTTCAGCATGGACGTGTCCGGCGAGAACGTCGACGCCGACTTTCTTGTCGATGACAAGATCATCCGCCTCCCCGAGATGAAGCGCCGAGGGCTGGTGGTGAACGATTCGTTCGTCAGGATTGATCATCGCACCGCCGCCCGTGTCAGGTACGGCGAGTTCACGTTCGTTGTCGGCCTGGCTAGTCAGCCGCGTGTATCGTCAGGTTCGTGGTGGAAGCGCTTCAGCATGCGCGAACACATGTATCTGATGATTTCGCTGTTGTTCCACCTTGCCCTTGCGTTGCTGGTCGCGCTCGTCCCGGAACAGCAGATCACGATGAATAAGGACCCCTACGACCGTGATACCCGCGCGTTGCGCAAGGTTCAGGTCGCCATGATGGAACGCAAGGTCGACGAGGAAGAAAAGAAGAAGGAAGAAGAGGAAGCCCGCAAGCGACTGGACGAGATGAAGGACCAGCCGAGCGACGGGACCAATGAGCGGCTCGATCGTACGCAGCCAACGGAAAAAGAGACCTCCAAGCTGGTTCCGGCGAACGTCGACGTAGACCGGGCGGTAGCCAACAACGCGATGACACAGGTTCTGGGTCAGCAGGAGGCCATGATCGGCCGCCTGCTTGATTCGGCCGGTTCCGGGCTGGGTGGCGGCACGATGGGTATCCGCGTAATCGGTGATACCGGAATGGACGCGGACCTGGCCAGTTCTCTTGGCGCGTTCGGCGGTATGGGTGGCGGCGGCGGTGGCGGCTTCCAGGGGACCGGTGCGTGGGGCGGCGGCGGCGGTGAGTTCGCGCCGGCCGACCTGCGCGGTATTTCCGGTCTCGGCAAGAAGGACGCCGAGGGTGCGTCAGCCAACGTAAGGTTCAAGAAGGGTGCTGGCGCCCCGAAGATTTTCGCTGGCGACATCTCGATCAAGGGCGAGCTCGATCGCGAGACTGTCAGGCGCTACATCCAGACCAAGATGGATCAGATCCGATACTGCTATCAGCAGGAACTCCAGAAGAACCCGGACCTGAAGGGCCAGATCAACATGCAGTGGGTTATTCTTCCGAATGGCAACACGGCCTCGGTCAGGGTCGCGGGCAACACGATGGGCAACCAGGAAGTCGGCCGTTGCATTGAGCAGCGCGTCGGGACCTGGCGTTTCCCTGCTCCGAAGGGCGGAAACCCGGTTCAGGTCACCTATCCGTTCATCTTCAAGGTCACGAACTAGGCATGGCCCTCGCAGAGGTTGCTGATATGACTGCCAGAAATACTACGTTAGTCCTGGTTATCGCGCTGATCCTGCCGGTTGTTGCCGGTTGTTCGAAGGCACGCAAGGACTCGATCTCGGACTGTAACCACGGTATCGACAGGCTTCAGGCCGGTGAGATCAACGAGGCTCAGGACGCGTTCGAGAAGGCCATCCGGCTTTACCCTCGTAATCAGATCGCGCATTTCCAGTTGGGAACGCTGCTGATGCTGGATAAGAAAGACTACGCGGGTGCGCGACGCGAGTATACGACCGCCATCGAACTGAATCCGCGTGACGCCGAGGCGGTCTACATGATGGGGCGCCTTGAACTGCAGGAAGAAAACATGGACGCGGCTCTGACGCGTTTCCAGGAGGCGCTCAGGATAGACCCGGCGCATGCCGGCAGCCTGCACTATTCGGGCGTGGTTATGCAGAAGAAGGCGAAGCTGGACGAGGCGGATGAACTCTTCCGCGCAGCGATTGCCGCGAATCCGCGTTATGCCAGGTCGTTCAATTCGCTCGGGCTGATGTACTACGAGACCGAGAACTACGATCAGGCGATTGCCGTCTTCAAGGAAGGCGCGCGCCTCAGCCCGGACGATGCCGACCTGCACCATAACCTGGGGCTGGCGTATCTGACGGTTAACGAGGTCGACAAGGCTGTCGATGAACTGCTGGCCAGTCTCGAACTGGATCCCGAAAATTCGACCGCGGCGTTCAACCTGGCAAACGGGTTGATTCGCCAGCAGAAGTTCAAGACTGCCAGTTTCTTCCTGCGCCGTCTGATCGTCACTACGAATCTGGACGACCCGGATCTTCTTGAGCCTGCCAAGCTGACCTACACCAGCCTTCAGGGCGCCATGGCCCAGGGAATCGGACTTCAGTAGACCAGTTCCCCTTTTCGCATTACATGAACAGGCAGCCCGGCCAGGGGCATTCCATCAAACAGACTCCATCCGCATTTTGAGCGAATATCCGCGTTGGATACCCGCCACGACGATTCGGGATGCCACACCATCAAATCGGCTCGCAGTCCAACCTGGACACGCCCACGATCCGTCAGTCCCAGGATCCGGGCCGGACCGGTCGACAGAAGGCGAACGGCGTCGGCAACGCCCAGAAGTCCGTCCTGGACTTGCTTAAGGGTCCAGGGCACCAGCGTGTCGACTCCAGGAACGCCGGACGGTGCCAGGGGCCACGGACGGGTTTTCTCGTCAGGAAGGTGAGGCGCATGGTCTGTAGCCAGACAGTCGATACGTCCGTCAATCAGAGCCTGGAACAAGGCCGCCCGGTCAGCCTCGGTCCTGAGAGGCGGGTTCATCTTCGCGAAGTCGCATGCTGTCGAGGTCATCGCGTCCGAGAATGCCAGGTGATGGGGCGCGGCCTCACACGTGATCCCGCCGGAGGCCTCGATTATCTGGAGCTCGGAGACCGTCGAGACGTGACACACATGAAAGCGCATGCCAGGCCGATAGACCGAGGCAATCTGCCGGACAGCGGTCACCGCCGCCTGAACCGGCCTGAGCGTGAGATGGTCGCGGGCAGACCTGCCCGGGCCGAATCCGAGCGCGGCCTGGCGCATGACGTCCTCGTCCTCGGCGTGAAAAACGAAGAGGCAGTCCAACATCGCCGCGGCGCGGGCGACGGTATCAATGCCGCACAGCATCGAGCCGGTAGTCGCCCCCAGAAATACCTTCACTCCCGCAAACGCGGGATGATGCGAAACCTGACGGATTTCATCGATATTGTCGGCTGTCAGCGCCATGTAAAGCAGGACATCGCACAAGCCTGAAGCCTGGACACGGCCCACCTTTTCGAGAAATGCCTTTGCGCTGATGATCGGCGGCGTGTTGTTCGGCATGTCCACGACCGTTGTGATGCCGGCCCGCAAGGCCGCCCCGGAGCCGGATCGTATGTCTTCCTTGTGTGTCGCGCCGGGTTCACGGAAGTGGACATGCATGTCGATCGCGCCAGGCAGAAGCCATGCGCCGTCACAGTTGATACCATCGGGGTTCGCCGCTTCACACCATGGGGTGATCGAGGTGACAATACCTTCGGCAACAGTCACATTAACTGGTGAAAGATCTTCAGTGTCGGGAATCACAACGTTTTTCAGAACCAAATCGCGCATGACCAATCCCCGTGGATCGAAGTGCTGCTAATCCGTCTGGCCGAAACAATCAGGTCACGGCAACCGAAAAGCCCCTGAATTATAACAGTAGCCAGTTGACTTTTTGTGGACAAAACGCGAGACTCTCCGGGACTGTGAGGTGTCGCCGACGGGGCGTTCCTCAAGGGAAGGTTTTTTCGGGGTTTTTAAGGAGTTTTTAGAATGAAGAAGTTTCTTGGCTTCGCAGTTGCGATCGCGATGAGCGTCGCGGTTGCCGGTTGTGGCGGCACTGACCCGCAGGATGATAATGGTACCGACCAGGATATCATTATCGTTCCCGACACCAATGACCCGGATGTGGTCGTGAACCCGGACGCGAAGGATCGCGACGAGTACGTCGGCGAGGATACGAACACCAATCCCGATACCAACGTGCCCGACCCCGGCAAGACGGATGAAGGCCAGATTGACACCAACGTTCAGCCCGACGATGGTGGTGTCGTGTGCGAGGAAGACCCGGGCTCCTGCCAGAACTACTACGAATGTATTGGCGAATGCAACCAGGGCGACACCGAGTGTGAAGCCGATTGTCAGAGCGCGCTGTCCGTTCAGGGTCAGACCGATCTGCAGGCTCTTAGCCAGTGCCTGACCCAGAACGGCTGCAACAACGTCACGACCAACGAGGCCTTCTATGAATGCCTCGAGACCTACTGCATTCCCGAATACTACGGCTGCTTCCATGGCTGCATGTACGAGAACTGCGCGGAACTGTACGACTGCTACGACGGCTGCCCGGACGACGATCCCGCTACCTCCGATAACGAGGCTCAGCTTTGCGGCGGCGACTGCCAGAGCAACACCACCGTGGAAGGTCTGCTGCAGAGCGACGCGTTCTCCAGCTGCTACATCGCGGAGTGCCCGATCTGCGGTACCTACACCACCCAGGCCGAACTGGATCAGTGCAACGCGTGCTACAGCGACGCCATCTGGGGCGTATGCTTCGACGAATTCAAGGCCTGCTCGACCGAAGGTACCGAGTACACGGACTGCCGTGAATTCTCGGTCTGCTTCACTGCCTGCCAGTACTCCGCCGCCACTCAGGCAGAATACGACGCCTGCTCGGCCGCCTGCCAGGAAGGCGTGACCCTGTCCGCACTGAAGGACCGCATCGACGCCGAAGAATGTGCCATGACCGCCTGCCCGATCTGCGAAACCGCCGAAACCGAGACCGAGAATGCCCAGTGCAACGAGTGCTGGAACGGCACCATTTTCGGCGACGGCACCAACCCGGGCGCCTGCGAGACCGAGTGGTCCGTGTGCGTGTTCGGCACCACGCATGAAAATTGCCAGGACATGTACGCCTGCATGTCAGTCTGTCAGGACTACAACTGCTACGTCGGCTGCCAGTTCAACTCGACCAGGGACGCGCGCAAGTCATACGAAGACGCTCGTACCTGCTCGATCGATGCCTGCCCGATTTGCACCACTGGCACGACTGCGGAAGACGAGACTGCCTGCGATGAATGCTTCAACGATTCCGTGACCGGCACTTGCGCGACCGAGTGGGCCGTCTGCCTGCCCGAGCCTGGCACCAACAGCTGCAACACTGTTTACGAGTGCATGGGCGCCTGTGGTGAAGACCGGCCTTGTATGCAGACCTGCTTCAACGAAGGCGACGCCAACGCCCAGCAGCTCTACAACGCCTTGATCGAGTGCCTCAACACCGAGTGCCCCGACGCCGAGTGGACACAGACCTGTCTGGACGCGGCCGTGAATGGCGACTGCAACGGTGCATTCACCGCCTGCACGTCGGACACCCAGGACTAGTCCTTCGTCGCTGACCGATCGTGAAAAGGGGTCGGCGGGAAACCGTCGGCCCCTTTTTCGTTTCCGCCCCTTTTGCCGGTGAAACCAGCCACCCGGACCACTGTTCCGAATTGAAGCCGAACGATGTAGAATCCAATTGGCAAGAAAGGCTTGTTGAATCTTACCCGGGGGCACTCATGCCGCGTCGTTTTCGCGCCATGGCCGCGATGATAGCAATGCTGGTGGCGGCTCCCGCGGTCGCCGGCACAATTTCGCACGTTGAGGGTCGCAGATACGACGGCGCGGTGGTCTCGGTCCAGAACGATACGGTCGAGTTCGTCTGGCAGATGCCAGCGGATGAATCCGGCTCTGCCAACACAGATGACACCGACATCGGACCGAGGGCGCGCGGTACTCAGACCATACCTGTCAGCTTTGCCATGCGCGAGCTGTCTTCCATCAACGGTGTCAGTCCCGCGGTGTTCCAGACGATGTACTCGGCGAATCTGTTTTACAGGGTCGCGCAGGTTCTCGATTACGGTCGGGTGCAGGCTCTGGCAAGCTCGAATCTTGTCAGGCAGATCGTTGGGATCGTGGTGCTTGGCCTGGTGCTTTGCGTCTTGATGCCGGCGCTGATGATGCTGGTGGCCAGGCTTCTTCC
>Ga0116174_10003194_pt1 | contig 13582 bp, 10 predicted proteins | sample AD_UKC087_MetaG_FD_89801 | JGI IMG/M metagenome (GOLD analysis project Ga0116174, IMG submission 89801) | Active sludge microbial communities of municipal wastewater-treating anaerobic digesters from USA - AD_UKC087_MetaG | ecosystem: Engineered > Bioreactor > Anaerobic > Digestate | place: USA...
CACGCTTGTTTCGATGATTTCTTTTGCGGGTTGTGTGGATCTTGATGATCTCTGGAGCGAGATAAATCTTCTGAAACAGAAAAACTCGGAGCAATTAAAGGAACTCGAGGAACAAAAAGAGGAGTTTGCCTCCCTGGAGGAGCTTTTGGCAAGCCTCGAAAAGGTTGCCGCCAATGTTAACACCGAGATCAGCTCCATCAAAGGATTGGTGGATGCCCTCACCAACAACGTGGGCATTTCCTCTTACAAGGAATTGGCCGACAAGAGCGGCTATGAGCTTATTATGACCGACGGTAGCACAATCGTCCTTAGGGACGGCAAAGAGGGTGCTGCCGGCAAGGATGGTAAGGATGGTGCCGACGGCAAGACAGGTACTGCAGGAGCGACTCCTACCGTATCGGTTAAACTCCACAGTGACGGTCTGCTCTATTGGACCATCAATGGCGACTTCATGCTTGATGATAGCGGCAATAAGATTCCGGCCCAGGGCAAGGCCGGTAAAGATGGTCAGGATGGCAAAGATGGAGCAGATGGTGCCACGGGCGCTCCGGGCAAGGACGGTAAAGATGGCAAGGATGGCAAAGATGGTATTGCAGGAGCCGCCGGCAAGGATGGCGTTACACCGCTTTTGAGGGTTAATTCCAATCTGTATTGGGAAATGAGTCTCAATGGCGGTACTTCATGGCAGCTTGTGAGGGATGCAAAGAACAATCCGATAAAGGCTCAAGGTCCGGCCGGTCCGCAAGGCACTGCCGGTAAACCCGGCACTCCCGGTCAACCCGGTGCTCAGGGTCCTACCGGCCCTCAGGGTCCGAAGGGTGATACGGGAGAAGATGGCGATGTGAGTCTTACGATAACTGAAACGGAGGATGCTTTCATTATCGTTTACAAAGGAGTAACATTTACCCTTCCCAAACCACCTACGCCACCCCTCATGACCATTTCCTTTACTACCACCATTAGTGTAGGTGAAAGCATTTCATTAAATATTGATGCGGCAGCTGAGGATCGGGCCGATGTGTGGATAGACCTAAATAACAATGGAATAAAGGATTCGGGCGAATGTGACATATTATTTGATAATCATAAGAATTACACTATCGGTGCACAAACCATTACCATCTATGGCAAGGTAACTGCCCTTGATTGCTCATTAATCGATCTTACTGCTATTGATGTAACCAAGAACCATTTATTGCAGTTTCTATTTTGTGCAGGGAACTCACTCACAGAGCTTGATATAAGCAAAAATACAGATTTATGGATGCTATATTGTTCTTACAACTCACTCTCTACGCTTAATTTGACCAAAAACACACAATTAGCTTTTCTATACTGTTCCGACAATCTACTCACCACACTCGACGTAAGCCAAAACATAGCGTTAGTGGAACTCCAGTGTGACAAAAACTCTCTCACCTCTCTTGATGTAACTAATAATACGGAATTAGAGAGCCTTAGTTGCTATGGCAACCAAATAACGGGAGGACAAATGGAGATTCTGGTCAATAGTCTGGTAAATAGAAATAGTAAAACTCAAGGTTGGTTTTATGTTCATGACCCCGATAACCCCACTAATGTCATTACTCAAGCACAGGCACTTAAAGCAGAGAATAAAAACTGGAGGGTACTTGATATAAATGGCAATGCCTACGGGGGCGTAGAACCTCCCAAAATGACCCTCACCACCACCAAGAACGTGGACGAGACTATTTCATTATATATTAGTGCTGCTGAGGCTGACAAAGCCGATGTTTGGATAGACCTGAATAATAATGGAACAAAGGATTCGGGCGAAGGTGACATTCTATTTGATAGTGATAAAGATTATACCCTCGGTGCGCAAATCGTTACAATCTATGGTAAGGTGATTATGTTGGGTTGTTACTACAACTCACTCACCACGATTGACGTAAGCCATAATGCTGCATTACAGGGATTGGATTGTTCCTACAACTCACTAACCACGCTTGATGTCACCAACAATACTGCATTAAAGTCTCTTGATTGTTCCTCCAACTCACTAACCACGCTTGATGTCACCAAAAATACTGCATTAAAGTCTCTTGATTGTTCCTCCAACTCACTTACCGCGCTTGATGTTACTACAAACACTGCATTACTGAACTTGTCTTGTAATGGAAACTCTCTTACCGAACTTGACTTAACCACAAACACTGCATTACAGGAATTGGCTTGTAGCAAAAACTCTCTTACCGAGCTTGATGTCACCAAAAACACTGCATTAGAGGTATTATATTGTGAAATGAACTTTCTTACCGAACTTGATGTAAGCCATAATACTGCATTAATGAACTTGCGTTGTAATGCAAACTCTCTTACCGAACTTGATGTGACCAATAATACGGAATTGTCTATTATAGGTTGCTATGCCAACCAGATAGAAGGAGATAAAATGGAGACTTTGGTCAATAGTCTGTTCGACAGAAAAAACATAACCGAAGGTTATTTTATGGTTCATAGTAGTACCACGCCCACTAATGTCATTACACAAGCACAAGTGGCTAAAGCAAAGGCCAAAAATTGGCGCGTGCTTGACGATTATTTTCAAGACTACGATGGCATTTAAGGTAATTTTTCTTCTGTTTCGTTTAACAATAATTGTATAAAATAGATAATCAATATGAAAAAGTTTTTTACAACAATAACTCTCTTGTCGATGTTCCTGGTTGTGGGCTGCGCTGACCTGGATGAGCTTTGGAATGAGATTGATTTCCTGAAAAAGCAAAATGCGGAGAAAGCCAGGGAGCTGGAGGAAGAGAATGCGAAGTTCACTGCTTTTGAAGAGTTGTATAAGAGTGTGGAGAAACTGACAAACAGTGCCAACTCTGAGATCACCTCCCTCAAAGGATTGATCGATGCCCTCTCCAACAGATTGAGCGTGGTCTCCTATAAAGAATTGGAAGATAAGAGCGGCTACGAGCTTATTATGAGCGACGGCAGCAAGATTACCCTGAAGCATGGCGCAAAGGGTGCCGCCGGTAAGGATGGAAAAGATGGAGCTGAAGGAGAGGCCGGTATCGACGGAATTACACCCAACATCAGCGTTAAACAACATACCGATGGTTTGCTCTACTGGACCCTCAATGATGCGTTCCTGCTTGACGCCGATGGCAATATGATCCCCGCACAGGGCAAGGATGGCAAGGACGGCAAAGATGGCAAAGATGGCAAAGATGGTGCTCAGGGTACCCCGGGCAAAGATGGTAAGGACGGTAAAGATGGAGCAACAGGTGCTACAGGCGCTGCAGGAAAGGATGCAATTACTCCGCTATTGAGGGTTAATTCCAACCTATATTGGGAAATGAGTCTTGACGGCGGTCTGAAGTGGCAACTTGTGACTGATGGCAACAAAAGACCTGTAAAGGCACAAGGCCCTCAAGGTGCTCCTGGTACTGCCGGTCAAAGTTCTGCCGGTCCTAAGGGTCCTACCGGTAATCCGGGTGCCCCAGGTGAAAAAGGTGAGCCGGGTAAAGATGGCGATGCCAACCTGACAATCACTGAAACAGAAACTACCATCACCATCATTTATAATGGTGTTACCTTCACCATCCCCAAAGGTGAAATGCCTCCTCTCAAGATGACCCTCACCACTACCAATAACGTGGACGAGACTATTTCATTATTGATTATTGCTGCTGAAGCCGATAAAGCCGATGTTTGGATAGATCTGAATAATGATGGAGTGAAAGATTTCGGTGAAAGTGATATCTTATTTGATGGTGATAAGGATTACACCCTTGGTTCGCAGACCGTTACCATCTATGGTAAGGTGACTGGTTTAGATTGTTCAGACAACTCACTAACCACGCTTGATGTGAGCAAAAATACTGCATTACAGGAATTGTATTGTGATGGAAACTCTCTTAGCGCGCTTGATGTCACCAAAAACACTGCATTACAGATATTGTATTGTAATGAAAACTCTCTTTCCGTGCTTGATGTGACCAATAATACGGAATTGGTTTTTATAGCTTGCTATGCCAATCAGATAGCAGGAGAGAAAATGGAGACTTTGGTCAATAGTCTGTTCGACAGAAAAAACATAACCAAAGGTGGATTTATGGTTCATAGTATTGCCAAGCCCACTAATGTCATTACACAAGCACAAATAGCAAAAGCAAAGGCCAAAAATTGGCGCGTTCTTGACAATAGTTTTAGTGACTACAATGGCATACAACCTCCTCTTGCCAACAAAATGACCCTCACCACCACCAAGAACGTGGGCGAAACGATTTCATTATTGATTATTGCTGCTGAAGCCGACAAAACCGATGTTTGGATAGATCTTAACAATAATGGAGCAAAGGATCCGGGCGAAAGTGATATCGTATTTGATAGTTATAAGGATTACACCCTCGGTACAAAGACCGTTACCATCTATGGTAAGGTGTCTGGTTTTGATTGTTCCTCCAACTCACTAATCGCGCTTGATGTAAGCCATAATGGTGCATTACAGCGATTGTATTGTAATGGAAACTCTCTTACCGCGCTTGATGTAACCAATAATACCGCATTGAATGATTTACGATGTCACGGAAACAAAATAAAAGAAGTGAAAATGGAGACTTTGGTCAATAGTCTGTTCGATAGAAAAAACATAACCGAAGGTGAATTTATGGTTCATAGTAGTACCACACCCACTAATGTCATTACAAAAGCACAAGTAGCAAAAGCAAAGGCCAAAAATTGGCGCGTTCTTGACGATCAAAATAATGACTACAATGGCATACAACCTCCTCCTGCCAAGATGACCCTCACTACCACCAAAAACGTGGGCGAGACTATTAAATTATGGATTAGTGCTGATTTTGCCGATGAAGCCGATGTTTGGATAGACCTAAATAACAATGGAACAAAGGATCCGGGTGAAAGTGATATCGCATTTGGTAGTTTTAAATATTACGCTCTCGGTGCGCAGACCGTTACCATCTATGGTAAGGTGATTATTTTGTTTTGTCCAGACAACTCACTAACCGCGCTTGACGTAAGCCATAATGCTACATTACAGCTATTGAATTGTTCCTCCAACTCACTCTCAACGCTTGATGTAGGCCATAATGATGTATTACAGCAATTGGATTGTTCCTCCAACTCACTCACAACGCTTGACGTTGGCCATAATGCTGAATTACAGGAATTGAGTTGTTCTTTTAACTCTCTCTCTATGCTTGATGTCACCAAAAATGCTGCATTAATAATATTAGTTTGTGGCGATAACTCTCTTACCGAACTTGACTTAACCGGTAACACTGCATTAGAGATTATTGATTGTGGTCACAACTTTCTTACCGCGCTTGATGTAACCAATAATACGGAATTGTATTATATAAATTGCACTTACAACCAGATAGAAGGAGATAAAATGGAGACTTTGGTCAATAGTCTTTCCGATAGAAAAGACCACGCAGCCTCAGGTGAATTTTGGGTTCATAGTAGTGTCCCGCCCCATAATGTCATTACAAAAGCACAAGTAGCTAAAGCAAAGGCCAAAAATTGGCGCGTGCTTGACGATAATTATAATGACTACGATGGCATTTAAGGTTATTTTCTTCTGTTTCGTTTAACAACAATTGTATAATATTAGATGATAGATATGAAAAAGTTTTTTACAACAATAACAATTTTGGCGATGTTCCTGGTTGTGGGTTGCGTTGACCTCGATGAGCTTTGGAGTGAGATCGATTCCCTGAAAAAGCAAGGTGAAGAGCAATCTGCCGAACTTGCGGAAAGGAAGGCCAAAATCGCAGAGTATAAGGCTTGGCTGGAGAGCTTGAAGCAGGTGACGAGTGATGCCAACTCTGATGTTAGTTCCATCAAGGGGTTGGTGGATGCCATGACCAAAAAGGTCTATATAGTCTCCTATAATGAACTTGCAGATAAGAGCGGGTATGAACTTGTCCTGAGTGATGGTACCAAGATGGTCTTGCAACACGGTCCTGCCGGTGCCGACGGCAAAGATGGCAAGGATGGAGCAGAGGGAAAGGCCGGTGCCGATGGCATTGCGCCGAAAATCGGCGTTAAAAAGCACAGCGACGGCTTGCTCTACTGGAGTGTCAACGGCGAGTTTCTGATAGATAGTGATGGTAAAATGGTACCTGCACAGGGTAAGGCCGGTGCCGATGGCAAGGATGGCAAAGATGGTGCCGACGGCGCCCCCGGTGCCGATGGCAAGGATGGCAAGGATGGTCAAGATGGTGCTACCGGCGCTACCGGTACTTCCGGAAAAGATGGTTTTACTCCGCTCTTAAGGATCAACAACAGCTATTATTGGGAGATGAGCCTCGACGGTGGTAAAACCTGGCAACTAGTCAGAGATACCAACAAAAACCCCGTATATGCACGAGGCCCGCAAGGGACCCCCGGCGCAAATGCCCCATCCGGTAGTGTCGGTCCTCAAGGCCCCACAGGCTCCGAAGGCCCTGCCGGCCCAAAGGGCGAAACGGGTGATCCCGGCCAGGATGGCGACCCCAACCTAACCATAACCGAAGCCAACGGAGTAGTAACCATCGTTTACAAAGGCACAACCTATATTATTCCGAAACTGCCTCTAATGTCGCATAGTATGACATTTACTACCACCAAGAATGTAGGCGAAAGCGTTCGCCTACATATTGATGCCGCTGAGGCTGATCGCGCTGATATATGGCTTGACCTCAATAACAACGGTAAAAAAGATTCCGGGGAAGACGATATTACATTTGGTGGTTGGGCGTTTTACGCCCTCGGAGCACAAACTGTTACGATATATGGTAAAGTAGCTGCTTTTAATTGCTCAAAACAAAATCTTACTGCACTTGACGTAAGCAACAATCCTGCATTACAGGTACTTGTCTGTTCTCACAACTCACTATCTGTGCTTGACCTAAGTAAAAACACCGGATTAATGTGTCTCTATAGTCATAGGAACCAAATCAAAAAAACTGCAATGGATAATTTGGTGAACTCCATAGTAGATCGCACAGGAAATACTCCGGGAGAATATTATTTCAAATTTGGATCTGAAGAAGAAAATGAATTCGAGGCTTCCCACGAAAGTGTTCTCATTGCGAAGAATTGGCAGCAAGGTGATTTGGACTAGGTCACAAAGTGAAAATGCGGTCCGTAGCGTTCGAAAGCTGCTTTGTCGAGGCTTTCTCTTGCGTCGGGATGAGCGATGCTGATTATAAGCTTGGCGCGCTCCTGAAGCGATTTTCCATAGAGATTTACTGCACCATACTCCGTCACCAACCAGTGTATATGGTTGCGGGAGGTGACAACACCTGCACCGGGAGTCAGGATCGGCGCGATTTTGCTTATACCCTTATTGGTGGCTGAAGGCATTGCAATGATTGCCTTGCCGCCTTCGGAACGAGATGCTCCATATGTGAAGTCCATCTGCCCGCCTACACCGGAATAGAATTTTGTGCCGAGTGAATCGGCGCACACCTGACCTGTGATATCTACCTGGAGTGCGGAGTTGATAGCGGTTACCTTGGGATTTTGTGCAATGATAAAAGGGTCGTTTGTGTAAGCGACATCCATCATGAGTACCATCGGGTTGTCATCTATAAAGTCGTAACAATTCTGCGAACCCATAAGGAAAGTGGCTACCATTTTCCCTTTGTCGAGTGCCTTATTTGCTCCATTTATAATTCCTTTTTCTACGAGAGGGAGTACTCCGTCCGCAAACATCTCCGTGTGGATACCGAGATTTTTATGATTGCCAAGCTGTGCGAGAACCGCGTTGGGAATTGCTCCGATCCCCATCTGTAGAGTAGCACCGTCCTCTATGAGATTGGCACAGTGGATACCGATTGCTTTCTCAATTTCGTCAGGCTCCGAGAAGTGAGCCGGCTCCAGTGGAGTATTGTCTTCCACAAACAAATCTATCATGGATAGTGGTATCATCGCATCTCCCCAGGAGCGGGGTACGTTTTCGTTGACTACAGCTATGACGTGTTCGGCGCACTCTATTGCAGCCAAAGTAGCATCAACTGAGGTGCCGAGGGAGACGTATCCGTGCTCATCAACAGGAGATACCTGTATCATTGCCACGTTGCAGGGGAGATAGCCGCCCCTATAGAGTTTCTGAGTCTCGCCGAGTAAGATGGGAATGTAGTCGGCATAACCGGCCTGTACGTTCTTGCGTACATTACTTCCCACGAAAAATGCCTGGTGGAAGAAGATGCCCTCATATTTGGGGTCGGCGTAGGGAGCTTCACCTTCGGTGTGGAGGTGGTGGATGCGTACATCGCTGAGTTCGCCCGCATCACCGCGGCGACAGAGTGCCCGGATCAGGATTTGGGGAGCGCTCGCAACGCTGCTCAAATGGATGTGGTCACCAGATTTTACCACTTTTACTGCCTCGTCGGCGCTGATAAACTTGATATTTTGCATTGTTGTTGTTTTTAATCCATTTAGTTGTTTTGTTTGAAAGGCAAATTTATGAAAACATATCCGATTTGGGAAACTTTTGGTAATTTTGCCCATGTTTAACAATAATCGCCAATGAAGAGAGAAGATATCAGATTAGAGGCATTTGAGCGGCTGCTCGATATCATGGATGAGCTTCGTGCCAAATGTCCCTGGGACAGGGAGCAGACAATGGAATCCATCAGACCGCTTACCATTGAGGAGACTTATGAATTGAGTGAAGCCATCCTTGCCGGAGACTCTCGCAACATAGCAAAGGAGTTGGGAGACATTCTGCTACATATAGTCTTTTATGCGAAAATCGGTAGTGAAGAGGGCACGTTTGATATCACGGATGTCATCAATATGCTCAACGAGAAACTCATTTATCGCCATCCTCATGTTTTCTCGACCGGAAATGTAAAGGATTCCGCTCAGGTGATACGCAATTGGGAGTCCCTGAAGCAGACGGAGAAAGGTGGTAACAAGACCGTACTCTCCGGAGTCCCCGAATCCCTGCCTTCGTTGCTAAAGGCCTACCGTATGCAGGACAAGGCGCGGGCAGTGGGATTTGACTGGGAGGAGAAATCTCAGGTATGGGATAAGGTAGCCGAAGAGATAGGGGAGTTTCGCACCGAACTCGACTCTATGGATGCCTCCGATCATGTCTCTGTGGAAAAGGCGGAGGGCGAACTTGGAGACTTGCTCTTTTCTATAGTTAATGCGGCGCGTCTGTATGATCTGAATCCGGACACCGCCCTGGAGATGACCTGCCGGAGGTTTAAGGAGAGGTTTACCTATCTCGAGCTCAAGAGCAGGGAGCTTGGACGCAATCTGAAGGATATGACACTCGAAGAGATGGATGCCATCTGGAACGAGGCAAAGAGTAATGGACTCTGATATGTGGCAGGAGAGGACGGAGCTGCTCCTGAATCGGGAGCAAATGCAGCGATTGCACAATGCGCGTATAGCGGTTATCGGACTTGGAGGTGTAGGCGCCTACGCCGCAGAAATGCTTGCGCGTGCCGGTGTTGGATCTCTGCTGATACTCGATTCTGACAATGTCTCTGTTTCCAATCGCAATCGTCAGTTGCTGGCGCTGGAGTCCACCACAGGCAGACCCAAAACTGAAGTGATGGCCGAACGTCTCAGGGACATCAACCCCGATCTGTCACTTACCATAATCAACGATTACCTAACTCCGGAGAATGTGGAGCAGCTACTCGCCGGACACCAAATTGACTTTTTGGTAGATGCCATCGACACCCTCTCCCCGAAGATAGCTCTCATACGCCATTGCGTTTCAAACAAAATACCCCTCGTCTCCTCAATGGGAGCAGGAGCTAAATTTGATATGACTAAAGTGAGGATAGCCGACATTTCAAAATCATATAACTGCCCTCTTGCATACATTCTTCGTAAAAAACTCCGCAAGGAGGGCATTACAAAGGGTTTCAAGGTTGTTTTTTCGGAGGAGTTGCCGGACCGTGAAGCCATCGTTCCCGTAGAGGAAACCAACAAAAAATCGCAGGTAGGCACAATTTCCTATCTTCCGGCAGCTTTCGGACTTGCCTGTGCTCAAACGGCAGTTGCATTTTTCATTTAATGATGCTATATTTGTCGCCTGACAAACAAAACAACAGTCCCTAATAATATATATTTTTTATGAAACTAAAAGAGATAGTCGCCCTTGTTGAAGGGAAGGTAGTGTGCGGAGAGCAAAACCTTGACGAGTCTGTCGAGTATGCCTTTTCTTCCGATCTGATGAGTGATGTGCTAACGCTGAGAATCACCGATTTTCTGCTTGTTACAGGACTTAGCAACATTCAGTCCATAAGGACGGCCGAAATGTCCGACCTTAAATATATTCTTATCGTGCGTGACAAGAAAGTCACTATGGATATGATAGAACTTGCGGAGGACAATGATATGACAATCATCACCACCGAGTTCTCTATGTTTAAGACTTCCGGTCTGCTCTACAATGCAGGTCTAAAGCCTGTTTATTGATTATGGAACTTGTTTATAAAGTTGAAGGAGGTGATTTTAACAAGGCCGGCTATGCCTCGTCGCAGATCAAGAAGGTGCTAAAACAACTTGGAGTGCCTCCTGTGATAATCAAGCGTGTTGTGGTGGCTCTATACGAAGCTGAAGTCAACATTGTGGCACACGCCTGGCGTGGTGTAATCACGGCCGGCGTTAATGAGTCCGGCATCCGGGTGGTTCTCGATGATGAGGGACCGGGCATCCCAAACATAGCGCAGGCTATGGAAAAGGGTTATTCAACCGCCTCTCAGGAGGTGCGTGATATGGGCTTCGGTGCCGGTATGGGCCTTCCCAACATACGGGCCAATGTAGATGAATTCAATATTGCCTCAGAGGTCAACAAGGGAACTGTCGTTGACTTTTTTATAAAATTCTGATAGGATTCTGATATTATGGCAGAGGATGTACATAATAGATATTATCGCGGATTGGAGATCGTGCCGGATCTTTGCGTCGGTTGTTCACACTGTATGAAGGTGTGTCCGACTGAGGCGTTGAGGGTCAAAGCAGGTAAGGCTACAATCCAAACCGACCTCTGCATCGATTGTGGCCGCTGCTATCGTGAATGTCCCACAAATGCCATACGGGTGGTAGATGATGATTTTGACCAAATTTTCGCTTACAAGCATCGTCTGTTGCTGGTTCCGAGTCTCTTCTATTCCCAGTTTGAGGATAGGATGGAGATGAATGAAATCAATCGCATCATTGGCTCTTTGGGGTTTACGGAGGTTAGTCCTGTAGAGTTGGGTGTAGATTATCTCATAGAAGAGATGAATCGCTACATCGACGAGGCTCCGCCTGAATCCAGACCTGTGATTTCCTCATATTGTCCCGCTGTGGTACGCCTTATACAGGTGCGTTTTCCCTCGCTGGTGGATAATATCATGACGCTTTTACCTCCTCTGGAGATTACAGCTCAGTATTATAAGAGCAAATATCGTGAAGCCGGCATCCCGGAAGAGGAACTGGGTATTTTTTATCTCACTCCTTGTGTAGCAAAGATTGCTGCGGTAAAGGACCCTGTGGGAGGATATGTTTCTCCGATAACCGGAGTCATCAATATGGATCTGATCTATAGCAAAGTGATGATGGTTCACCGCAACCACAGTTGTACAGAGAACAGCATCCGCGCAAATGAGGAGATCACTTCCAATGCTATCCGCTGGTCCACCACCCGCGGAGAGACCAATGCTACACGGGGTGTAGCTCTTTCCATTGACGGTATGGGCAATGTGATAGAATTTTTGGAAAAGGTGGAAAACGGGGATATCGAGGGAGTGGACTTTCTGGAGCTTCGTGGCTGTGATGAGTCCTGTCCCGGCGGCATATTGGTAAGAGGCAATCGTTTTCTGGTGGCTGACGGTCTCCACAAAAGAGCTTCCACTGCCCCATGGGTCAACCCCTATATCAAGGATTTCCGCAAATATTGCGCTGAATACATGACATTTGATAAGGTGCAGCCACGTGCCTTTATGAAATATGGCAAAGACATCAAGGAGGCTATCCGCAAGATGGAAGAGGTACGTACACTAAAGCGTACGCTGCCGGGCATAGATTGCTGTGCCTGCGGATCTCCCGGATGTGAGGCTCTCGCAGGGGATATAGTCAATGGCGAGAGAAGTATTAACAATTGCGTCTTCATACAGATTGCCAATGAAAGAAGGGGCACGCTGAATGTAGACGATGCCATCGCCCTGATGGAAGAAATATGGGGTAAAAGATATGACTATTAGACAACTTGTAAAAGAAATGGACCTGCAGGTATTCTCAGGCGAGAATGGACTTGACAGGGAGATTGAGGGCGGATATGTATCAGACCTGCTCTCCGATGTTATGGGTTTTTCACAGGAAGGTGAAGTTTGGGTAACTCTACAGACACACAAAAACATAATGGCGGTGGCCTCTCTCAAAGATCTGGCTGCCATCGTACTGGTCAAGGGACTCAAGCCCGACGAAGATGCGATGGAGGTTTCAAATGAAGAGGGACTCCCCATTCTGGGAACCGACAAATCCTGTTTTGAATTTACCGGTAAACTCTGGTCTCTCATAAAATAACTACCGTGGAGCTTGGGTCATACAGAGGGGATTTGCACAACCACACGTTTCTCTCCCCCTGCGGTGACATCGAGATGACTCCAAGGTTCATCGTCAGCCGCGCCCGGGAGAAGGGTTGCAGCATTGTGGGCATAACCGACCACAATACCACCCGTCAATGTCCCGAGATCCATGCCCTTGGCCAAGAAAACGGCATTCTGGTACTCTGCGGAGCGGAAATCACTACACGGGAAGAGGTTCATTGTCTCGCTTTTGTCGAAGACCGCGAGCGGCTTGACATGCTCCAGGAATACCTCAGCAAACATCTTCCTCCGATACCCAATGTTCCCGAAAAATTCGGTTATCAGATGTGGGTCGATCGTGATGAAAATATCCTCGGTGAAGAGGAATATCTTCTAATCTCGGCTATCGACCAATCTTTGGAGCAGGTAGAGGCCTTTGTCAGGAGTCTGGATGGCATTTTTGTACTGGCACATGTCAACAAGAGCCGTGATTCGGTAATCAGCCAGCTTGGATTTATCCCATTTGACCTTAAACCGGATGCTCTGGAGATTTCCGCAAGATGTGACTTCTCTCAATTACTCCAAACTCATAAATACCTCTCTAAATATCGTTTTATTCGCTCTTCGGATGCCCATTACCAAGAAGATTTCGCCTCTTCGGGATGTACTTTCCATATTCGCGAACTTACCTTTTCGGAAGTAGCAATGGCTCTCAGAGGGCAGGAGGGGCGCTTTGTTTCACTTGATTGAATCTTGACAGTATGAATGATCTTGCGATGCATATCCTGGACATTGTCCAAAATTCCATTTCGGCGGGAGCCAAAAACATATGGATAGAAGTACTCGTATCTTTGGCACGTGACCTGCTCTCTATCTCCGTCAAGGATGACGGCAAGGGTATGACGCCTGAAATGGTTGCAAAGGTGACCGACCCTTATTGCACCACCCGTACCACCCGTAAAGTGGGACTCGGACTCCCGCTCTTAAGGCAGGGTGCCGAACAGGCGGGCGGCTCCCTCTCAATAGACTCCACTGTAGGAGTAGGAACTACCGTTAAAGCTGTA
>Ga0116174_10003197_pt1 | contig 13578 bp, 9 predicted proteins | sample AD_UKC087_MetaG_FD_89801 | JGI IMG/M metagenome (GOLD analysis project Ga0116174, IMG submission 89801) | Active sludge microbial communities of municipal wastewater-treating anaerobic digesters from USA - AD_UKC087_MetaG | ecosystem: Engineered > Bioreactor > Anaerobic > Digestate | place: USA...
CGGCATCCACCGCCACTCCGCCCAGCACATTGCGCTCATGTAGCGGGATCCCCAGCTTGTCAAAAGTAGCTGCCAGCTCAGGATCAATCTCTCCGGAGCTATTCGTAATCTTCGGAGCAGCATAATATATGATATCCTGGAAATCAATTTCGGGAATCTCAAGATGGGCCCAGGTGGGCATGCTCTTCTGCTGCCATTTGGCAAAAGCCTTGAGGCGAAAATCCAGCATCCACTCAGGTTCTTCCTTTTTGGCGGAGATAATGCGGATTATATCCTCGTTCAATCCTTTGGGAATAAATTCCTGTTCCAGGTCGGTTTCGAAGCCATGCCGGTACTCTCCACCGGCAATTTCTTCTATGACTTTTCTCTCGTTATCCATTATTTTTAAAATATTTCAACTTTTTTGCAAAAATGATGCAACGTTTTTACCCTTTATTGCATCTATCATCTATATAGTAGGTTTAGGTTTTAGTACACAAGGAAAGGGGTTTGATTCCGGCAGAGGGTCAGCCCTTTTTTTTTTACATATACCTATCAGTTGGCTGCTCGTGAAACCACCGCAGCCAGATAACCTATCAATCCCACACCACTCGCAATAACCAAAATATCACTCCAGCGTATCACTACCGGGTAATATTCAACTATAAAATTGCCGGGCATCCTGACCAATCCGACTCTCTGCTGCAATAGACAGACCAAAAGCCCCAGAGCTATGCCGGCTGCAATGCCGAGTAGCGAAATCATCCATTCCTCCTTGACAAAAATCTTTTTTATAAGCCTCTCATCGGCTCCCATCGACTTCAATATCTCTATATCGTCGCGCTTCTCTATAATCAGCATCGAAAGCGAGCCGAAGATATTGCACGAAATTATAATCATAACAAAGAGCAGTATGGCGTAGATGGCAATTTTCTCATAAGAGAGAAGTTTATAGAGAGACTCATTTTGCTGTTGCCGGTTTTTAACCGTAAAAGAGTCACCCAATGCTGCACTTACCCTCTTCTGAAAATCCGCAGTTATCACTCCATTCGGCGAAAGAGCGCTGGAATCGACATATATCTCAACCGAAGTAACCTCTTTGTCATAATCCAGCAGGGAGCGGAGGCTCTCAACCGGCATAAACATGTACTTCTTGTCAAAATTTTGGTCAAGAGAGATGATGCCGCCAGGATAGAGACGCTGGCTGCGAAGCGAGGCAAAAGGGTTGACCGGCGAAACATCCGCAGTCCTGGAAGGAAAATAGACCTCCAAGGGTGATACAAATGCTATCTTCAATCCCAGTTCCTGCGCGAGCGTATGGCCTAAGACCACCTGCTTAAGATCACCGAACTCCAGTTCAAAACTGCCCTCAACCACATAATCCTTCAATCCCGTGGCACTTATATAGACCGAATCCACTCCTCTCGCCGTAGCAACGATGTGACTGTCGCCATATCTGACAAAGAGATTTTCCTCCAACACCTCACAAAAAGAAAGAACCGAAGCATCGCTCCTTATCTTTTCGAATCCTTCACTCTCAGTTGTAAAGACCTTTCCCTCTGCGGGGGTTATAAGAAGATCGGGGGTATAACTGTTGTAGAGTGTGCGTATAATGGAGTCAAAACCATTGTATATCGACATTATCACCACTAGGGCGGCACAACCTATGGCAATTCCCGCCGCAGAGATGCCTGATATGATATTAATCACATTGTGAGACTTCTTTGCGAAGAGATAGCGCCCGGCAATAAAAGTCGATAGGTTCATTACTCCTTATTGAGCAGCTCGTCTATATGCTCGACATAGTCGAGCGAATCATCTATGAAGAATGTAAGCTCAGGCACAATCCTCAACTGTTTTGCCACAAGATTGCCCAATTCTCCCCGCAGACTCCTGTTCTGAAGGCTTAGGGTATCCATTACCTTTTGACTCTTATCTGAAGGGAAAATGCTCACATAAACTCTCGCAAGCGAGAGGTCGGGACTCATCTTTACTCCACTTACCGTTACCATGGCCCCGTCAAAGGCAGCCATACCTCTACCCCTTATTATTTCAGCAAGATCCCGCTGGATCTGCCTTGCTACCATTCGCTGTCTTTTGCTTTCGTTTTCCATAACCTTATATTTTTATTGTTCAAATTTCAATATGAAGTAGTTCTTCTTGCCTTTTTGTACCAAAATATACTTGTCGTCTAGCAGGTGTTCCTTTGACAGCAAGAAGTCTGTCTCCGTCACCTTTTCCTTATTGATGGAGAGACCGCCGCCCTGTATCATCTTGCGACATTCCCCCTTGGAGGGAAATACGGAGGTGGTCACCGCCAACATCTCGATGATGTCGGAAGGGAGTTGCTCCTTACGGAGTTCAAACCGGGGTACGCCCTCAAATACCGAGAGGAATGTCTGCTCATCGAGCGCCTTTAAGGCCTCCGAAGTGGCGTTGCCGAAAAGAATGGACGAGGCATTAAGCGCATTGACGTATTCCTGCTCTCCATGCACCATCACGGTAATCTCCTTTGCGAGCAGCTTCTGAAGATTTCTTTGATGAGGAGCCTGTAGATGTTCGGCTACTGCCGCCTCAACCTCTTCACGGGTGAGCATCGTAAAAATCCTTATATATTTCTGCGCATCCTCATCGCTCACGTTGAGCCAGAACTGATAGAAGGTATAAGGAGAGGTGTATCTTGCATCGAGCCAGATATTGCCCTGTTCGGTTTTTCCAAATTTGCCCCCGTCAGCCCTTGTTATCAGTGGGCAGGTCATCGCAAAGGCTTCGCCGGAAAGTTTGCGGCGGATGAGTTCCGTACCGGTGGTAATATTGCCCCACTGGTCGCTGCCGCCCATCTGGAGTTTGCACCCTTCATGCTCATAAAGCCATAAAAAGTCGTAACCCTGTACCAGCTGATAGGTAAATTCGGTAAAGGACATACCCTCGCGCTCATCACCGGAGATACGCTTTCTGACCGAATCCTTACTCATCATATAATTGACGGTGATATGCTTTCCGATATCGCGTATAAAATCCAGAAAAGTAAAATCCTTCATCCAGTCGTAGTTGTTGACCAGTTTGGCCGCATTGGGGGCTTCACTGTCAAAATCGAGGAATTTGGAGAGCTGTCTCTTAATGGCCGCCTCGTTGTGCCTGAGAGTCGCCTCATCTATGAGATTGCGCTCGGATGACTTCATCGAGGGGTCGCCTATCATACCTGTGGCACCACCTACCAGAGCTATCGGCCTATGACCGCAATTCTGAAAATGTTTGAGCATCATAATGCTCACTAGGTGGCCGATATGGAGTGAATCCGCAGTGGGATCAATGCCCACATAGGCCGATGTAGGCTCTTTCATCAACTGTTCTTCCGTGCCCGGCATCATGTCATGGATCATCCCCCTCCACTCCAACTCCTTGACGAAGTTCTTTGATATCTTTACCATATTCTTATCTATGTTTCTATTGTCGATTTAACCTACAAAGGTAGTTATTTTATAGAGATTAAAAAACCGCTGATGCCATAAATGCAACAGCGGTCATATCCATTTCGAAAGGTGCGGGAGAGGGACTATCCCACTACCCAAACCATCACGTGATTTTCAAAAACCATATATTCCAGATCAAACTCCATTTCAACGCCATCCTTGTGCGTAAAAGTAGCCTCCAGCTCTCCTTCGTCATCCGGACTGAACCTTTCCAGCTCTATCTGCTCGGCGAAATCGACTCCATGGAGAGACATTCTCTTGTAGATAGCCTCCTTTGCACACCAATAGATGGCCAGATGGAGGTTTTTATTTCTTTCGGAGAGATCCTCAACCTCATCCTCGGAGAGGGCTTTCTTCTCTACGGCAGAGAAATCACGGTCGAGAGACTCGATGTCTATGCCCAATGTCTCGTCAGGGTGGATGATAATGGCCACGAAACGGTTGGTATGCGCAATGCTTATCTCAGTTGCCATATTCTGAAGATAAGGGCGGCCGTTGTCATGGTGACCAAGATATACCTTATCCTCGAATATCTCGTTGAGAAGGGCCCTTACTGCAAGCTTCTCCCTCCTGCGGGCTTCGCTCTTGATAAAACTCAGGTCTTCGAGCTCATCTTTTGGTATCGGGGCTGATAGAGCCATCAATTGCTCTTCACTCTCGGTAACCTCCCAGACGAAGATTTGTGCATCATTGTCAAGTTCTTTTTTAAGAAAAAGTGCCATAGTTATGATAAAGGATAAGGCATCCGCCACCTGTTAGAGCGGGGATAAGTGAATTAAAGTGATTAGGATTGCACTGTGCGTGGAAGAAGGCCCGGAAGAGCTTTCATCCGTATATGGAAATTGACAACTCGGAGGTTCCAAGACAGCGCTTTTAATTGGTTAATAAGTTGAGATACCAGGATTCGAACCTAGACAGACAGAACCAAAACCTGTAGTGCTACCATTACACCATATCTCAGTAAACTGCAAAGGTAAGAATTATTTAATTTAATCAAAACTATTCCATCTTACTATCTCTAATCTCTCATTTTAACCCTTGCCTTTCTCATGGACTTGCGGCTCTTTTCGGCTGCAAAGCCCATCACGTGGCTCTCAACGGAGGCTTCCAGCGTGCTGCTGAGCTTGGACTGATCCTGAGCTGCTACCGCCTCAATAAAGTCACGCACCAGCGCAAAATCGCCTCCACCGTGGCCTGAACCCTTATATTCCTCCAATTCTTCCACCTCTCTCGACCAAACTTTGGTCTTCTTTGTCCTAAAATCCCAGGCCACGAACTTGCTCATATCTCCCTCAACGAAACCCTTGGTGCCCATAACACGTGTACGGCGACCACCCCAAGGCGTAAATGCATCCATTGTAAATGAAGCTGTCCTGCCATCTTCAAATAACAAAGTTGTTACATAGTGGTCAGGTTGATCATTGTCACACTGGTAAACACATCTACCATATTCCGTAGTGCGAAGTTTTTCCAAGATTTCCTCATCATCTTTTCTATCCTTGAGGTCAAATACTCCGAGGTGCACTTTTCGTCTCACATAGATATCAATTGCCGAATAGGGACATGTCTCTTCATGTGGACAGCCATCGGTACACCTGAATGGCGCACCCTCCGGCTTGTTTTCCGCTTTGAAGAGGTGCAGCGACCCTTCGGCCGCAATGACCTTGCAGGGCTTGTCCATCAGCCAACGCAAAATGTCAAGGTCGTGACAAGATTTGGCAAGAATAATAGGTGTCGTCTCCTTTTCGATTCTCCACTTTCCACGAACATACGAATGTGCCATGTGGGCGGATTCTATCGGCTCCATGTGCTGAATGCTCACAACATCTCCTATAGCTCCGGACTTGAGATATTCCCTTAGGGCAATAAAATAGGGCGCATATCTCAACACATGACATACTGCCACGATCCTATTATACTTTTCCGTCTGTCGCAATATATCCCTGCACTCTTTCTCGGTTGGAGATATGGGTTTTTCCAAAAGCACATCATAGCCAAGCTCCAAAGCCTTCATACATGGCTCATAGTGTAGGTCATCCGGAGTGGCAATTACCACGACATCTGCAAGCTTTGGTTGCTCCAACAGCTCTTTAAAGCCTACGAATGCGTTTTCCTTTGGAATACCATGTTTGTTGATCATGGCATCCCTGCGGCCCTCTATCGGCTCCGCTACGCCCACGATCTTGAAGTTTTCCGGATATCTTTCCGCATAAGCCGCATAGATTCTCCCCCGATTACCCGCTCCAACTATTATTCCCGTAATCTGCTTGCCTCCGGTATCGGGTCTCAAACTTCGTAATGGAAAATGAATCAGATCATCCGGCGAAAGCATTGCAAGCTCTTTCGCAGACTTGGCGGCCATCTCTCTCGCCATAGCAAAGGGGTCTGTAATAGCTAAACCTGCCGTTACCAGACCTATACTCTTAAGGAAATCTCTTCTAATCATAATCTAAAGTTTGGTGTTATCTGTTTTTGAAATTCCGTTAGCCGCAATTTACACAATTTAGTCCTATCTTCAACAATAAATTTGCTATTTATTGCAAGGATTGGGTTTATGACACCCACCTTCAGGCTCGTGAGAGTACCAATACCCTTTGCCGTGATCTTTAGCTAATACATATTTATTTTGTTCATAATCGAACGAGTATGAGTATCTAATGTCATACGAAAGGAATCGTATTTTATCAAAATAAGCAGGTCTGACCTCACAAATATTGTTCGCCGCACACTTCAAGGTTATCAATGCCGTACAACTGCTTACGTCTAAAGAGGTAAGTTTGTTACTTTGGCAATCTAGAGTTTGTAATGACGTACATCCGGCTACATTTAACGATGCAAGTTGGTTATCGTTGCACAAAAGAGCTTCTAATGCCTTATATCCACTCATATTTAATGAGGTGAGCTTGTTATTATAACAATATAAAATTTGTAATGCCGTACATCCTTTTACATTTAAGGAAGTGAGCTGGTTATTGTAGCAGGACAGGTTATGCAATGCTGTAAATCCGCTTACGTCTAACGAGGTGAGCTTGTTGTTGTGGCATGATAATTCTTTTAATGCTGTAAACCCGCTTACGTCTAAAGAGGTAAGCTGATTCTTGTGGCAGGATAAACTTTGCAATGCCGTACACCCACTTATGTTTAATGAGCTGATTTGGTTTCCGTAGCAGGATAAATTTTGTAATGCGGTACATCCACTTACGTTTAATGATGTGAGTTTGTTCTCGTCATAGTAGCGTAATTCTGTCAATGCGGTACACCCGCTTGCATCCAGTGAGGTAAGCGGGTTATTGTCACACCTTAAAGTTTCCAACGCCGTGCATCCACTTATATTTAACGAGGTAAGTTGATTATCTTGGCACCATAAAGTTGTCAAAGTTGCACAATTGTTCGCGTCTAACGTGGTGAACTGATTATTACTGCAATCCAAATAAACTACTGTACCGTAAATCCGGATGGTTTGCGCACCTAATCTATAAGTTTTTTGGCTAACTGACGCTTCTTCTCCCGCATCTTTTTTGCCATTGTTGTTTAGGTCTATCCAAGCATTAGAGAGGTCGGATGTAATTATACTTAATTCTATGGTCTCTCCTATACCCTTGGTGGTAGTAAGCAAAATCCCTTGTGATGGTTGCGATTTCACCACCAATCCATAATAATCAAATTCTTCAATGCTTCCATCCCCCCAAACATTTTTAAGTGCAAATTCCAAACGAAGGTCTTTATCGCCGGGTACTTTGAAAAAATCGGACAATGTATGGTCAAACTGCTTGCCCGACACATCTTTAAAATCGGCACCCTTTACCGTGTAAAAACTTTTGGCAGGAGGAGTAAATTCTGCAACATAATGTTTAAACGCACCTCCGCCAAGGTCCATATCAAGTAGCATGGATATCGGTTTTTCATCGGCGTTATAAACTCTCATTGCCACCTTTAACTGTGTTGGCGAGTAAATAGTGTCGTTATCTGCGTTTTTATCATCATATCCAAATTTCCCCCAACTAATTCCCGTGGATTCTTTGTAATCATATTTCGGATATACGTTTCGCGATTTTCCATAGGCTTTCATAACGAATGTCAAGTCAGTGCCCGTGGGACACATTTGGTCTTTGGTATCTGCCGCCGGTATTGCTATGGTTTGCAGTACAGGGTTATCCAGCATGGGTTTATCCGCATAAATAATATAAATGGCATCGCCCCGGAACCAAGCCTCATTAAAATTCACTTTCTTCAAGTAGTCGTCCCACACTATCCATTTGTACATATCACCGCTTACTCCTTGAGGATCGTGGACGAGGAATGAAGTGGCGCCCGCGTTTGCTCCTTTTTTATATCCTATGACAAACAAGACATGTGTCCCGTAGTTTAAAATTACCGGATGTCTTTTTTTAAGAAGTTTTACCATTTCGATTGCAGCGCTTTTTGTCCTGCGGAAGGAGGAAGAGGAGATTTTAACATTCCCGCCAATCATTTCTTTTATGGCATCGGTAATGCTTCCCGTATCGTCACTCCAAAAGGTAATGAAATTGGTATTCCATCCCTGATCAAGCGTAGTGTGTCCAATATCTTTTACAAACTTGAACAGGCTATTGTCTTGTTTGGGATCCAAATCCCGGTAAGAACGTATAAACATCATGGCGCAGGCTGCCCAACAGGTTTCACTAACCTGCTCCAGGTAGGGTGCTTTCATGGTAATACTTTCTGTCTCGAAATTATAATCGGGGGTAATGGTAACGGCGAGATGACTGTACCTGCCACTTTCAGATTTCGTGGCACTAAAAGGCGCATTGGCTTGAAAAGAGAGGGTTAATTTTCCTGTTTCCTTATCGTATGTAAAATCAACCTTCTTGTAAATTCGTCCATTTGTCGCTAAAGCACTTTGCCGGTCTGTCGTGAAAAGGCTGCAATCTATATCTTCCTCCGCATTAAGTCCTTTATCCACCACCGTTTCTACATCAACGGTGTAAGTAGATTTCGTTTTTGAGAAATCGAGGATGATATGTTTACCCAAATTGAACATTTCCATCTCTTTGGCTTCGGTAATGCTAATTTCTCCGGTAGAAGCACCTTTGTTCTTGGACGCCTTTATGGATACTTGAAGATTTGAAGGGAATTTTATTACCAAATCCTTTCCCTTGTAGGCTCCTGTTGCTGTTTCTCCCGTCACTACAATGGGTTCGCTGCTGGTATTTCCACCGATTCGCTCCGCTATACCATCGGCCTCATAGTAGATTTGCCCCATTCCAAAGTACTCCTCGTCTGTGATGAACAAGCCATTGTGCAAATCGTGAAGCTCTCCATCTTTGATGGTGCCGGAATAGATCACTACGGCATTTGCGCTGGTGTTGTCTTCAAAAAAAACTTTCGTTGAAGCATAAAGGGTGAAATCATCACCTTTGCCGCTGATTACCATCGGATAGGTGTTTGAATAACTTTCGGTTTCCAATTTCAATTTTGCGGTGAAGTTGTCATTGTCCTGATCGCTTATAGTCAACACCTCATCCTTGTACTTTGTCCCCGGAGGATCATCATCTTCAATATTCGACTTTTTCATAGTCTGATCGTCTGCCAGATATGTTCCCTCAACATCGGGAGGATTCGTGCCGTAATGAATCGGCATGCCCATGCCCTTGATGGTTTTCATCATTTCAGGGGAAATCACACTCTTTAACTGACGATTTAAAATAGCCTCTTTGGAGTCAACGACATCCCCGGGACAGGCGATAAGCAGCAGTAGTGATGCTGCCATCAAAAGGTAACTGAATTTTTTCATAGCTGACGTCTCTAATTTTCTAATACTAACAAAGTTAACCAAATTAAGGATATACCAATACTATTTTTAATAAAAATTTCCGGTATTTAGTAAATTCAAATTCCCTCTTACCGTGATGATAGCGGGAGGGAATTTGAGGTGTAATGTGTTTTTACTACTTCTCTAAATTGCTGGAGAGGTTGTAATTTCCTTTACTTTTATTACCGAATCGGTATTATCGGTATACACAGCATAAACTCTGTCCGCTGTATCGACTTTATTTACCGCAGCTACTTTCGTACTGCTCTTCACCGTTATGTCTGAATAAACCGTTTCAGTCGAGATTCCTCCTACTAAATACTTGGCAAATAATTTATTTGAACCGGCAAGGCCCGCAACTTCTCCCAAACGGGATAGAGTGTGAGGAGATAAAGTACCTGAAATACCGCTCTGATTAATGAAGGATGCGGCATTTCCACTAACTTGAATAATGGCTGTGCGATTTCCATTACTATCTTTATAAAGAGCAATAACATTGGTGCCGTCATACTCTAAATCATATAAAACATGATTATCAGTTGAAGAGGATGAAGCACCTCCGCCTGCTGTAGCAGTTTTTATAACTATGTTATAATTTTTATAGCTCCCACCCATCCACTGTTCGAGAATGTACTGATGTGCTATAATGTAATAATTTCCGGCTGCATCCACAGCGATACAAGAACCTTTATTATAATATTTAGAATCATAAGATGAGCCACCTAAAGACTCACGATATCCGTTGTATATGAGAGTTTTTTGGAATACGCCGGTAGTATTTTGCGCGTACATAATATCAGGAAAATCAGACCAGTTTCCCGCGTTTCCTCTCGTATCGGTATAGGTAACATGAACGTAGCCGCTACCGTCCACATCTATATCGGGTTTTGAGCAAGAGCCTGAGTAGTTCGTTTCAATATAAACTACATCACTCCAACTTGAACCATCATATTTGGTATAGGCAATTTTACCCCCCGTAGTGAACACTACATGCGTTTTATTAGTTCCATCTATTGCAATGCGCGCTTCCGTACCTGCTCCTAAAAGGGTTTCACCCGACCAGGTGTTTCCATCTTGTGTGCTGTTATAATATACATTTCCACTCCTGGAGTAAACCACTCCGATAAAATCGCTGCCGCCGTCGGCATGCATCACATCACCCGTAGGTGGGATCGGAGGGATGAAAGTACTATTGGTAAAATAGAGCTTGCTGCCGTCCCATAAAGCGTATAGATGATATGCGCTTCCTTCCTGCATGGCAGAACTTCGCGCCGGCTTGCTGTTTTCTGAAACATAGTTTGTCCCTCCGCTGGCCAAAGCATTCAATTTGATTTCCGGAGTATTCACGACCTTGGGCATCACCCATTGCGCCAATTGTACGGTACTTCCGGCAGGGATAGTAACAGTTCCCGCACCTGAAGGGGTTACCGTAACATCTTCAACCAGTTGTCCGATCAAATCGTAGTGAGGGGCAGTAGTGCCACCCGAGTAGGTGTAATACCAAGTTGTTCCCCCCTCATTTGCCAATGTAGGAGTAATAACAAAATCCGCTCCCGAACTATTCTTGAAATTAAGGCATTGCAATACTCCCAAATGATTGAAATTAATGGTAGATTGGCCTGACTGGGGGGTAATTGTAACCTCACCGGATACAGGCACATTGTTCAACTCGGACAACAAACTAAAGCCCACAGGAGAAACGTTTACATTTATCTTACCATTCGTTTGGTCTAAAACAAACGGCGCTCCGTGAAGGGCGTAAATTGTAAAAGGGTCTCCAATGTTAATCTCTCCCTGTCCTGTCGGAATATTGACGATAAAGGTAGCTTTCTTTCCGTCCTCAGAAATATTCTGCGAAGCCAAGGTTACGGGGGTTCCCTGCAAAAGCGTGATACCTTGCTCGAAGAAGAAATTAATTACATCATTCACTTTCCATTTAACGATAATATTCTTTGTCCCTATATCAGGTTCCAAGTTGAGACGGGTTTGTGGTGCTCCATTCGGTACGGATACCGTCATCACAAGTGTTTGTCCTTCCTTCTCCGGATTCGGTTGCTCGTTGTCAATCTCATTTTTGGTGCATCCTGTAATAATAAGAAGTGCCGATGCTATCCATAAAAAAATTATATTTCTCATATCTCTGTTCTTTATTAATGTGAAATTTGTTTAGAAGTTTGGATGTGATCACATTTTTACCAATCCTCACCATAGAAATCAGTTACATCACCACTTCCATTCAGGATGTTTTGAGTCAGTTCAATTTCGACAACTTCAATGTCGGGCGCGGTGTATCGTTCCGCGTTAGCCAAGCCTGGTTGACATTCGTTTGATTTAAGTTTTTCCATGTTCATCTTGTTTATTGTTTAAAAAATATAAATCTGCGACCCTGCTATCCGGACTTTTCCGAACACTGATAATTATGTTGTTTCTATATTTTTAATTTACTATTTCTACCAAAGTTAACCGGAATTAAGGATAACGGCATGCTGTTTTTAACAGCCGGTATGACCTTCGTAACCACCGGTATGATTTACGTAACAACCGGCATAATAGGTAAGTATTTTTATACAATTTATAAATACATTTTTTCTATTTCTCGCGTTAATTATTATTTTTGTGAACCGGCTACCTTCACTGTAACGAATAGCAGTTAAAATGTCTGCCTTTTTCAAACAAGTATGGCACTTTTGCCTCGTTTGCCTTGCTTTTATTCCCCTCAAGGCGAGTGCGCAGCATTTGCCTTATATTAACTACAACACGCACGACGGTTTGCCGCAAATACAGGTGCAGTGGTTGTATCAGGATAGCAAAGGCTATATTTGGATAGGTACGAAAGGAGGGTTGGCAAAATTCAACGGTTCTTCTTTCCAACAATTTCTTCATAACGAATATATTTACGGAATAGGCGAGACTCTAAATGGGGATCTTTATGTTACAACGCTCTATAATGTCTATAAAAAAGAAAGAGGAACAATGAAGAGCTTGGCGTCACTCAAGGGGAAAAGAACACATATAATCGCAGGCAAAGAACGCTATTGGTTGTGCGGGATTGACGAAGCGATGGAGTATAGGTCAGACACGCTATATCAAACCATACAAAGCAATATCAACTTTGAAGGAAATTTTACTGGCACGGCTTATGATCGTAAAAATGACCGTTTTTTATTTTCGACCTCAACGAATAAGATTTATACCTTAAAGGAGAAAGAGATAGTGAAGTTGACCCAATTTGAGTTGCCTGTAAAGATTTTATCCTTTTCAAATGACTCGTTCTGTTATCGTCTACAGCCCTCGGCTACAGAGAATATCTACATCGATCCCGAGAGTCTGGAGATATTGTTGCGATACAAGGACGATAGACACATCCACGACGTTGAAATCCACAAACTTCCCGTCCGGCAACACCTTTTGTACAATTTTGATACAAGACAATATGTTTTGCTCGATAGCGCAACACACAATGTGCAACCTATTGAATTACCCTTCGAGGAAGAGGTCTATCCCTTTATCATAGACAAAAATGATAACTACTGGCTGGGAACCGACAACGGTTTATATCAAATCAACAATAAGGGGTTCCGCGCTTATCCACGCACATTCATGAACAATTTTTGGACGATGATACGAGGTAAGGATGGAAACTATTACGGCGGACAATACAGGGTAGGGTTGTTTAAATTGGACCTGGAGAAGCAAGAAAAGAAGGAAATACCGGTGGAAGGTGCTGTTGACACGTATAAAAAAGCTTTTTACTACGGCTCATCGATGGATAAGCAGGGGAACCTCTATTTTCCCACGCATTGTGGCTTGGTAAAATACGATTACAAAAGGGCAAAAATTTTCGATACCAGTGTTTCGATGATATCCAAATATGATCCCTATGAAGATAAAATTGTGTTTGGTTACGATTATGGTATCGGATTTATTGATGACAACGAAAAAATTGAGGCTTTTTTAGACGACTCAGGTGACATTCTCACCTTTCATCCCTCTGCTCTGGAGTTTAAAGCCGACGGCAATATCTGGATTGGAAACCGCTCGGGGCTGGTGCTTTTCGACAAAACCGATATGCGACTGAAACATGTATCAAATCTGGGATACGATGTCTATCCAAACCAACAGTTGGTTTCGATGACAAAAGACCACAAAGGCAATGTGTGGATTGGCGGCAAGTCCGAACTATGGTTATACAACGGACAAGAAGATAGTTTTACGCATATTGGAGAAGATTATTTCAACACAAAAATCCTCAGTCTTCTCTCTCCCGACTCCACTCTGTTGTTGATAGGTACTTCGCGCGAGATATTTGCCATGAGATTGGACAAGTTCTATCAG
>Ga0116174_10003201_pt1 | contig 13565 bp, 9 predicted proteins | sample AD_UKC087_MetaG_FD_89801 | JGI IMG/M metagenome (GOLD analysis project Ga0116174, IMG submission 89801) | Active sludge microbial communities of municipal wastewater-treating anaerobic digesters from USA - AD_UKC087_MetaG | ecosystem: Engineered > Bioreactor > Anaerobic > Digestate | place: USA...
GGTCATGGCGGGCGAATACACGGCGCCGCCGGCGCTGGGGCCCATGATCATGCTGATCTGCGGAATCACACCACTGGCCAGCACGTTCTTCTGGAACACGTCGGCATAACCGCCCAGAGACGCCACGCCTTCCTGGATGCGCGCGCCGCCCGAGTCGTTGAGGCCGATGACCGGTGCGCCCACCTTCATGGCCTGGTCCATCACCTTGCAGATTTTCTCGGCATGGGTTTCGGAGAGTGCCCCGCCAAACACTGTGAAGTCCTGGCTGAACACGAACACCAGGCGGCCGTTGATCATGCCGTAGCCAGTGACCACGCCGTCGCCGGGGATCTTGTTGGCTTCCATGCCGAAGTCGGTGCAGCGGTGCTCGACGAACATGTCCCACTCTTCGAAGGTGCCATCGTCGAGCAGCAGCTCGATGCGCTCGCGCGCCGTGAGCTTGCCCTTGGCGTGCTGCGCATCAATGCGCTTTTGCCCGCCGCCCAGGCGTGCCAGAGCACGCTTTTTCTCCAGTTGATCCAGGATGTCTTGCATGGTCGTCCTTTGGTGAATTCGGTATTGCTATTTAATTAATAGCTATAAGTGATTAATTTGATTGGGCTTGCAGCAAATTTCTTGCTGCAGTGGAGGCCGCGATGCGGCCTGCCGCTACATCAGCCTGCAAAGCGGGCAGCAGCGCCTTGACCTGGGGGTGCTGGCGAAACGCGAGCTTGAGACCGGCGTCGATGCGCTCCCACATCCAGGCCAGCGCCTGCTTTTCGCGCCGTACGGCCAGGCGGCCGTTGGCGGTTTGCAATTGCTGAAACTGCGTGACAGCGGCCCAGAAGGCGTCGACCCCCTGCCCCAGCAACGCGCTGATCTGCACCACTTTGGGGTGCCACTGCGTTTCGTTGTGGTGGGCGTTTTCGGGGTTGCCGTGCTGACTCAAGATGCGCAGGGATGAGGTGATTTGCGCCTCGGCCCGCGTGGCGGCGTTCTTGTCGATGTCGGCCTTGTTGATGACCACCAGATCGGCGATCTCCATCACGCCCTTCTTGATGGCCTGCAGGTCGTCGCCCGCGTTGGGCAGCTGCAGCAACACGAACATGTCGGTCATGCCATTGACGGCGATCTCGCTCTGGCCCACGCCCACGGTTTCGACAATGACCACGTCGTAGCCCGCTGCCTCGCAGACCAGCATGGCCTCGCGCGTCTTCTCGGCCACGCCGCCGAGCGTGCCGCTGGAGGGGCTCGGGCGGATGTAGGCCCTTTCGTGCACCGACAGGTGCTCCATGCGTGTTTTGTCGCCCAGGATGGAGCCGCCCGAGACGGTGCTCGAAGGATCGATGGTGAGCACCGCCACGCGGTGGCCCTGGCCAATCAGGTACAGGCCCAGCGCCTCAATGAAGGTGGACTTGCCCACGCCGGGCACGCCGCTGATCCCCAGGCGAAACGCCTTGCCGGTGTGCGGCAGCAGCTGCGTGAGCAGCGCGTCGCCTTGCGCGCGGTGGTCGGCACGGGTCGATTCGAGCAGGGTGATGGCCTTGGACATGGCGCGGCGCTGCACGGCAGCACTGCCGTGCAACATGCCCTCCAGCAACGCGCCTGGGTTCACGCCACCGCCTTGCGAATCTGCTCCAGCACATCCTTGGCGCTGGCGGGGATGGGTGTACCGGGGCCGTAGATGCCCTTCACGCCCGCCTCGTACAGATGCTCGTAGTCTTGCGCGGGAATCACACCGCCCACAAACACGATGATGTCGTCGGCGCCCTGGTCTTTGAGCGACTGGATGATGGCCGGCACCAGCGTCTTGTGGCCGGCGGCCAGCGTGCTCACGCCCACGGCATGCACGTCGTTCTCGATGGCCTGGCGCGCGCATTCCTCTGGGGTCTGGAACAGCGGCCCCATGTCCACGTCAAAGCCCAGGTCGGCAAAGGCCGTGGCCACCACCTTGGCGCCGCGGTCGTGGCCGTCCTGGCCCAGTTTGGCAATCATCACGCGGGGGCGGCGGCCCTGGGCTTCTGCGAATTCGTTGATTTCGGTCTTGAGCTTGTCCCAGCCCTCGGCCGAGTCGTAAGCGGCTGCGTACACACCGGTCACCTTTTGCGTATCGGCGCGGTGGCGCCCAAACACTTTCTCCAAGGCATCGCTCACCTCGCCCACCGTGGCGCGCAGGCGCACGGCCTCAATCGCCAGCTGAAGCAGGTTACCCTGGCCGCTTTCTGCTGCGCTGGTGAGAGCGTCCAGCGCTTGCTGCACCTTGGCTGCATCGCGATTGGCCCTGATTTTTTCCAGGCGGGCAATCTGGCCGTCGCGCACCATCACGTTGTCGATCTGCAGGATATCGACGGGGTCTTCCTTGGCCAGCTTGTATTTGTTGACGCCGACGATCACGTCCTTGCCCGAATCGATGCGCGCTTGCTTTTCTGCGGCGGCGGCCTCGATTTTGAGCTTGGCCCAGCCGCTGTCCACGGCCTGCGTCATGCCGCCCATGGCCTCGACTTCTTCGATGATTTTCCAGGCGGCATCGGCCATGTCCTGCGTGAGCTTCTCCATCATGTAGCTGCCGGCCCAGGGGTCGATCACATTGGTGATGTGCGTTTCTTCCTGGATGATGAGCTGCGTGTTGCGCGCGATGCGGGCGCTGAACTCGGTGGGCAGCGCAATGGCTTCGTCGAGCGCGTTGGTGTGCAGGCTCTGCGTGCCGCCAAACACGGCCGCCATGGCCTCGATGGTGGTGCGCACCACGTTGTTGTACGGGTCCTGCTCGGTCAGCGACCAGCCCGAGGTCTGGCAGTGTGTGCGCAGCATCAGGCTCTTGGGGTTCTTGGCGCCGGTGTCTTTCATGATGCGGCACCACAGCAGGCGCGCCGCACGCATCTTGGCGACTTCGAGGTAGAAGTTCATGCCGATGGCCCAGAAGAACGACAGGCGCCCGGCGAAGGCGTCCACGTCCATGCCCTTGTCCATCGCGGTCTTGACGTATTCCTTGCCATCGGCCAGCGTGAAGGCCAGCTCCAGCGCCTGGTTGGCACCGGCCTCCTGCATGTGGTAGCCCGAGATCGAAATCGAGTTGAACTTCGGCATGTTCTTGGCCGTGTACTCGATGATGTCGCCGATGATTTTCATCGAGGGCTTGGGCGGATAGATGTAGGTGTTGCGCACCATGAACTCTTTCAGAATGTCGTTCTGAATGGTTCCGGAGAGCTGGTCCTGGCGCACGCCCTGCTCCTCTGCCGCCACCACGTATCCAGCCAGCACGGGCAGCACGGCGCCGTTCATGGTCATGGACACGGAGACCTTGTCGAGCGGAATCTGGTCGAACAGGATCTTCATGTCCTCGACCGAATCGATCGCCACGCCGGCCTTGCCCACGTCACCGGTCACGCGTGGATGGTCACTGTCATAGCCCCGGTGCGTGGCCAGGTCGAACGCCACCGAAACGCCCTGCCCGCCCGCGGCCAGGGCCTTGCGATAGAAGGCGTTGGATTCTTCGGCGGTCGAAAAGCCGGCGTATTGGCGGATGGTCCAGGGGCGTACCGCATACATGGTGGCCTGGGGGCCGCGGATGTAGGGCTCAAACCCGGGAAGCGTGTTGGTGTAGGGCAAGCCCTTGAGATCGGCCGCGGTGTAGAGCGGCTTGACGGCGATGCCATCGGGCGTGATCCAGTTCAACGCCTCTGGATCACCCTGGGGGGCCGATTTGCTGGCCGCGAGGCTCCAGCGTTGCAGATCTCCGAAATCGTATGCCATGGTGTGTGTCCCTGTCGTAACCATGTTTACAATCTTCGCAAAAACAGAGACTATTGGCAATCACCATTACTAAAATTTCTGCGGATTCAGCATGTGAATTTGCAATGTTTGCAAATATGAGCAAGGCATTCATGGGCGTGCACCTCAAGACGCTGCGCGAGCAGCGCGGCCTGACCCAGGCGGCGCTGGCGCAGGCGCTGAAGGTGTCGTCCAGCTATCTGAACCAGATCGAGAACAACCAGCGGCCTTTGACCGTCAATGTGCTGCTGCGGCTGCAGGCGGCCTTTGGCATCGACCTGCAGCAATTTTCTGAAGATTCGCAGGCGCGGCAACTGGGCCAGTTGCGCAGCGTTTTGGCGGACATGCCCGATGGCGACCAGGTGCCGCTGGCAGAAACCCGCATCCTGGCGCAGCAACTGCCCGCCGCCACGCGCGTCCTGCTGGGCATGCACAAGCGCATCCGCGCGGCCGAGGAGCGCCTGTCGGTGATTGCGGAAAACACAGGCAGCGAGCACGCCGCGCATGCGGCCTCGGCGCCGATGCAGCCTTATGAGGAGGTGCGCGAGTTTTTTTACGCAGGCCACCAGCACCTTGCCTTGCTCGATGAGCAGGCCGAGCAGCTCTACCAGCAGCTGCAGCCACAGGCTGCCGATTCCCATGCCCCCCATGCGGCCCGGCTGGTGGCGGCCCTGGAACTGCGGCTGCGCACCAGCCACGGCATCACCGTGCGGCGCGAGCCCGGCTCGCCTGCGGTCGAGCAGCCGCTGCGCATACTGGAGCGCACAACCCACCAGCTGCGGCTAGCGGCCGGGTTGAGCGCGGGGCAGCAGGCGTTTCAGCTGGGCATCCAGCTCGCATTGCTGGAATCGGGGCCGACCATCGACGGATTTACCAACGCGGCAAACTTTGGCAGCGACGAAGCCCGTGCGCTGGCCCGCATCGGCTTTGCCAACCATTTCGCGGGGGCGTTGCTGCTGCCCAACCGGCTGTTTCAGGAGACCGCCGACGCACTGCGCTACGACATCGATTTGCTCGGTGAGCACTTTGGCGTGGGCTTCGAGACCGTGGGCCACCGCCTGTCGACGATGCGCCACGCCTATCCGCACAGCATTCCCTTCTTTTTCGTGCGGGTGGACCGCGCGGGCAATATGTCCAAGCGCCAGTCGTCGGTCGATTTCCACTTTTCGCGCACCGGCGGGACCTGCCCTCTGTGGAATGTGTACGACGCGTTCTCCGAGCCTGGCAAGATACTGACCCAACTGGCGCGCATGCCAGACGAGCGCACCTACCTGTGGATTGCGCGCACGGTGGAACACCGGCGCGGCGGCTACGGCACGCCCCGCCGCATCTTTTCGGTAGCGCTAGGCTGCGATGTGCGCCACGCCCACCGACTTGTCTATGGCGATGGACTGGGACTGGATGCGCCCGAACGCGCTGTGCCGATCGGATCGGGCTGCAAAGTCTGCGACCGTGAGAACTGCGTGCAGCGCGCTTTCCCCGCGCTGGGGCGGCCGCTGAACATCGACCCCAACGCACGACGTTTCGCCCCTTACGCTCCCGCTTCCTGAGTGGCCGCCGGTCGGGATCGTAAATACGCACTTGGAAGGGCCTTGAGCGGTCTGTCCGCAGCGCGCCCTGGCATGCTGCGGCCTGTTGGTGTCGGACCCGGCGTTGCGCCTTCCGTCCGCGCCGATGCATCCATTGCGTGCAGCCGGCACAGTCAACCTACACAGGGTTTTAACGGATTCGGCTACGCGTGAATCCCTCTAAGCTCGGTCACCATATGACTGCTCGATCTTGCTTTGCAGTCTTTTTTTGGAATCCTTCATAATTATTAATACAAAATAATTAATTCTTTTTTGTTTTGCCAGCCTCCATCGGCACGGACGGCCTGCCTGCGTTGGGCCACACGGTCTCGCACCGACGGCTTGCCATTGCCCGCAGCCTGGCACCAAGACCCGAGTGGTCCAGGATGTGTTCGCCCTGTCACTGTTTCTGTTTTTCTTCACCCCATGTCCAGTCACCCCCCCTCTGCGCCCCCGGCGCCGTCTCCGTACATCGCCCTCGAAGACCTCCCGCTCAAAGGCGTACGCGTGCTGGAGATATCGCACATGATCATGGGGCCCGCAACGGGCATGACCTTGGCCGATCTCGGCGCCGAAGTGATCAAGGTGGAGCCCGTTGATGGTGACCGTACGCGCCGCCTCAAAAGCGCCGGCATTGGCTATTTCCCCGTTTTCAACCGCAACAAACAAAGCTTTGCGGTCGATCTCAAGTCGGCAGAGGGCCAGAAGCTGGTGCAGGATCTGGCCGACAGGGCCGATATCGTGCTGGAGAACTTTCGCGATGACAGCCTGCAGCAATACGGGCTCGACTATGCGAGCGTTCGCGCGCGCAATCCCCGGGCCATCTATGTCTCGCTCAAGGGCTTTCTGAGCGGCCCTTACAAGGAGCGCACGGCCCTGGACGAGGTGGTCCAGATGATGGGGGGAATGGCCTACGTCAATGGCGGTGATGACCGTCCGCAACGCGCCGCGCCATCGGTCAACGACATTCTGGGCGGCCAGTTTGGCGTGATTGGCGCGCTGAGTGCGTTGCACGAGCGCGCACGCACCGGCGTGGGCAAGTACATCCGAGCCGGCCTGTTCGAAACCAATCTGCTGCTCATGGCGCAGTTCATCACGCAGTTCGAGCTGACCGGGGTTCCCGTCCTGCCCTTTGGTAGCAAGCGTGAGCCGCCATGGGGCGTATACGACCTGTTCACCACCAAGGATGGCGGGCGTGTGTTCGTCGCCGTGGTCAGCGACACGCAGTGGCGCACCTTTGCCGCCGCCTTCATGCCTGCGGGCTGGGCGGACGATGCACGTCTTTTCTCGGCCGTTGACCGGGAGGCGGCACGTCCCTGGGTCGTGCCCGCCGTGGCAGAGGTCTTCAAAACCTGGAACAAGGCCGAGCTCTGTGAAGCGCTCGAAAAAGCCAAGCTGTCGTACGCGCCAGTGAACCAACCCCATGATCTGCTGCAAGACCCGCACCTCACGCAGGGCGGTGCCTTGATGCCGACGGTGCTCCCGACCGGGGAGCATATTTCCACGCCCACGCTTCCCCTCGAGTTCGATGGCCTCAAGGTGGGCAAACGGGCGGACCCGCCCAAGGTGGGAGAGCACACCGTGGCGATTCTCAAGGACCTCGGTCTGGACGACGAGGCGATCGCGCTGCTGCGCCAGCACGGAAAGATCGGCGGCTGACAGCCATCCGCCGCAACCAGACCCCACACAACTTACTTTGGAGACAAGCGCACTATGCAACGTCGAATTTTTACCGCGGCGCTGATGACCGTGGCGGCCTTTGCCCAAGCCCAGACACCGGGCGGCACCGGCAGCTTCCCCAGCAAGCCGATTCGCGTCATCATCCCAGCGACGCCCGGCGGCGGAACGGACTTCATCGGCCGCAACCTGGCTACCCACCTGAACGAAGCCAAGGGTTGGGTCGTGGTTCCAGACAACCGCCCGGGGGCGGGAACGGCCCTCGGACTGGCAGAGTTGGCGCGCGCAGCGCCTACGGGCCATGACATCGTGATCGGCCAATCGGACAATGTGTCGTTGATCCCGCTATTGATGAAAACGGCCTACGATCCCATCAAGGACTTGCAGCCCATTTCATTGATCGGTACCACGCCGATGGTGATTCTGGTCACTGCCGAATCGCCCTACAAAACCCTGGCCCAGCTGATAGACGCGGCGCGCAAGGAACCCGGAAAACTCAACTATGGGACATCCGGCACGGGAGGCTCTGTACACATCGCGATAGAAATGCTGCAAGCGGCCGCTCATTTCAAAATGCAGCATGTGCCCTACAAGGGGTCGAGCCCGGCCCTGGCCGACTTAATGGGCGGCCACCTGCCCGTGGCCGGCGCCTCTATCTCGTCCGCGACCAATCTCATTCAGAGCGGCAAGGTGCGCGCGCTGGCAGTGACTTCTGCCACGCGCAATGCCTCGTTGCCTGATGTGCCCACCGTGGCGGAATCGGGCTACAAGGACTACAGCTTCGTCACCTATTACGGTGTCTTCGCGCCCGCCGGCACGCCTGCCGACGTCGTCAAAACTTTGAACGATGCCGTGGTTCAGGTGATGGCACGCCCCGATGTGCGTGCCGCCTATGCCAAACAGGGCCTCGAGGCAAGCTCCACCACGCCGCAGGCTTTCTCAAACCTTATCGAGAAAGACATCGCCAAAGCCAAGGCGACAATTCAGGCGGCGAACATTCAGGTGCAATAAACAAAGCCATGGCTGAAATCGTCACCATCACCGAAGTCGGGCCGCGCGACGGACTACAACTGATCGCCCAGGCCGTTCCCACGGCGGCCAAAATGCAGTGGATCAAGGCATTGCACGCTGCGGGTGTCCGGGACATTGAGGTGGGCAGTTTCGTCTCGCCGCGTCTCGTGCCGCAAATGGCCGACTCTGCGGAGGTGGTGAAGCAGGCGTTGCAGATACCGGGGCTGAGCGTCTATGCCCTGGCCGCCAACCTCAAAGGAGCCATGGCGGCCTATGAAGCCGGCGCGCATGCCATCGTGATTCCGCTCTCGGTGAGCGACCGCCACAGCCGCGCCAATGTCAACAAAGGCACGCTGGAGCACATCGCCGCCATTGGCGACATCATCGAATGGCTGCGCTCGCAGCCACGGCCTGTGCGTGTCGATTGCGTGGCGGCGTCGGCGTTCGGTTGTTCCGTGGCAGGCCGCATTGCATTGAACGACGTGGTGGGCGCCGCCAGGGCACTGGCGCTGGCCGGTGCGGACCGCATCACCCTGGCAGATACCGTGGGCTATGCCCACCCGGGGTTGGTGCGGGATACCGTGCGCGCGGTGCAGGACGCGGTCGGCCAGAGACTGCACAAATTGCATCTCCATGACACGATGGGCCTGGGGATTGCCAACGCGTTGATCGGACTGCAGGAGGGGATTCGAGAGTTTGATGCGTGCATGGGTGGGCTGGGCGGTTGCCCGTTTGCCCCGGGTGCTTCGGGCAACATCGTCACGGAAGACTTGGTCTTCATGCTCGAAAGCATGGGGTACGCCACGCACATCGACCTTCCCGCGCTCCTGGCGGCCCGAACTGCGATTGCGCCGTATCTGCCCGTGGCTGCCCTGCATGGTGGCGTTGCCTTAGCGGGCATTCCGTCGACCTACCAGCCAACCAGCGAGGCGCCCCTGCCCGCGTGAGCGTCCGCTGTGCTGTGCAGGGGGCCAAAAGTCTCCTGCCACGGCCATCGGCATCAAGCACTGATATTCTCCGCGCATGAAGACCGTCTCGCTGCCCCGCCACGCGCTGTATGAGGAAGTGGCCGAACTGCTGCGCCAGCGCATTTTCCGCCGTGAACTCGAGCCTGGCAGCTGGATCGACGAGTTGAAGATCGCCGAGGAATTCGGCATCAGCCGCACGCCGCTGCGCGAGGCGCTCAAGGTACTGGCCGCCGAAGGCCTGGTCACCATGAAGCTGCGCCGTGGCGCCTATGTGACCGAAATGTCGGAAAAAGACCTGCGCGACGTGTACCACCTGCTGAGCCTGCTCGAAAGTGACGCGGCCGGCGCGGTGGCCGCCACCGCCAGCGCGGCGCAATTGGAAGAACTGCAGGATCTGCATGCCGAACTGGAGGCCGCTGCCGGCGAACGAGAGCGCTTTTTTTCCATGAACGAGCGCTTTCACATGCGGCTGCTGGAAATAGCCGACAACCGCTGGCGCAGCCAGATGGTCGCCGACCTGCGCAAGGTGATGAAGCTCAACCGCCACAACTCCCTGCTCAAACAGGGGCGCATCGAGGATGCGCTGAGCGAGCACCGCGCCATTCTGGCCGCCATGGTGGCGCGCGATGCGCAAAAAACCGTCGAGACCATGCAGGCGCATTTTGCGCAGGGGCTGCAAGCGGCGGCCTGATCGCGCAGCACCACCGCGCCCGCTGTGGCGGGTCACCGCATCTGAAACAACTCCTGGTGAAAGCGGCCCTCGGGCAGCCCCATGGCCGCGAGGTCTTTTTTCAGCGACTGGCCAAAGGCCGCGGGGCCACAGAACCAGATATCGGCATCCTGCCAGCCGGGCACCTGCTGGGTCAGGCGCGCCGCGTTCAGCTGGCCGTCGCGCTGGCTCCAGAGCACATGCAGCCGCACCCCAGCTGCCTGGGCATCACGGGTCATCAGCCCGATGGCATGATCGTCATAGACCGCCGTGGGATGAAACAGGTCAACGGTCTTGCCATCCGGCACCGCCGCCAGCGCTTTCATGCGGGCAATGAATGGCGTGATGCCGATGCCCGCGCCCACCCAGATTTGCCGCGGTTGCTCGCCCTGAAAATTGAAACGGCCATAGGGCCCTTCAAGCTTGACCACGTCGCCCATGTGAACGCACTTGCTCAGCGTGCGGGTGTAGTCGCCCAGGGCCTTGATGATGAAAGTGATGTGCCCGTCGCCCGTCCAGGCCGACGAGATGGTGTAGGGGTGCGGGCCCTCATCCACATGCAGGGTGAGAAAGGCGAACTGGCCCGATTCATGGCCTGCCCAGCGGCCTTTGCACAGGATGTCCACCTCGATCACGTCCAGCGATGCATGGTGCCTGATTCCCGCCACCTCGCCCACCACCTGGCGGCCCACCGCCACGCGCCGGAAAAGCACCATCAGCGCAGCCGCCGTGCCCGCAGCCATCAGCACTCCCATCAGAGGGCCCAGCAAACCGCTCCAGTAATCAAACTTCAGCAAGACCACCGAGTGCCACACCAGCGCCAGATAGGCCACCGCCAGCAGGTGGTGCGTCTTGAAGAAATGCCGGTAGGGAAACCACTTCACCAGCGCCAGCACCATCAGCACCACGGCGGCATAAAAGGCCCATTCGCCGATGCTCTCCGCCAGGCCGCGCTGGCTCATAAAGAACTGCTGGATGGGCGCATCCAGCAACGCGGGGCGAGGACCGCGCGCCGGGCGCTGCAGCCAGCCCCAACCCACCATCCACTTGGTGCCTTGGGCCAGCAGCCAGTGCGCAACTGAAATCACCAAGCCCGAGATGCCCAGCCATTTGTGCAGGCGATACATCTTGTCGAGCCCGCCCAGATACGGTTCGAACACCACCGGACGCACGGCCAGCAACATCGCCGCGCTCATGACGCCAATGCCCAGCACCCCGCTGTATTGCATCCACAACGCCCGCCATGCGAAAAAATGGGCGGGCGCCGACCAAGACGCCAGTTCGGCGAGCAGCCACAACCCCGTCAGAACGCAGAGAAAAGCCCAGAAAAAACGTTTGATGTTGCGCATTGCACTCCCCGATATGCCTTCACTGTAGGTGTACTGCGTGAAGCGGTATTGATGCAAACATGTCTGTCCCGTAAATGCGCGCGTTGTATGGGGCCGTGCATCGGCAAGCTGGGGCAAGGGGCGTGGCCGATCGCCAACCGCACCGGTGGCGCGCCCCCTTGAGCGGTGCCCGTATCCCTGTCGGTATCATCCATCGGGTTTTCCCGTAGATATGCACCCATGCGGCATGGCCGCGATACAACACATCCTTTGATGACTACTTTTTCGTCCGACCTTGCGAGTGTGCAGACGCTACCCCAGCTCCTCGCGTACCGGGTCGCACGCACACCCGACGCCGAGGCTTACCGGGCCTTCGATCCACCAACCCAGGCCTGGATTGGCCTGACCTGGGCGCAGACCGCTCAACGGGTGGCGCAATGGTTGCAGGCCATGGCGGCCCTGCAGCTGCCTGCAGCAGCGCGTGTGGCCATCCTGCTGCCCAACGGCCTGAACGCCATGTGCGCCGATCAAGGCACGCTGGCCACCGGCCATGTGCCGGTGCCACTGCACGCCATCGACAACCCCGGCAGCATTGCCTACATCCTGGCCGACTGCGAAGCCTCCATGCTCATCGTGGGCCAGTCCTCACAGTGGGAAAAAATCCGCGACATTGGCACGCCGTTTCCGTCATTGCGCGCGGTGGTGATCACCGACGAAGAGGCGGCTCTCGTACCTTCTGCCGCCAACGTCCCAGGCCAAGGCCCTGCTGTGGGCTCGCTGGCGCAATGGCTGGAGGGCGGCGCCCGCGTGACCGATATGCCCGCCCCCACACCACCCGGCCCCGACGATCTGGCGGCCCTGGTCTACACCTCGGGCACCACTGGCAAGCCCAAGGGCGTGATGCTCACGCACCGCAATGTGGTGAGCGATGTGAAGGCCGTGCTGGAGCGTATCGCCCCTACGGTGGATGACCTGTTCCTGTCGTTCCTGCCCCTGTCGCACACGTTTGAGCGCACGGGCGGCTACTACCTGGCGATCGCCGCCGGCAGCTGCGTGGCCTATGCCCGCTCGGTGCCGCTGCTGGCCGAAGACCTGAAAACGGTGCGCCCCACGGTGCTGGTGTCGGTGCCCCGCATCTACGAACGCATCCACGCCAAGCTACTGGAGAAGCTCTCGCCCACACCCTGGAAGATGCAGCTTTACGAAGCCGCTCAGAACAAAGGCTGGGCGCGTTTTTGTGCCGCCCAGGGCCTGCCTGTGCCCGCACCGGACGCCAGCAGCCAGGCCGCCGGCTGGATGGCCGCCCTGCCCTGGCCCCTGCTGCAGGCGCTGGTTGCCAGGCCGCTGCTGGCGCAGTTCGGTGGCCGCGTGCGTGTGGCCGTGAGCGGCGGGGCACCGCTGTCGCCCACCATGGCCAAGTGCTTTCTGGGCCTGGGCTTGCCGCTGGTGCAAGGCTATGGCATGACCGAAACCGCGCCCGTGGTGTCGGTCAATGCGCTTGGCGACAACGACCCCGCCTGTGTCGGGCGTGCGCTGGCCGGGGTAGACGTGCGCATTGGCGAGAGCCGCGAGTTGCAGGTGCGCGGCCCCATCGTGATGAAGGGCTACTGGAAACGTCCCGAAGACACCGCCAAAATCTTGGGCCCCGACGGCTGGCTGGGAACGGGGGACCAAGCCGAGATCGTGAACGGCCGCATTTACATTCGGGGCCGCATCAAGGAAATCATCGTCACGTCCACGGGGGAAAAAGTGCCCCCGGGTGACCTGGAACTTGCCATGCTGGCCGATCCTCTGCTGGAACAAACCTTGGTGGTGGGCGAGAACCGCCCCTTCATCGCCTGCGTGGCCGTGCTCAAGCCCGACGAATGGCAGCGCATGGCCGCCGACCTCGGGCTGAACCCGCAAGAGGCTGGCAGCCTGAACCACGCCAGCGTGCACCGGGCCGTGCTGGCACGCATCGAAAAAAATACCGCCAGCTTCCCCCGCTACGCCGTGCCGCGTGCGGTGCACCTGACGCTCACGCCCTGGACGATTGAAAACACCTTCATGACACCTACGCTCAAGCTCAAGCGAACCAACCTGATGGCCCATTTTTCAGAGGCCATCAAGGGCATGTACCAGAAAGTCGGCGGGCGCTGAAGGGCGCGGGCTAGGGCGTTGCCGGTGCACGGTGGCGAGCCAGCCGGGTGCGGGCATGCCCATTCTGCGGCAGACGGTAGCGGGCTCTGGACCGCCGCGCCGTGGGCGCACACGGATACAAATGGGAGCACACCAGTGCATCCCGGCGCATGCCCGCTGCCCAGTCTCCCCGGCGAACCTTGTTCCAGGCCGGTACGCAACGGCTGGAGCCACCCGCGCACACTTTGCTCGATCGGACCGTACGGCATTTGCGCAAGAACATGGCGTGCATGCCGGGGGGCTGGATATAGTGAGCAGCCCTCCTGTGCCCCATGCTTGCTGTGTTTTTCGATCTCTCGCGCCGCCTGGCGGTCCCCTTGGTGATGGTCCATTCGATCGACCCCGTCGTTGGTCCCAAAAGGGAACTAACCACCGA